>JACXTT010005068.1_pt1 | contig 19266 bp, 24 predicted proteins | sample 9270951 | NCBI WGS metagenome assembly JACXTT01 (sample SAMN15532306, study PRJNA645909) | rock metagenome | isolation source: weathered quartz diorite | place: Puerto Rico | collected 2017-06-21 | reverse complement strand
CGCCGGCGCCGATCGCCGCGCCGCCGGCAGCGCTGCCGCCGGGATGCGCGCCTTGCTCGGCGAGCTGGCGGCACTCGGCGAGATCGGTCTCATAGTTCTCCGGGTGGAGCGAGGTCTTCGGATCGACCACCGGCCGGTAGGCGCAGCCGGCCAGGCTCAGAGCGAACAGCAAAGCCGCCGCAGTGCTCGAGCGCATATTCATGGCGAATTCCTCCCGTTTCACTAAGACCATGAGATCGGGTAACGCGCCAGTCCGCTCGGGGTTGACTGCTCGCGGCTATGATGCGGCGAACCGTGAGGAACACGCTCGCTTTCCTCGCGCCGCTCGGCGCGCTGCTCATCCTCTGGGAAGTGGTCATGCGCGCCTTCCAGGTCGATCCACGCATCTTCCCGCCGCTCGAAGCGGTAGCCCGCGCCGCTTGTGAAAGCCTGCTGGACGGCTCGCTCCTCAATCACATCGGCGCGAGCCTCTTGCGCGTCGCTGTAGGGACGGCGATCGCTGTCGCGCTCAGCATTCCGCTCGGCGTCGCGATGGGCGTGAACGCGCTGGTGTCGGGCTTCTTCACGCCGCTCGTGCGTTTCTTCTCCGTGCTTGCCGGCATCGCCTGGATCCCGATCGCGACGCTCTGGTTCGGCTACGGCTTCGGCGCCATCACCTTCGTGATCTTCAACGCCGTCTTTTTCGTCGTCACCTACAACACGCTGCTTGGCGTGACGAGCATCCCGCTCGCGCTGCGTCACGCGGCATGGTCGCTCGGCGCGGGACGCTGGGCGATGCTCACGCAGGTGCTGATCCCCGGTGCGCTGCCCAATGTAGTGACCGGCATCCGCACCGGGCTCGGCTTCGCCTGGCGCGGGCTGATCGCCGCCGAGATGATCGCTACGCACCAGGGCCTGGGCTACATGCTGTTCCTCGCGCGCGACTTCTACCGCACCGAGGTGATCGTCATGGGGATGATCGTCATCGGCCTGATCTGGCTCGCCATCGACCGCCTCGCGCTCGCGCCGCTCGAGCGCGCGACAATCGAGCGCTGGGGGATGGTGCGCGCTGCATGAACGCGCTGCTCAAAGTTTGGGGCGTGTACATGCGCTCGCCCTGGCTGCAGGCGATTGCACCGTTCATCCCGGTGATCGCGCTATGGTGGCTCGTCGCCGAGTCGGGCGTCTTCCCGCGCGCGTTCTTCCCGGCGCCGTCGGACGTCGTGCGCTCCTTCGGCTCGCTCGTCTACAAGGGCATCCTGCCCGAGTACCTCCAGGACAGCATCGTGCGCCTCGTCGTCGGCACGGCGGCTGGCGTGGCGCTCGGCATCCCGCTCGGCGTGCTCGTCGGCCTTTCGGCCCGCGCGCACCGCATGTTCTGGCCGCTTCTGCTCTTCTTCCAGGCGATCGGCGACATCGCCTGGCTGCCGATCCTCCTCATCTGGTTCGGCTTCGGCCTGGCGACGATGACCTTCGTCATCGTCTACACCGTGCTCTTCCCGGTCGTGCTCAACACCGTACTCGGCGTGCGCTCGGTGCCGATCACGCTGCAGCGCGCGGCGCAGAGCCTCGGCGCTTCGCACCTGCGCATCCTGTGGGAGGTCGTGCTGCCGGGTGCGCTGCCCAACATCGTGACCGGGTTGCGCAACGGCCTCGGCTATGGCTGGCGTGCGCTGATCGCTGCGGAGATGATCGTCGGCACGAGCGGCATCGGCTTCCTCATGTTCGACGCGCGCCGCGCGGGGTCGGTGGTCGAGATCCTGCTCGGCATGATCGTGCTCGGGCTCGTCTGGTACGTGGTCGACGGCTGGGTGCTCGTTCCGATCGAGCGCAAGACGGTGCAGCGCTGGGGGCTCGTCGCGCGATGAAGAACCTGGTGGTGCGCAACCTCTCGAAGACGTATTTCGATCCGTATGCCGGCGCGCACGTCACGGCGCTCAGGGACATATCGCTGCAGGTGCAGCAAGGCGAGTTCGTGTCGGTCGTCGGTCCCTCGGGCTGCGGCAAGACCACGCTCCTCAATCTGGTCGCCGGTTTCATCGCCCCCACGTCGGGCGAGATCATGCTCGACGGCCACGCGGTGCGCGGGCCAGGCCCCGAGCGCGGCGTGGTGTTCCAGTCCTTCGCGCTCTTCCCATGGAAGACCGTGCTCGAGAACGTCATGTTCGGCCCGCGCATGCGCGGGCTGCCGCGCGACGACTGCGAGCGCATCGCGCGCGAATACCTGGCGATGGTGGGCCTTGCGGACACCGCCGCGCGCTACCCGAATGAGCTGTCGGGCGGCATGCAGCAGCGAGTCGGCGTCGTGCGCGCGCTCGCCAACAATCCCGACGTGCTGCTGATGGACGAGCCGTTCGCCAGCGTAGATGCGCAGACGCGCATGACGCTGCAGGAGGAGCTGACGCGCATCTGGCTCGAGCGGCGTCCGACCATCGTCTTCATCACCCACGACGTGGAGGAGGCGGTGTTCCTCGCCAATCGGGTGGTCGTGCTCTCCAAGGGCCGCGTGCTCGACGAGCTGGCGATCGGGCTGCCGCGGCCGCGCGCCTGGGATGCGCTGATCGAGGACGCGGCGTTCAAGGCGCTCACGAAGCGCGTGCTGGATCTGGTGCGCGCCGCATGAAGTTGCGCATCGCGCTCGGCGTCCTCATTGCCTACCTGCTGTGGCAGGTGTGGCTCACGCTCGCCGCGCCGGCGAAGATCGACGCCGGCTTCGGCGACGCCGAGCGCGTCAACGCGCTCGTCACGCTGCCCTTTGCGCCGGAGCGCTTCCACGTTCTCGTGTTTCAACGCTATGGTAGAGTCTCCGGCACTCACGAGAATTCGGTCGAAGTGCGCGGCGTGCGGCGCGCAGACCTGCGCGCGATCGCGCGCCACTACTGGGTAAGACGTGTCGAACCGCTGGGAGGAGAGCGCTCATGATTCGAATCCTGCTACTGCTGTTGCTCGCGCCCGGCATCGCGATGGCGCAGGCAAAGGCGCCGGTGAAGCTCAAGGCGGGCATGGTGACCGGCATCGACCAGGTCGGCCTGCCGATCGCGCTCGAGCGCGGCCACTTCGAAAAGTACGGGCTCGACGTGACGATCGCACGCCCGTACGCGACCGGCGTCGATGCGCTGAACGCGCTGCAGGCCGGCGAGAGCGAGCTGGTGCAGGTCGGCGTGCCGATGATCGGTGCGGTGCTGCGCGGCATGGACCTCGTCGCGCTCGGCAACTACAGCGGCAACGCCACCAAGCTCGGCTCCGATGCAACTATGGCGGTGATCGCGCGTGATGGGTCGGGCATCACCAAAGATCTGAAGACATTGAAGGGCAAGCGCATCGGCGCGTCGTTCGGCACCATCAACCATCTGTACATCCTCGCGCTGCTGGAGAAGACAGGACTCACGACCGGCGACGTGACGCTGGTCAACACGCCGCCGCCCGACATGACCGTGGCGCTGCTCTCGAAGGGCATCGAGGCGTTCTCGTGCTGGGATCCGTGGCCGATCGTCGCGCTGAAGGACGTGCCGGGCGCCACCGAGATCATCCGCGGTGGCGACGTCATCTCATACCTCGGCTTCAACGTCGGCCTGCGCAACTGGGTCCAGCAGAACGGCGACACGGTGGAGCGCTATCTCGCCGCGCTCGCGGAAGCCGACAAATGGATGCGCGCCAATCCCAAGCAGGCCGCGCAGGTGGCGACGCGCTGGATCCCGGGCCTCAAGCCGGACGTGGCCGAGGCGGCGATGCAGTACAACATCCAGCAGGCGGACCGGCGCCTTTCGGCGAACAACTACCGCGCGCTCTGGGCGGCGCAGGAGAAGCTGCTCAAGGGCGGCTTCATCAAATCGACCTTCGACGTCAACAAGCACATCGAGCCGAAGTACATCCTGCACGTGATGAGCGCGCACCCGGAGCTCTTTTCCGATCTGCCGCCGATCCCGGCGAACGTCGCGATAAGACCGGGGTTTGTCTTCAAGCCTTAGAGAGATAAACAAATGCACCCATTCGCGCGCCTCTCCGCGCTCGGCTTCGTATTCCTCGCGCTCGCCAGCTGCGCGACGCAGCCGAGCGCGAGCCTCGAGCAGGTCCAGACGATCGTGGTGATCTACGCCGAGAACCGCAGCTTCGATCACCTGTACGGCCTTTTCCCGGGCGCCGACGGCATCGCGCAGGCGAGCGCAACGCAGAAGATGCAGCTCGATCACGACGGCAAGCCGCTGCCGCACCTGCCGGCGACCTACGACGGCGGCAAGCCGCGCGCCGATCTGCCGACGCAGGGCCTGCGGAACGGCCCGTTCCGCATCGACGCGCCGCCGCTCAACCGCCGCTGGGACGAGCTCTTGCCGAGCCCGATCCACAACTACTACCAGAACCGCGAGCAGATCAATGGCGGCGCGAACCACAAGTTCGTCGCCCTCACCACCGTCGGCGCCTGGACCATGGGCTACTTCGACGGCTCGGGGATGAAGCTCTGGCAATGGGCGCGCGAATACACGCTCGCCGATCACTTCTTCATGGGCGCCTACGGCGGCTCATACCTCAACCATTTGTGGCTCGTCTGCGCCTGCACCCCGCGCTGGGAAGCGGCGCCGGCGTCGCTGCGGGCGCAGCTCGATGAGCAGGGCAACCTGCGCAGGCGGCCCAGTTCGCCGCCGTCGGTGATGGATGGCCCGCCGCTTCTGTTCGACGGTGCGGTGAGCCCCGATGGCTACACCGTGAACACGATGCAGCCGCCGTATCAGCCGAGCGGCGTGCCGCCGGCGGCGGCCGGCAGCCTCGACCTTGCCGATCCGGCGGGGAACCCGCTGCCGCCGCAAAACGAAAAAACCATCGGCGACACGCTCTCGGCGAAGGGCGTGTCCTGGGCATGGTATGGCGGCGGCTGGAACGCCGCGCTCGCCGACGGGCGGCGCGACCGGCTGGAAAAGCGCAGCGTGATCTACTCGCGGGGCCCCGGCGCGCTCGCCTTCCAGCCGCATCACCAGCCGTTCAACTATTTCGCCCGCTTCGCGCCGGGTAGGCCCGAGCGCGCGGCGCATCTTAGAGACGGCGACGATTTCCTTGCCGATATCGCCAGGGGCACGCTGCCGCAGGTCGCGCTCTACAAGCCGGTCGGGCGCAACAACCAGCACCCGAGCTACACCGACCTCGCGCAGGGCGACGCGCACATCGACGACGTGCTCAGGCGCCTGCGCGCGAGCCCGCAGTGGTCAAAGATGGTGGTGATCGTCACCTACGATGAGAACGGCGGCTTCTGGGACCACGTACCGCCGCCGGCGGGCGATCGCTGGGGTCCCGGCACGCGCATCCCGGCGATCATCGTCTCGCCGTTCGCGAAGCGCGGCTATGTCGACAAGACGCCTTACGACACCACGTCGATCATCAAATTCATCACCCGGCGCTTCGCGCTCGAGCCGCTGCCCGGCGTGCGCGCGAGCGCGGGCGACCTGACGAACGCGCTCGAGGCCGCGCGCTAGCGCTCTTCGCTTCCCTGCGGGACGTAGAGCCCGTGCGGCAACTCCTCACGCGGCGGGGGCGGGGGCTCGGTGTTGCGCGGCGCTGCGTCTTTGCGCGGCCGGCCGGGCCGGTAGATCGCCTTCCAGGGTACGAGGTCCGGCACGGGCGGCGGCGCTTCCAGGAATCGGCAGTCCGACTCGCTCGGCACGCTGACGAGCGCACCGATGCGCTTGCCGCCGAGGAAAACCGTATATCGCAGCATGTGCCGCGAGTGCGCAATCGGCGTCGCTACGATGTCGTATTTGCCGACGCTGAAGCGCCGCCCGGCGACGCTCGGAATGGTCATTGGCCGGCGCGGCCGGTGCTGACGGGCTTTCGCACCCGCGCGGAGGCTTGCTTGCGGCGGCGTTCGGCGAGAAGTTCGTCGCAGATTGCCGCGAGCTGCGTCTCGTTCAGGCGCTGCGCGTTGGCGAGCAGCGCTCGCAGCTCGAGCGTGCTCAGCTTGTCGACCTGCTCCCGGGTCCAGGTCGCAGCGCGGCCCCGCGGCAGCACGCGTTCTTGCGGTGGTTTGATCATGAAGCGCTCCCCTGTGAGAAACAGAAAAGCCCGGCGCGGCCGGGCTTCGCCGATCGCTCGCCGCTTCTCAGGCGAGCTTCAGGTTCGCCGCGCGCGGGCCTTTCGGACTCTCGACGACGTCGAACACTACCTTGTCGTTCTCCTTGAGGCTCTTGAAGCCGCTCGCCTGGATCGCCGAGAAGTGCACGAAGACATCCTTGCCGCCGTCCTCCGGCGTGATGTAGCCGAAGCCCTTGGCATCGTTGAACCACTTGACCGTACCTTTGCTCACGTCTTGCTCCTTGTGTCGATGGAATTAAGGCGGCAAACCCGAGCTGGGCGCCGCCTGCAGAAATCAAGACGAGAAGGAACGGATGAGGAAGCACGACCGCTACGACCCGACCAGCTATTCGCCGCTTGAGATCCTCGTACCCTTATACAGGTATCGCTGCGCCGCGTCCAACGGGCATCACAGCGTCGCGCCGGGCTGGGCGAGCGCTTTCTCGGCGAGCTGCAGCACGATCCAATCGTAGGCCTCCTCGATCGAGTCGGTGCGGAACATGAGCTCGAGGTCCTTCTGGTTGATCATGCCGTGGTGCGCGAGGGCGTCGAAATCCACGATCTTCTTCCAGTACTCGGTGCCGAAGAGCACGATCGGCATGGGCTTGCGCATCTTGCCGGTCTGCACCAGCGTGAGCAGCTCGAACAGCTCGTCCATGGTGCCGTAGCCGCCCGGGAAGACGATCACCGCCTTCGCGAGGTAGGCGAACCAGAACTTGCGCATGAAGAAGTAGTGGAAGTGGAACGACAGCTCGCGCGTCACGTACGGGTTGTCGAACTCGGGCTGCGGAATGGAGATGGTGAGGCCGACGTTCATGCCCTGCGCTTCGGAGGCGCCGCGGTTCGCCGCTTCCATGATGCCCGGCCCGCCGCCCGTGCACACGACGAAGCGCCGCTCGTCGCGGTCGAGCTCCTTCGACCAGCGCGTGAGGCGCGCGGCGAGCTCGCGCGCCGCCTCGTAGTACGCGGACATCTGCAGCGCCATGCGCGCGGTCTCGAGGTCGCCGTGGCCCGCTTCGGCCTGGCGCACGAGCTCCTCGGCGTCCTCGCGCGAGCGGATGCGCGCCGAGCCCATGAACACCACCGTGTCCTCGACGCGGTGGTAGTCGAAGCGGCTCTTCGGCTCGAGGTACTCCGCGAGCATGCGCAGCACGCGCGCGTCCTTGCTGTTGAGGAAGCCGCTGTTGTGATAGGCCTTGGTCAGCCCGCGATTGGGATTGGCCATCGCTATTCCGCCTTGGCGCCGGACTGGATCACGACCTTCGCCCATTTGTCCGTTTCCGCCTTGATGACTTTGCCGAAGTCCTCCGGCGTGCCCTTGATCGGCCGGCCGCCGAGCTCCGAGAGGCGCTTCAGCATCCCCGCATCGGACAGCGCGCGATTGGTCTCGGCGTTGACCTTGTCGATGATCGCGCGCGGCGTGCCGTGCGGCATGCCGATGCCGAACCACGCGGTCGCCTCATAGCCCGGCACCGTCTCGGCGACGGTCGGCAACTCGGGCATCGAGGGCTCGCGCTCCGCGGACGTTACGGCGAGCGCACGAATGCGCCCGCCGCGGATATGGCCGGCGGAGGAGGGCAGGTTGTCGAAGAGCACATGCACCTGGCCGGCGATCAGGTCGGTGAGCGCCGGGCCAGCGCCCTTGTAAGGCACGTGCAGCATGTCGCAGCCGGTCATGGATTTGAACAGCTCGCCCGAGAGGTGCACCGACGTGCCGCTGCCCGAGGAGGCCATGTTGACCTTGCCCGGGTTCTTCTTGCAGTAGGCGATGAACTCGGCCAGGTTCTTCACCGGCAGCGAGTTCGTCACCTCCATGACGTTCGGCGTGCGGATCAGGCCCGCCACCGGCGCGATGTCGCGGATGAAGTTGAAGGGCAGGTTCTTGTAGAGCGTGGCGTTGATGCCGTTCGCCGGATTCACCAGCAGCCAGGTGTGGCCGTCGGGCGGCGACTTCACGACGAACTCGACGCCGATGTTGTTGCCGCCGCCGGGCTTGTTCTCGATCAGCACCGGCTGGCCGAGGTGCTCGGAGAGCCAGCTCGCCATGATGCGCGCGAGCACATCGGTGGTGCCGGCGGGCGGATAGGGCACTAGCCACTTGATCGGATGCGTCGGGTAATCAGCTGCGTACGCGCAGGCGATACCACCGGCGGCGAGCAGTGCCGCCAGGAACTTGCGTGCGATGCGAAGCATGGTCTCCTTCATCAGGTGTTGATATCTGCTAACCGTAAATTTTCCAGCCGAAACCCTTGCACTCGGTGCAGACCTGCGTGCCGACGCGGCCGGTGGATTCGCAGCCTTCGCAGGCATCCCACAGGTAGGTGAGAGCGCTCTTGTAGATGCCGGAGCAGCGCCGGTTGCTCACGATCTGGTCGCAGCGATGGTTGAGCAACTCGTGCCGGTCGGAGAGCGCCTGGCAGACGCTGCAGACCGCGAGCGGCTTCGCTTTCTTTTCCGTACGCAAAGGGCTAGGGCTTCGGCGCCGGGTGGATGTTGTCAACCCAGTACACTTCCTCCGGCTGCTCGACCACCGGGATGTCGAGGTTCACCACCACCGGCTCCTGGCCGCTGCGGCAAAGGACGCACGAGAGCGGCTCGGTGTCGCTCGCGTTGATCTCCTGGTGCGGCACGTACGGCGGCACGTAGATGAAGTCCCCGGGCCCGGCCTCGGCGACGAACTCGAGCTTGCCGCCCCAGCGCATGCGCGCTTTGCCTTTCACCACGTAGATCACGCTCTCTACCGGCCCGTGATGGTGCGCGCCGGTCTTCGCCTTCGGGTGGATCACCACGGTGCCTGCCCAGAGCTTCTCGGCACCGGTGCGCGCGTGGGTGATCGCCGCGGCGCGGTTCATGCCCGGCGTCTGCGGCGTGTTGATGTCGAGCTCGCTCGATTTGACCACGCGCACGCCGTCGAACTTCCATTTCGGTGCATTTTGGTGCGGACTGTCGTGCTTATGCGCCATTACGGTATCTCCTGAGGGCTCGATCATAGGACTGTTTCGCAGCCGCGTTGCTCCCGTTCAGGGCAATGCAATGCCGCGCCGTTAGCATCGCCCCCTGGAACGCGAAACGGCGCTGGCGCTAGAGCCGGTCACGGCCGAGCGGCGGGCGGATCTTTTCGACGCGCTGCTCGTCATCGCCATCTTTGCCGGCATGGGCATGCTCGCCTGGGCGGCGGTAGTGACGCCGCTCCTCGCGCCGCTCTTCGAGATCGTCGAGCGCGGCCACTGGCACCTCTTGTGGCTGCGGCCGCTCGTCATCTGGGTCGGCATGGGCCTCGTGCTGATGCTCGGGCGCACCGTGTTCTGGCTCTGCTACCGGCCTTTCGCGCCGGCCACGGCGGACGAGGCGCCGGCGATCACGGTCGTCATCCCGGCCTACAACGAAGGCGCGATGGTCGAAGTCGCGATCCGCTCCGTCGCCGCCGCAGACTATCCCCGCGAGCGGCTCGAGATCATCGCGGTGGACGACGGCAGCACCGACGACACCTGGCGCTACATCTCCCGCGGGGCGCAGGGCTTTCCGGGGCTGGTGACCGCCGTGCGCCTCGAGCGCAACCAGGGCAAGCGGGCGGCGCTCGCCGAGGGCTTTCGCCGCGCGCGCGGCGAAATCGTCGTCACGGTCGACTCGGACAGCGAGATCGAGCCCCAGACGCTCGCCGCGATCGCCGGGCCGTTCCGCGACCCGCGCGTCGGCGCGGTGGCGGGCAAGGTGGCGGTGCATAACCGCCGCGCCGGGCTGATCCCGCGGATGCTCCACGTGCGCTTCGTGCTCTCGTTCGACTTCCTGAGGAGCGCGCAGTCCTTCTTCCGCACCGTGTACTGCTGCCCCGGCGCGCTCGCCGCGTACCGCATGTCGATCGTGCGCCAGGTGCTGCCGCAGTGGGAGCGCCAGCGCTTCCTCGGCACGCAGTGCACGTACGGCGAGGACCGCGCGATGACCAACTGCATCCTCGCCGCCGGCTACGACACCGTCTACCAGAGAAGCGCCGTGGTGCACACGCTCGTACCGGAGACCTACACGCGCCTTTGCAAGATGTACCTGCGCTGGGACCGCAGCTACATCCGCGAGGAGCTGCGCTTCGCGCGCGTGGTGTGGAAACGGCCGCCGCTGTGGCGCGCGCTCGCCATGTACGAGAGCACCGTGACCAACCTGCGCTTCCCGGTCGCCTACCTTTCCATCGGCCTGATGCTGGGCCACGCCGTGCGCGATCCGACGAGCATCTTGCGCATGCTGGTAGCGATCATGGTGGTGTCGCTGGTCTACGTCCTCTACTACCTGCGCAGCGAGCGCTCGTGGGACTTCGTCTTCGGAATCCTGTACGCGTACTTCTCGTTCTTCGCGCTGACCTGGATCTTCCCCTACGCCGCGCTCACGCTGCGCGCGCGCGGCTGGCTCACGCGCTAGGCATTCGTCGCTCCGCGAGGCTTTCGCCTCGTGCTATGGCTCGTTCGAGCTAACGCGCGCGGCACCGAACTGCTGCAATCGACGCGTGGTACTTAGCTTCACCATGAGCGAAGCTGAGCCGCCCTACATCGAACTCTGGCTCTGGGAATATACGGACCTTTCCGGCAGGCGGCAGCGGACGACGTACCTGCTTACCGAAGACGATGCCCGCCAGCGCTTTGGCTCATCCGCCAAGCGCGTTCCCGGCTCGCTCGAGCGCCGGCCGCCGGTGCGCAAAGCCGGCGATCGGCAAAAGCCTGAGTAACCGAGGATCTGAAACCTTGCGCCGCGTGCGGCAGCGGGCGAGTGGTCTACGGGCTTAGCGAGGTTCGACGGCGTCGCGGTGAAGAGGGGGGAAAGCCGCGAAGGCGCCGAAGGGCGAAAGGCGAAGCTGTGATCGCGACCTCAGCCTGCCGACGTTGCCGCCAGCCAGGCGATGAACCCCAGCAAGCAAAGGAGTCCTATGGCTGCCGCGATGATTTCGTATCGCATTGCGCGCTCTTCATGGGCGGTGAACGGCCTGTCGAAGTGCGCGAGCGCGGAAGACGAATGCGGCATTAAAGCTGCATCGCGTGGATACGTCCTTCCGATCTTCCCCATGTCGAGCCCCCAGTCGAGGTTCCCGGGAAGAGTCTCCGCCTGAAATGAAAGGGAGACCGGGCGGGAACATCCATTTTTGCAACTGTGGGGCGCAGGCCGTGCGAAAGCCTTGCTCCGTGAACTTCATTAACAATGAAAACAGCGGACAACGATGAGCGACCGGTCCCTCGCCGGGGCTGGGCCGGCTGCAGAAACCCTAGGCTTCGCGATCTAAGTGGACTGCTTCCCGCCCTTGAGGTTCTGTGCAACGGCGGCGCGGATCAGGTTCTTCAAGGCGGCTTCGTTGATGCTGTCCTGCTCATGAATGTCGATCGCGCGCCTGACATTGCCGGCAAGAACGGACCCCGCCATCCTACCGGCATCTAGCTGCTCTTCCACTCTGCGGCAGCGAAGTCATAGCGCTCGCCGCCGGCGCGCTGCAGCCACGCGCCGGCCGCTGTCGTCTTGCAGGCCCAGGTCTGCTGCTCGAACGGCTCGGCGAGTGCGAGCGCCTGCGGCTTGAGCACGGCGCCGCACGTGCCGCCGGGCACACGCACCGCGGTGTAGCGGATCCAGGCGAGCTCCCGCGCACGCGCCTCCTCGGCGAGCTCCTGGCATGCCGCGAAATCGCTCTTGTGGGTCCAGGCGCGTGTCGCGGCGTTCCACGGCGGCCGCGTCAGATCGGCCGAGCGGCCGCGCACGCTTGCGCGGAAGAACGTGTGCTCGGTATGCAGCGCGGATGCGCGCAGCGGCTCGCTGTCCATCAGGAAGCGCCATTTCCAATACGCCACCTCGCCGCAAGCGGTTCTCAGCTCCTCGGCGCCATACCAGACCCCCGGATCGTGCGCGCGCCGGAATCGCGAGGCGACCGGTGAGCGGTAACGAAAGGGCGTGAACAGCAGATAGTGGCGGCCCGCGGCTTCCGACGGCACGGCGGGCTTGCTGCGCTCGAGCAGCTCTTCGAGCACGCGCTGCTCCGCGGCATCCTCGGCAAGCCGCATGGTCGAGACGATGTGCTGCGCTTCAACGCCGCGCCACAGCCCGGCGCTTCTTACCCGGATGCCGGTCTCAAACCACGCGTCCTTCCAGGCGCGCGTCACGCCGGCGCGCGCATCGCATCGAGGTAGGCGACGACGTTCACGAGCCCGTCGGTGCGCTGGATCAGATCGATCGGGCGGCCGTTCAGCGCGCGATTGTGGCCATGCAGCCAGGCGTGGCGCTGCGCCGCGTCCGTGCCGACCAGGGCGTCAAGCGAGCGGTACACGCGCACGAGCAGCAGCGCGAGCTCGCCTTCCTTGCTTTGCGGGTCGAGCGTGCGAGCGCCGGTGCTAAGGCGCGAGACGCTCGCCTCGCTGACGCCGAGCACGCGCGCGAGCAGCGCGCTCGAGAGGCCGAGAAGCTCCGCGGCGCGCAGCACGGCCTTGCTCAGGACGAGCTCGGGGGCCGGCTCGGGCTTGGCTGCGGAACGAGGGGGACGTGCCATCAAAAGAAAGAATAGCGCGATATTCTTTCAAATGCAAAGCGGCCAGAAAGCGGCGTCGAGGAGCCGCGCCTGACGGCAGTCATGGCAGGTCGCTGACGGCCGTCATGGCCTGTCGCTGACGGCCGTCATGGCAATGTCACGGTTATTTACAGACGACGGATCGCGCGCCACACTCGCCCTCCTAAGGGTTATCTAACCGTCCATAAGGGGGAGGGACGAACTATGAATAAGCTGATCGCGTGCGCGGTCGTCGCGCTGTTTGCGTATCCGTTTAGTGCACGTGCGGTTCAGATCGCCTACGGAACGGCAGAGCTCGTTTCCATTCGCAATTGCAACTCCGGCGCGACCAGCGCCTGCGATACGACATCGTCGCCCAGCTTCGTCTTCGGTGGAATGCCTGGGGACACGTTTTCTCAGGCATTCATCAACCAGGCCACCAAAGGCAGCGCGTCGGGCTACGTGTCGCTGTCATGGCCGTACGGGGAGCCGATTATTGGCGCCAGTGCAATCAGTCTGCCGGGGTATCGCGCGAGTACGAACTCGGTCGGGCTGCAGAAATATACGTACATCGGCACGGCACCAACGACCCGGACTTGGGGAGGTACGCTTACCTATTCGCAGACGCTGTCGGCGGGTAACTATCCGCCTGTCATTGGTAATGGTGTGCACGCCGCGCTCGACGTCTTCACGCTTCCGGGTGGTTCGAACGCCACGATCGACGTTGGCAGCACAGCAGACTCGAACTTCAATGCGCTGATCAACGTTTCGCTGCTGACGGGCTACCACAGTCTCGCCTCCACCGAGTTTTTCGATACAAACTCCCAGCCCCCCGTTACATCGCCCCCGATCGGCGTCACCGTCACGCTGAACCCTAACGACACGATTTGGGTGTGGGGACTGCTCCAGACGCCGGCGACGAATGGCAGCAACGTCGATGCATTTCACACATTTACTACGGCCTGGGACAATCCAGCCAACCTGGTGCCGGCTGCGATCGCACCGATCCCGGAGCCGGCTACGCTCAGCCTGATGGCGGTCGGTCTCGCGGGAATCGGCCTGGCTCGACGGAGTCGGCGGCGCGCCAGAGTTTGAGCCGAACGGCCGCTGTTTCTACAGCGGCGTGGCGAAGGCGGTGTCGAGGAGCCGCGGCGTCACGCTCCAGCGCTGCGGCGAGTTGAGCAGCACCACGAGCACGCGCGAGCCGTTCCGCTCGGCGGCCGCGATCACGCAGTAGCCGGCAGCCCCGGTGGTGCCGGTCTTCACGCCGATCGCGCCGGGATAGTGGCCGATGAGGGCATTGGTGTTCCGCAGGTAGAAGCGCCGGCGGCCATCGAGCGTGCGGATGGTGGTGGCATCGATGCTCGCAAGGCTGCGGTACTCGGCGTGCTGCAATACCTGCTCGGCAAGGCGCGCGAGATCCGCCGCTGTCGAGTACTGACCGGGCCGGTCGTGCCCGCAGGGATCGACGAAATGGGTGTTGCGCAGGCCGAGCGTGAAAGCGCGCTGGTTCATGCGCGCGACGAAGTCGGGGCCGCCGCTGTCGGCGAGCGCGCGGCAGGCGTCGTTCGCCGAATGCATGATCGCCGCGGCGAGGAGATCGCGCGCGCGAAGCAGCTCGCCGGCGCGGATGCCGATGCGGCTGCCGACTTCGCGTGCCGCCGCGCGCGTCACGACCACGGGCTCGTCGAGCTGGCCGCGCTCGAGCACGAGCAGCGCCGTCATCATCTTCGTCAGGCTGGCGGGCGCGTGGCGGTCGTGCTCGGAGGCCGCCCACAGCACGCGGCCGTCGCGCTTCACGACGTAGGCATCGGCGACGCGCGGAAAGGCGTCCTCGGCCGCGTGCGCGGCGGCGGCGCAGGCGACGACTGCGAAGACGAACGCCGGGCGAATCACCGCTTCCCTCCCTTGTTCTTGAAGCGCGCTCGCATTATCGCGTAGGCTCCGCGCATGTTGGACGTGCTCTTCCGCGGCGCGCGGGTCTATGACGGCAGCGGCGAGAAATCCGTCACAGCTTCGGTCGCCGTACGCGAGGGGACGATCGTAAATGTCGGTGATACGGACGAGCCGGCGCGCCGCAGCATCGACGCGGGCGGCCTCGCGCTCATGCCGGGCATCGTCGACCTGCACACGCACTACGACGCACAGATCACCTGGGATCCGACGCTCTCGCCGTCGGTCGCGCTCGGCGTGACGACCGCGGTGATGGGCAACTGCGGCTTCGGCATCGCGCCGTGCCCGCCGGCGCAGCGCGAGACGCTGCTTCGCAACCTCTCGGTCGTCGAAGGCATGGACGTCGAGGCGCTGCTTGCCGGCACGCGCTGGGATTTCGAAACCTTCCCGCAGTATCTCGCGACGCTCGAGCGCCGCCGGCCGCTCGCCAACGTCGCCGTGCTCGCGCAGCACTCGACGATCCGCAGCGCCGTGATGGGGGCCGCGGCATCCGAGCGCAAGGCGCCCGGCGATCGCGAACTGGTCGAGATGCGCCGGCTGGTGGCCGAGGCGCTCGACGCCGGCGCAATCGGCTTCGCCTCCTCGTTCTCGCCGAACCACAGCGGCTGGGGCGGGCGGCCGATGCCGTCCACCATCGCGACCGACGACGAGCTGAAGAGCCTCGTACGCGTGCTCGGCGAGCAGCGCCGCGGCATCTTTGTCATGGCGACCGGGCCGCGCGCCACGCCCGAGTTCATGGAGGCGCTGGCGGCCGAGACCGGGCGCCCGGCGTTCATCGTGACGGTGCTCACCATGTACAACCAGGCGCAGCCCACTCGGGCGCTCGAGATGTACGAGCGCTGCGCCCAGGCGCTCGCACGCGGGCACGAGGTGTACATCCATGCTACCTGCCAGCCGCTCTCGTTCGACTTCACGCTGCGCGAGCCGTACATCCTCTACTCGCACGACGCGTTCGACGCCGTGAAGTCAGCACCGCACGAAGAGCGGGCTGCCATCTATCGGCGCACAGCGTTCCGCGAGCGGCTGCGCCAGAACTTCCGCGAGCCGAGGCAGGGAATCCTCTTCTACGGCGACTGGACGCAGGTCGAGCGCGACGGCGTGCCGGTCACCGAGCTCGCGGGACGGGAGGGCAAAGATCCGCTGGACTACGTCTTCGACCTGCCGCTCGATGTGCAGCTCGTGGCGAAGCTCTACCAGAACGACGACGCGGGCGTCGCGCCGCTCCTCAAGCATCCGGCGGGCGTGATCGCGCTTTCCGATGCCGGCGCGCACCTCATCTACTTCTGCGACGCGGGCTACGGCCTGCACTTCCTCGCGCACTGGGTGCGCAGCCTCGGCACGTTCACGCTCGAGGAGGGCGTGCGGCGCCTGACGAGCGACCCGGCGCGCAAGTACCGCATTGCCGAGCGCGGCCTCATCTCGCCCGGGTGCAAGGCCGATCTCCTGCTCTTCGACCCGGCAAAGGTCGGCGTCTCGCCGCTGCGCCGAGTCAAAGACTTGCCCGGCGGCGGCGCGCGCATGGTGCGCGATCCGCTCGGCGTGCACGGCGTGTGGGTGAACGGCGTGCAGGTGCACGACGGCCGCCGCTACACGCTCGACCGCGGGCCCGGCGAGGTGCTGCGCAATAAATCGGGGTCAGGCACCGATTAAAATCGGGCTCTGACCACGATTTCCGAAGCGCCGCCCGGGACCGTCTCGCGCGCGCAGTTCCTGCAGCTCTTCGTCGCGGTGTTCCTGCCGATGTTCATGGCGGCGGTGGACCAGACGCTGCTCGCGACAGCCACGCCGGCGATCGCCGCGACGCTCGGCGGCCTGCGCGACACCTCGTGGATCGCGGTGGGCTATCTCCTAGCCTCCGCGACCATCGTGCCGGTGTACGGACGCCTCGGCGATCTGCGCGGGCGGCGCGAAATGCTGCTCGCGGCGCTCGGCGTCTTCACCGTCGGCTCGATTGCCTGCGGCGCGGCGCAGTCGCTGCCGCAGCTTCTCGCGGCGCGCGTGCTGCAGGGACTGGGCGGCGGCGGCCTGATGGTGCTGTCGCAGGCGCTGATCGGCGAGCTCGTGCCGCCGCGCGAGCGCGCACGCTTCCAGGGCTACTTCGCCACCGTGTTCACCGCGGCGAGCATCGGCGGGCCGGTAATCGGCGGCATCGTGGTGTCGCACGCGAGCTGGCGCTGGCTCTTCTTCGTCAACGTGCCGCTCGCCATGTTCGCCGCGTGGCGCCTGCGGCAGTTGCCGCACGGCGTGGCGCACGCTCGAGCCGAAGCCAAGGCCGACCTGCCGGGCCACGTGCTCTTCGCGATCGGCGCGGCGAGCGCGCTCTTCTGGTTCACCTCCGTCGGCCACCGCTTCGCGTGGGCCTCGGGCACGAGCCTCGCCCTCGTCGCCACGGCAGCGGTCGCGCTCGGCGCGCTCGTGTGGCACGAGCGTCGCCATCCGTCGCCCTTCCTGCCGATCGATCTCCTGCGCGAGCGCACCATCGCCATCACCACCATCGTGGTGCTGCTCTTCGCCGCGTGCCTGTTCGCGGTGGTCTTCTTCCTGCCGATCTATCTGCAGCTCGGCCATCACGTGAGCGCGCTGTACGCGGGCTTCCTGTTGCTGCCAGTGACGGGCGGCATGGTGGTCGCCGCGGTGACCTCGGCAAGGACGCTGCGGCGCACCGGCCGGCCGCGCTGGATCCCGGTGATCGGCATGAGCGCGTCGGCCACCGCGCTCTTCCTCCTCGGCGTGCTGCCCTCGCACATGGGACTCGTGATCGCGCTCTGCGTGCTCTGCGGCCTGGGCTTCGGCTGCGTCATGCCGACCATCCAGGTCACGGTCCAGACCGTCGCCGGCCGCGAGCGCCTGGGCGTGGTGACGGCGCTGAACGGGCTTGCGCGCTCCACCGGCGGCGCGGCGGGCGCCGCGCTCTTCGGCGCCGTGGTGTTCGCGCTCATCCCTGGCACCGATCGAGGCGCGATTCTGAAGGGCGCCGTCGACGTGGACACGATCATCCAGGCCTTCCACCGCGCCTTTCTCGTCGCCGGGGCCGTGGCCGCGACCGCCGCAATCATTGCGAGCCGCATGCCGGACACGGCGCTGTGGGAGAGCCATCGACCGTCTGAAGCGGTGAACCGTGTTGCATGAAACGAGTTAGCAGCGCCGACTCTCGCTGCTCGAACGCCACTCTTCAGGCGAGCTGCTGAAATGCACCGCAGTGGACGATCGTGTAGACCGTCCAGGACTTCGGCATGATCCTAGTCACGTGACAATGCGCCTCGGCACGAGCTCGGGAGACTGGCGTAGCATTTACGGCGGGAGGTGTCCGGCACTCGCCAAGCAAAGACGCCGAACAGGAATGCAACGATGCCGGGTCTAACGGAAGTACAAGACGTTGGTTTCTATCTAAGAGGAAGGGAGGAGGAGGTATGACCCGCCAAGTCGTCGTGTTCGTTGGCATTGCGGCCGCTTTAGCCTGGTCACCGGCATACGCGCAGTCCGATACGCAGCGTGCCCAGCGTGAGTTGGACCGCACGCGAGCGCAGCAGTCACAGCAAACACGCATCTCCGACCAAAAAAGGATCGATCAACAGACCCGGCAGCAACACTCCAATAAGATGCAGCAGATCTACACGCCGCCGCCCAAGCCGTATACCCCGCCACCCAAGCCCTACACGCCGCCGCCAACGTATCGCCGATGAGACGACGGGCTGGCCCACGCCACGCGGGACCCGGCGCGGGCATGAACTTCTTTCAACAGGAGGGGGAATCGTGCGCATCTTTCTTACCAAGACTTTCGACGCTAAGGCCGCGACGTAGCAGTCTGTCGGAATACGGCGGACGGGCAAATAAAGCAGTAGCGCAATCCTTCGAGGCAAGCGGCCTCGCCTTTATTGGCGGATACCCACCGCGTTTGATGGGCGCGTTGGCTATGCTGACGGTCGCGAAGCGGCGCGATCGTCGATGCCCTTCACCGAATACTCCTCGCCGCCACCGCGGTAGCCGCGCTCGCCGCCAGCGAGCCGCATGCCGCATACCGCGCTGTGGGAGAGCCATCGAGCGTCCGGACCGGTAAGCTAGACTGCGAACAGCCAGCTCAGAGAACAATTTCCTTCGCCGCGGCGATGAGCGTCGGCTAAATGGAGTGCTGAAGAACAAGGAGGGAACAATGAAACGAGCTCTTGTGTTAGCTGCCGCGTTCGCCGCCTGCGGCCCATTACACGCGGCCGGGGTAGGCATACGCGCCGGAACCACCGGCATCGGCGGCGACGTGGGCTTCAACGTCGCTCCGACCCTTGACGCGCGCGTCGGCTACTCGGCGCTGAAGTGGAGCCACGATGTCGACACGTCCAACGCTTCGTACAAAGGCGACGCCAAGCTCTCGAACCTGAACGCCCTGCTCGATTTCCACCCGCTGGGTCCGGTATTCCGGCTGACGGGCGGCCTCATCCTGAACGACAACAAGTACGAAGCCAATGGTCGCCCGAATTTCGGTCCCGGGAGCATCAACGCCAAAGTGGAAGCAGGCCACCGCGTTGCGCCCTACCTCGGCGTGGGCTGGGGCAACGTCGCCGGCGCCGGAGTGAACTTCTACGCTGACCTGGGCGTGATGTTCATGGGCTCGCCGAAAGCCACGCTCACCGCTGATTGCACGGGGCTGAGCGCCGGCCAGTGCTCGGTACTGCAAAGCCAGACGGCGTCCGAGCAAGGGGCCCTGGAAGACAAGCTCCACCGGTTCAAGGCGTTTCCGGTGCTGAACATAGGACTAACGATCGGCTTCTGACAGGCGC
>JACXTT010005067.1_pt1 | contig 19268 bp, 23 predicted proteins | sample 9270951 | NCBI WGS metagenome assembly JACXTT01 (sample SAMN15532306, study PRJNA645909) | rock metagenome | isolation source: weathered quartz diorite | place: Puerto Rico | collected 2017-06-21 | reverse complement strand
GACCTTTCAGCTTTTACTATTTGACAAAAAAATTAAATTTGTTTCATTTATCAAACAGTATGTTATTTGAATAACGAACAAGATTTGTGATACTAAGGGTTTTACAGATTGATGTTATGTGTAACAAAATATTACATGCCAGCGAATCGACCAAATGTTTACGTATTATTTCAATATCATATAATGAATTAAATAAATTATCCCGCCCTTAAATACGCACATTCCTAGATCGAACCTATAGAAAAAATCCTAGCATCTGTTTATATATTTCGGCATATTTTCTTCCTAATTCAGTTGTTTTATAGATCGTTCGCCTTGAATCATAGGATTGCTCTTGCATAAGCAACTTATTGTGCAATAGAAGATCCAAGTAATTTTGTACTTGACTGAAATTCAAATTGCATCTATTCATTAGATGAGTCTTCAATGCACCATCCCAAGATTCTATGATTATGCTATAAACAATTGCATACCATACTCTATTGCCCCATACATGCGGACTTTTTCTAGCAGATTCAACTGAACCAGATTTTGCTTTTAGCATACACTATCAATTTTTTCCTCTGATGGTAGTTACCTCGGAGACCAGTTTTGATACTTCATCTCTTAAAAAACAACCCAGAGGTTAACGCCTCGTTCTGAGGCTAAAACAAAAGGTAATAAGATTTACTCATGAGTTCTACTCTGGCCGATCTATCGATCCCATAATATTTTTTGAATGATTTCGAGATATTCTGTATGAGGTGGGAGATCCGTGTTAAAATCTGGAAAGTTTGTCATTTGAATACATGTGATTTGAAAATCTTTTATTACTAGCGTAAGATTATTTCAGAAGACCGATCCATTTCTTTTGTTAGTTATATTTTTATAATATCTTAAATTTCTCTGAGATTTTATCCAGAGATTATGGCATCATATGTTTTATCGTGTCTACAAGACTCAATTATTATTCCAGCTTAATTTGAGATCTGACACAATTTGAATGCTCCTCATTCAATAAAATTCATAATTGAGCATAACATTGTTATGTAGAATTTTTCCATAATAGATAAAAAGATTAGATGTAAAATGCAAGTCGGTGTAGTTGGGATTCAATGTGATAGTAACATGTTTGTGAGCAGTTCTTTGCTAAAACAACAATATCGCTCGGAGCTTGGTATTGTTGCGGATATTTTGGATGTAGTCATGAATAGTGGAAGACAGGGAGTAATTGTATCTTCCTTAGCCAGAATGGCAAATCTTTCTCACGTATCCTTGTTAGAGAAATGCCAGAAACTTACCAACGCAGGTTTAATGGAATCTATGAAGGATGAAAGAAAGACAATATTTAAGATCACTGAGAAAGGCATCAAATTTTTTCAGGAGTATGCGAGGTTCCAAGACGCGATTAAAGAGCTAAAACTTAGATGTTGAAACCTTGTTCATTATCATAGTGGGTTAAAAATTGTGTAGCATTTGCACGTCTTAAAATAGAAAATTTTTACAGACTCGTCTTACAATGACTTTATCAATAATGTTGAGAATGTAATTATAGTAGGTTGTGTGGGTTCCCTACAAGCACCCAATCGAAGTCGAAATTTGGAACAACCCCATCATCCCGAAATTTCAACAAAACCCACAATTTTTTAAACAATTATTTTTCTCAAAAAAATAGAATGTGGTCATAATATATAGTAAAATGTAATCGTTATGCAGTCAAGTGCAGCTTAATATCTTCCCGCTACGCGCATCGATTGATACAACCTTAACTTGCACATTGGGAAATCCAACTGTTGCCACAGCTTTCCATGTTTGTCCCTCTAAAATTGCATGGACATCATATACATTATGGTGATGTTTTTCAAGAAACGCCCTTGCCATTTTCATAGCCTTTTTAGAATAGTCTATTTCCATACACAACCCCGACCCTATCAATTAAAAGAGCTTGGATCCTATAAAAATTCATCGTAAAAATTGTACTTGTGGTTCTATTAGCATTCCATGCAAATCATTTTTTGTCATCAATTCGTCCAGTGAACGCTTTCATGATATCTGGGCGTCTATTTTCATACAATGCGATAGAGTTGCCGGCGGGATCACGAAAAGTAAAACATGGGCCGTTCGGGATCTCAAGCTCCTTCTCTTTCTTCCAGCCGCGCAAACTAAGCGCAGATACAGTTTTCTCTAAATTTTGGACTCGGTAGATCAGCATCAAGTCTCTTTTTTCTATGTGATCTGCAAGAAGGATAGAAGGTTCTGCCTCAGAAAGCTTGACACATGCTACCCAGACTCCATATGCATGTATTTTCCATAGTAATTCACCGCCAAGCACTTTGGTATAATACTTTACAGATTCTTCGATGTCTGGAGCAGGAATATAAAGAAAATCAAGTGATTCAAATAATCTTGCAGCTTTCATGAAAACGTGATAATGATACAAGCCGATCCTAATAAAATAGCTTTAAACCAAACCCTAGAGCACGCTTCCTTTAGGATCTATCCTGCTAGAAAATAAATGTGACCAAGTTATTCAACTAGAAGTCAATTAATTCATCAGATTTGATATTATAGCGAGGAATGAAAAATTGAAATTCTATCTTGAATTTGAACCGTGTAAGGAATGTCGGACATTGATTAATGAAATATCTGAAAATTCAAATGAAGTACAAACACACGAGGATTCTGTCAAGTTCCTTCGCCACATAACCTACAACCACGATGAAATAGTCCAAGCCATGATCAAAGAATTACCAATCCAACAGAAAAAGGAAGAATTCAGTTGGTTTAGGTAATTGGAGAATCTTTGGATACTCACTACTTACCCTTTGCTTGGTGGCAATCCATACAAATCCAAATTTGTTTCCCGTTTTGATCAAAATCTTTCATTACAAGTTCTCTGTGTAATTTACAGAATGGACACAGTCCAAATCTCACAAAATTCCCAAGGCATTCTTTGCTTGTATAGTTTCTTACCTTTCTATGATGAACTGAAGAATTAGGTCTGAATCTCAACTGGAATGTTTAACGGTGGAATCACTTTACGCAGTCTTCTGTCATAGACTTCATGAACTCTTCTCCTGCCTTTGTCATCTCTTGAGGGGACATGTCTTTTTTATGTGTAGATATGGTCCACCTGTGACCAAATGGGTCTTCGATTGAGCCGCATCTGTCACCCCAAAATGCATCCATTATGGGCATGGTTGCTTTAGCTCCAGCAGAGACAGCCTTGTTAAACACATCATCTGCATTTTCAACATACAGGAAAATTCCACTGCTTGCTCCCCCTACTGATTGAGGGGACAGGCATTTCATCTGTGGGATCTCATCGGTTAGCATGATTCTAGAGTTTCCTATCTTGATTTCAGCATGCATTATAGTTTGTCCGTCTGGACCGGGAAATCTCATTATCTCTTGTGCCCCAAATGCTTTTTTGTAGAATTCAATTGCATTTGAAGCTCCACGAACTGTCAAAGTAGGTGTTACAGAATGATATCCATCAGGAATAGGTTTTACCAAGTTGTACTTTTGTGTTCTAAAGAAGATTTTAACTGTTTTGATAGATAACTATGAGAGCCACATAATTTCATAGGAAAAAAGATCTAATAGTTCAAAATTTCTGAAAGAATCTAAATCTTGCAGAAATTGTTATGACACCAATTAGAGATATTGTAATAACGATCAATGCGAGAGAACCAAATTCAGGTACCGCAATTGCCTGCTGCACATCTGGATTTAGCGGTGCAATAGCGTCTGGATTTATCCCAAGAGCAGAAATGCATTCCTTAGATTTCAAAAATAGGTTCCATGTCTTTTGGTCTTGGAATATGTTATCATGTTGTTCTTGTAGTGTTGCATTAGGATGGGTTTTTGTGAATAAATCCATTCTGGAGTTTATCGTAGAGACAGTATCTATGTAGATGTTGGTTTCAGTACTGCGTACAAACGGATTACACACATAGTTACCTGCCTTGTCAAATTCCGCATATGCCAATATTTTGTCTGTGCTTGAGAGAGAAATTGATAGTAAGACCAGGATCAATATTTGAAATATCTTCTTTTTCAATTCATATTGTACGTTGTCATACCTTAAAAAATTGGCGCAGAAAGGATAAGATTCCAGATTATTTTATTCTGTGTTCTGGTAATCTTGGTAGGATTTAGCACGTTAGCTCTTTATCTTCTTGATTGAATCTGTAGCACAACTATGGCTCCTCTAATATTTAGAAAACTAGTAAGATTGTTGAAGAATCCTTAAATTTGATTTTGCGTATATTATTCCATGTCAAAGCAGGGCGCTATTGACAGAGATGCACTGACAAGACGTGATTTTTTAAAGCTGCTTGGTGCCGGAGGGTTGGCGCTTGCATTTGCTCCTTTTATAGATTGGGGTAGGTACATGCCAAATCCCGTTACTACGGATCTCAAGAGGCAACAAGTAATTTTATCTGACGGAACCCATGCTAATGTGAGCACATTTCCAATAAACCATCAGGAAGTAATTACATACCCAGCAACAGGAGATCCAGTTCTTGATCAGGAGGCATTTAGAAAATGGAATCTAATCCGACTTCCTGAATATCTTGGCGGAAATGTAAATGATATTACCGCATTTCGTGTTTACAGTATAGTTTGCGTGCATTTGTGGTGTGTGTGGAAATACGTTCCTGTAGGAGAAACTTCGGGCAATGACAAGGGTCAATGTCCTTGTCATGGTAGCATGTACGATCCGCTTTCTGGAAAGGCAATTGCTGGTCCTGCATCGCTTCAAGCTTCACCAGCAAATGCACTTCCAATATTAGATCTAGAATCTGATTCAAATGGAAATTTGTGGATAAAACCACCATCCTGGAATGTTAACAAAAATGGTGTAATAGGCTATGGACGCTTTCTGACATGAATTTTTTAATCACATTTGTAATGGATTCTACAGGACTAAGGTATCATCAAGATGTCCCATAAAACACATAGCAGCTGCGGCGTTTACTAACCGACGTAAAAAAAGTCGGATTATAATACCATGTTTTTATGAATAAATTGTCCAAAACCATAGGATTATTTTTTTACAAGTAGGTAGGCGGGCCCGATGGTGTTTAAAGAGTCATACTATTCGAGAAGGTCGGTTTGCGAATACGTTTTCTACCAAAAAAGTGGTAAAGCTAATCGGAGTAGCTACAAAACTCCTTTCCAAATTTTTTATTTTGAAACTGCAAACGAGTTTATTGACAAAGAGTAAAAATGCAAAGCCCCCCCTTTGTGAAGGGATTTGGTGCATAACTAGCGTTATGATGTCGTTATGATTTGTTGGAGAATGAGTGAGCACTAGTATGTTCGAAATTAAGACTTATCTGGATTATTAATACTAAACGTTACCATTAACCTTGATGGAAACATCAGTAATGGCTTTGATTGGTCTCATATCAGCCGTAATTGTGGTAGTACTCGTCGCAAACTATGCTAAAAAAAGGAGTAAACGCATTGAATCAAAAATGATCGGTAATAACAAGTTGATTCTTGGTATAATTGGTAGCGCCTCCAGTAGATTCAGATGGTTTGCTCTCCTTTTCACTGCTGATGGAATAATATTGGCAGTAACAAAGGGTGCAATCTCATCTATGACAGCTGGCAAGTGGGCTTTCTATTCAAAATTTGATTCAAATGCTAGGGCACGTCAACTTTCTCAAATGACGATTGAGGACATTCTTCACGACAATAAATCTAACCTCTTCATACCGTATAACTTGATAAAGTCTGTCACACTAAAAAAAGGAAGGCTATTCTTTGATCCACGAATGATAATAGCAACAGATAAGAAAAAATATGAATACTCGTTTGCCTTACAGACATTTGATGCAGTTCTAAACATGTTAAATGAGATAATACCTGACAAACTTAATGTGTCTAATTTTGATTTTAAATCTACACAGCTTCGCAAAACAGGGCTTGAAAGTATCGACAAATCAAAGAGCTATGTGGAGATTTTAAGAGAACGCTATGTTAAAGGTGAAATTACCGCGGAAGAATTTGAAAAACTTGCAGACAAGTATGAAGGTTACAATAGATAAAAAATTCTTTATTGATTTTTCTAAACTCGCACTGTTATTCCTAAAAATAATTCATTGAAATAGGCAATTGAATCTTACTTTCATAATCTATACTATGATTACGGGGTTCATTAACATAGATTAAATTCAAATTTAATCAAAGCCTATATTCAATTTTCATGTAACAAGATATGATGTCGTTATCTGTGAAACATGGTATTTACTATGTTGCAATAACCGTTCCGATTGTAATCACGGGAATTCTTCTATATGATCATACGCAAACAATTCAATTCATGCAATCTACCATGCCAGATAATCAAACTACACCCTATGGTTGCGGACATGATCTAGGAGGAAATTCTTTTTATCATTACTATGGCGCATGTTCAGGGGGTACACCAACCATTCCCTCTCAAGCAAAGGGCATACCTCAGGACACAATTAGAGCCCTAGTGGATTATGATGAAAAACTGTACATTGAGATGCTAGGTGCAGGCTTATGCCCAGAGTGTGCACAGCCCACGATACCGGCAGCCTGTCAATACGACAGCAAAGGTTAATTTATTCATCATTTGTCAGAAGACCAAAAAAAAGTATTATTGGATTTGAATTCAACTTACGGATTTAAAATTTGTCCATTCAATAGATAAAGAGTAAAAATGATTAGCCCCCACTTTTAGGCTAGAAATCTGCTGTTTGTTTACTTACACAAGCCGGTGAATGGTCGGCTCATTCCTTCCTTCGAATAACAAAGAAACAGATTGTCAGGACTGCCACCACCACTCCAAAAAGTACATAGTTTCCATAATCCGCCCACCAAAGTTGTGGTGCGCCTAATGCTGTTTGAAATACAACTGAACTTATATCATGACCAAAAATCATACTAGCAGCCAATTACATTCTTTATTGCATTGACTAAGCCAATTACAAGATTCTTCTTATCCTGAGGTAGTTTCTTATCTGCGTTTAGTTCATTGATAAATGCTCCAAGCTTTCCACACAAGCCATTATTATTTTCTGAATGTGTCGGTGTCAAAATTCTTTGCCAGTCAGCGCCGTTATCATGCGCTGGATTGTTTGTCAGCCTAGTCTGTCCGCTGCCGTCTGCATTCATTGAATATATCTCATAGTTGCCATCCCTAGTGCTTGAAAAGGCTATCTTGGTACCGTCAGGTGACCAGCTGACATAACCTTCAAAAGCTGGATTGTTTGTCAGCCTTGTCTGACCACTACCATCTGCATTCATTACATATATCTCCTCATTGCCATCTCTATCACTTTCAAAAGCTATCTTGGTACCGTCAGGTGACCAGCTAGCAAACTCATCACTAGCTGGATTGTTTGTCAACCTAGTCTGTCCGCTGCCGTCTGCATTCATGACATAGATCTCACTATTGCCATCTCTTTTGCTATGAAAAGCTATTTTGGTACCGTCAGGTGACCAGCTAGGTAACGCATCGTAAGCATTATTGTTTGTCAGCCTTGTCTGGCCACTACCATCCGCATTCATTACATAGATCTCAGTGCATGGAATACAATTGCCATCCCTCTCGCTGTGAAAAGCTATTTTTCCATTACTGCCCGGAAAAGTAGCTTGTGCCGCAGGTAAATTAAGAATTAGTATAGAGCACAATAGGATTGCTCCCAGTATTGATGCAGTTCCAAGTTTTCTTGGAATTTTTCTGCTTACCATTAGCGCGAAGGTTTTTTTTGTAATTGTTATTGTTTTACTCATTACTGAGAGAGAAATTTTTTCTCATATAACAATTGTTGAGAATTTCTATGTTACACGCGGAATTATCTTTCTATAAATAGATAATTACATGTAATAAAGAATAATCTCCTCTTTCTCAAAATAACTCAACGAAATAGGCTTGACTCTTCATAATTCTGTTTTATCTGCTATTTCTTGATAGACTTTCATAGATTCGAATCTTCATAGGTCTACACCTGTGTAAATTTTGTTTTTACGGTACGAGTTTATAATAAATATGATCTTTCTGGATTCTGTCAACTTTAGAGCACTTCCCTTGATTTTTTCATCGTGTCAACTGTCGGCTCATGGTGTTAAATCGGGAAAAACTTTTTGAAGAAATGCACTTTTCAAACCTGTTATTTTAAAGACTCTGTAATCGTTGTAAAATGTTGTAATTACATCAGCTATAGCTTTTGCTAATTCAGGTTCTATTTTACAAAGGGTTCTATAACCAGAAATCAAATCATACATTATTGCTTTATTACAGAATTTTGTTAATGGTTTAAGGTGTAATTTCCCCGAAAAACTCCAAATATTCATAGTGACGCCAAGAGAAGCGATATAGCATACTATCTTGAACCAACCAAAATACTTGCGTATATTTTTAGGATTAAGCATGGTTTTACGATGTCTGCGTAAATAATCAAATCCTTGACCGATAACTAACCATAGAATGTCGTGAGGAATATCTCCTACCAAGTCGTTAAGATTTGGAATAGGTGTTGTTAGTCTCATCAATTCACTATCTCTTACACGCATTTTAAATTAAGGTTTTCCACTTGTCTTTAGGTTCTGTCAAGTTGATGGGATATGATTTGACGTGTTTTCGCTCGGGACGTGGTTATTGTATTATAGATTATGATTAAATTCAACTTAGTTATCAATATCCTAATGCCATTGCTCATACCAACAAATCTAAGCCAACAACTGTCAGAGTTAAGGGAAAAGAACCAAGTTTTAGAACAGAAAATCGATAAACTACAAAAGACTATGGATTCATTTAGATCCGAATCTGGCATTGCAATAGGAAAGATACTTGAAGATCAAAATATCGGCAAGCCTGTAAGGGATCTGATAATACGCTTCTATGATGAGTGGTTCGGAACAAGATATGGGGATCTTGGACTTTCAAAATAGATAATCATAGCGTATTTGAGAATCTCTTTACAGCTTCCTTAGTTTTTTCATATAATTTCTGTGGATCTTTGTCTTTTTCAAAACTACTCAAGTTAGATTCTATTTCCTGAAGCAAACCTTCGGTTTTTACTCTGTATTCTTTGAATTTCTTTTTAACACCTAATGTAGAACCGTCCAAATCAACCTATTTACTTGCATTTTGAATTAAGGTTTTCCATTTGTCTTTACCTTGAATCGTTATACCGCAAACTTCACTTGGAGTCTTACCTTCCAACCCTTGATGTGGTCTAATGTAATTATGATAAATCTGATAACCTGTAATCAGTGGAGAATCTTCTTTCTTTAACCCTCTTACGACTTTCTCTCTATCTCTAAATTCCCCGTTTAGTCTTTCCATCTTGTTATTGTTCTTTTCCCCTTTCAATCTGATTTGCTTTATGTGAACTGTTCTCTGTCCTTTCTGTGTGAAAAATTCTTTGTAATAGGCATCTGAGTATGATCTCAAACCGTCTGTAATAATCACTTTGGGTTTAGTTCCTGTTACCTCTCTTGCCTGTTTGAATAGTGTACTTGCATCGTGGGTTTCCTTGCCGTTTGCCACTTCTTTTGCTATCCAAAAGCGTGTTTCATCATCCATGAGAGCAAACAAGTATTTCATGTCGCCTTTTACTTTAACCCATACTTCGTCAGCTCTCCAAGTATCGCCTACTTGTGGAGTAATCTTTGATAGATAATTCTCCATTAATTTTGTGTACTTCTTGATCCACTTGTAGATAGCCTGATGTGATATGTTTATTCCCTGTAATCTCATGAACTTTTGAATTGATCTTAAAGATTCGCCTGTGAAATAGAGTTGCATAGCCGATGTTACTGCCTGTGGATTTGCTCGCATCTTTTCAAATCCGATGTTAAAGCTAAACCACTTCTTACAGTAATTGCAGAACCATCTTTGAATGTCGTAATTGTCATTGTGTCTTATTCCATGCTTGACTATCTTTTCTGAACTACAATGAGGACAGATTGACACGTTTAGTTGTTCTATTGTTACAGCATTCTGCTTTCGTACTTCCTCTCGCATTTTTATTGAAAATTCGACTCCGTGAATGTGTTTGCAACAAACATGTCGAAACTGATGATCAGGACAGGTACAGATCCAACTCTTTTCAGTAGAAATAACATCATACTCTCGTTTTGTGGTCTGTGACTTGACCTTGTAGAGATGATCGTTAATCCGTAGAATCTGAACATTGGGATTAAGGGCAATCTCCTTTCCTTTTTCTTGTCTTTTTGTGTTTTGTTTCATTAGATATCTATTGATTCTATACGCAGCGATATTAATAAATATATCTATTGGTATCAATCAGTACATGGCAATGAAAAGATTCATGGTTTCAATACCTGAGGAAATGGAACGAGCGTTGGAAAAAGAACGAAAGGAGAGGATGTTGGAAACTGTACCTGAAGTTATACGAGTCATTCTTAGTGAGTATTTGAGAAAACAATAATTTATTGAAGAGGGGTTCTTGGTAAAGATCCTCTGGTTGGATTTTTATCGTTGACAACGTATCCGTGTATGACAGTTTCTATTATGAACCCAATTGGTATGAGTCCTATGATGACCCATGTTAACGTCTCAACGTTTGCGTTTGATTTGATGTTTTCAAGATTCTGTCTTTGAATCTCTAAATCCGTATCTGCTTGTAATTTGCTGATATGCGGTGCTATTGTGAATAAAGGCGGGGTTTTTGCACTTACCGTTCCATTGTTTTGTTCATCGAACAATATTGCAAAAATAGAGATTTGATCTTCTATAGGAACTGTCCAATTACCATTTATCTTAGAAAAGAAAGTATCATTTTCTTTTTTGAGTTTTACTAGTTCACCACTTTCATTTGCACGTTGGATCATGTAAGGTATGTTTGTTTTATTTTGATAAAAATTATTAAGAGAACTATCCAATACAAAATATACATCTTTAATTCCGAGTATCGGTTTTGTTGATAGCTTTATTGTATAGTTTATGTTATTAGCTACTGCAAAGGTTTCAGGGCTTGTAAATCTTGCATAGAATGGATGACTAATAGTTGCATTTGGAATTGTTATTTTTGCAATTGTGATATTAACTAGTTCGATGTTAGTATTCGGATTTCTAATTATGGTTGTGGAATTAATTTCTCCATGTAATATGCCTTTAAACGCAAGGTGTCCAGTAAATGTTAGATGTTCCATATGGGGTTTAGTTTGGTTTTTTTGCACTAATTGATATTTTTCATCAGCATCATGTAAAACCCATAAGGCTTTGGCGAATATTAATCCAGAAACTATCGATAAAAGAATAACAAAAAGTGCTATTTTGTTTCTTGACCACATTTGTGGAATATAAAATTAAGTGGTATTAAAATAATCAATAAAAACAACGAACCCATTGATAACAAATCAAATATGAAGAACTTTGTTCCGAATAAATCGCCTTTTACTTCTACTTGTATAACTATATCTAAAGATAGAAAAAAAATAGCCATAATCGCTACTGCGAATGAAGAATAAAGTAAAGGGTTCTTTTTCAGTTAAAATCACAATTCCCTCCGTAAACTTGCTCAAAATGAGCCGATAGTTGGCACTCAGACGAATTTTTGCCTGAGCCATCAAGTTTACAGAACCTCTTTCTGGGTTCTGTTCTAATAACGGCACATGAGTTGAGTTTTTCTTCGTGTTCAATTTCGGCTCATCAGAAGATTCGTTTAATGCCAATTCTTACTAGTACCTCTTGATCTTAGAATAAATCCTGTTACACTCATCACTATGCCAACTACTATCATAATATCTGGATAGCGGCCCAAAGTAGTAATATAAACAGACTGAAATATAATGTAACAATCTTCCATACTAAATGGCTCAGAAAAAGGGAAGCCCCGTGTTCTGGTTATGCAGGAGTTTATAGTTAATGCAAAAATTATCACTTCGATTATAATTCCAAAAATTAATAATCCCAATCCAATTATTCGATATTTGTTCATGAGAGAGCTGATGTAGTTACTACATAAGGTTCTGTTAAGGGTATGGGATCTGCTTATACAATAGTAAAGGGTTGATCGAATAATGCTAAACTGGAAAGCTTGTTTTGTTATAGCTGTAAGTGCCTTTATTGGCGCAATAATGTTACCATATGAATATACATTTCTAACAACTAATGCACCCTTAAATGAACCGCCAGAAGTTAAGCAGGGTTTTGAATTCACTACTTTCATGCTATACCTCATTGGTGGTTGTTTTACTGTTGCTGGAATTATTGAATTTGCACGGAGAGATAACTCGCCTTAAGAAAAACCCATTGATACACCAATAAAATAAGCAATACTCCAAAAAACATAGTCAATTAACCCTGTCATAGGCTAGCCCTCTCTATCAAAGTTTTCCATTTATCTTTGCCTTGAATTGTAATACCGCAAGCTTCAGAAGGTGTCTTACCCTCTGATCCTATGTGTGGTCTAATGTAGTTATGAAATATCTGATAGTATCCACATGAGAAGTCATTTCGTACCTTCACTAGTTTAAGACCAAAAAGAAGTATCCTAGTAGTACCCAGAAATGATTGTAATTTCAGTGTCAAAACGATGGTATCATCCAAGATCAGAGGTCAGAGAACACGGCAAAAACGGTGCAAAGAAACGCTGGTTTGTATTTTACTTTGATGAAGAGGGCCGATTTCGTACAAAAAGGATCGAATGGTTTGAGGTCGGATGGTACAAGTTACAGAGAAGACACAAAAGAAGATACATCTGCCTTCGTTGTCGTCAAAAGCTCGTTGCATTTGTGCGTAATTCTAGAGAGGATGTATTGTGCCCTTACTGTGATTAATCGGCATACCAGAAAGTACCCCTTTTCATATTTCCTATAACATAAGGAAAAAAGTACTTTTCAATCTCGATACTATTTTTCTTGTATGCAGGATAAGGCTTATTTTCATATTGACAGATTCTGCATTTTTCGTGTTTGGAGTGAGTGTAAGTCAGCCAATACTCTGCGGGTCTTTCCTTTTTCTGTGATGTATTCTCTTTATTTCGCCATGATCTTTCCCTATTATCACTGGTATTTTTCTTCTCAATTTTTGGAATTCCTTTCCTATGACATCTAGGACATAAATCAGTAAGCTTTCTTGTTGCTTCCTTGATCTCTAAAAGATTGTAACCGTGGTCTTCAACATCCCTTATTAGCATATTCAAATCTACAGGCGATTCAAAATAATATTCCATAGTTGTTTGAGCATTCGCAAAATATGGATCAGCAATCCCAACATTTAAGGAATAGACCAAAGGTATCTCAACATCATATAATCGAAATTCTGTTCCTTGCTCAAATGCATAGCAACTTTCTATGAATTTGTTTTTTGGTTTTCTACCCAACGGTATAGTGTACCTTCACTTCTATAAAACCACCCAAGTCATATGATTTAGTGTGACTGCAAAGACTCAGACAAGCGAGGTTTTACCCACAGAACCGATCATCAAAGGCGTAAATACTGCAAATTCACTTGCTCTAACAGATGAGGACTGCCATAAGCAGTCTGATATGGGAAACAAATTGGCGTACAGAAAGGAAAATCAAATAACCAACACCACAAGAAAACGCAACAAACCTACCAAAAAAGACATTCTTCTTGCAAACCGCGACATTAGACGTTGGTATGACAACCTTGCTAGAAGTAGCCTAGTTACAGCCGAAGTAAGACTACGAAAACTCGGCAAGTTCTGTGAGAACAACAAGATAACTCCCATGGAACTAGTTGATCTTGGAACAAGAAATACTAGGGCACTAGCAGACCTTCTTGAGGACACCATAACAACTATGGAAAAAAATGGCAATGCACCTCAATACATCAAGGCCATAATTACGTCTGTCAAATCTTGGCTAGAGCACTATGACATCGAGATAAGACGAAACCTGAAAATTGCAAATCAGGATGCCACACCAACTCTTGCAAACGAGCGAGTTCCAGAAGCCGCAGAACTAACAGAATTGTTTGATAGAGCAAGCCTGAGATCGGGGGCAACAATATCCTTGATTGGAAAGGCAGGCCTAAGACCAGAAGTTATAGGAAGTTTTGATGCAAGTGAGGGGCTTGTACTAAAGGATCTTCCAGAACTTCAAATAATACATGGAACTGCAAGGTTTGTAAAAATACCAGCCAAGATACTGGTTCGAAAAAACCTATCAAAAGCAGGACACAACTACTTTACTTACATCACGGAACTTGGAACAAAAAAGATAGTTGCATATCTTAACGAGAGACTGAGCAAAGGTGAAGTTCTAGACTCGGAGAGTCCCTTAATAGCACCGAGCTTGGAATATAAAACATTCCGTGGTAAAAACGCAGAAAAGAAATTTCTGTCAACTGCAAGAATAGAGGATGAGGTCAGAACAACCATGCGACCACGTTTCAAATGGAGACCCTATGTGCTAAGGGCATTCTTTGATACACAATTGCTCATAGCGGAATCACGAGGAAAGATTGCACATGACTTCCGTGTCTTTTTCATGGGCCACAAAGGTTCCATTGAAGCAAAATACACAACAAACAAGAGTCTACTTCCAACCGAACTTGCAAATGAGATGTATGAAGCCTTTAAGCGAAGTCAGGAACTGCTTGATCTAGAACAAAACGCAAAGCAAGTTGGAGAAGAAAGCCCTAAACAAAAAGTTGTCAGTCCAGATGAGGCAAAACAATTTCTTGCAAATGGTTGGAAGTTTCTTGGAAATTTGCAAAACGGTGACGTTGTAATCGAAAAGTAGGGCTCGCATCCAAAAAACGCCATCGAGAACCACCCTGCCCGAATCATACGAATAAAACGGGCCCGATGGGACTCGAACCCACGACCTGACGCTCCGCAAGCGTCCGCACTATCCAAGCTGTGCTACGGGTCCGAAGAAACTTTCAGTTGACCCGTTATAATACATTTCAAATATCGAATCTATGCTACTTCCTGCTCTGCCTTTTTGGCAAAAATATAGTTCATTATCAGACCTGCAATTACTGCACCAGTAATTGGAGCTGCCCAATACAACCAGTTGACATCCCAACAGCATCCGGATATTACTGCTGGACCAAATGTCCTTGCTGGATTGACACTTGCACCAGTAAGTGGTACTCCTATCAAGTGAATCAAAAATATCATGCCTCCTATTGCGAGCCCATACATTCCCGCAGGAGCTTTCTTGTGTACAGCTGTCATGAATATTACCGTAACAAGGAAGAATGTTAGAATGGCTTCTACTGCAAATGCCGCAGATAGGCTATGATTGAGGAGATCACTTGGTCCGCCCTGCGTACCATAGTTTATCTTTGCACCAATATCAGGCAAGATTGCCTTGAAAGAGGCAGCCGCGGCTATGGCACCTATTATCTGAAAAACGATATATGCAATTCCATCTTTTACGTTGATTCTTCGGGTTACTAACATTGATATGGTAACTGCCGGATTAATGTGAGCCCCTGAGACGTGGCCAAATGCGTATACCATTAATCCTATTGCGCCCCCATGCGCAAGCGAGATCATAATTAAAGCCTCGACTGAAAGACCAGTTCCAAATTGTACGGTTGCAAGACCTATAGCTACTGGCCCAAAGAAGACCAAGCAGTAAGTGGATATAGCTTCTGCCAACCAAGCACGTGGATTAACCATTACTGTTTGTCACGTCAAGAAATACCATATAAAAGATTCGAATTTGCTTGGCAAAAAATAAGTAGGGATCAATAATTTTTTCAAGTATGTTATCAATAGGGGACGAGGTTCCTGATTTTGAACTAAAAGATGGAAAAGGTAAAAATATCAAAAAATCAGATTTTAAGGGAAAAAAATATGTCGTCTACTTTTATCCAAAAGATTTCACTCCAGGCTGTACTACAGAAGCAGCAGAATTTGCGAGAGACTACAAGAAATTCAAGAATGTCGGAATTGAGATAGTTGGCATAAGCCCTGATGATGAGGAATCGCATAAAAAATTCGGTGAGAAGATGAAGGTTCCATTTATCTTACTTGCAGACACTGAAAGGGATGTTGCCAAAAAGTTTGGCGTATGGGGCAAAAAGCAATTTATGGGACGAGAATACATGGGGGTAAACAGGACAACATTTCTGGTAAACGAAAAAGGAAAAATTTTAAAAGTTTTTGAAAAAGTAAAACCGGCAGGGCATGCGCAAGAAGTACTAGAGGCTTTTGGAAACTAGGGCTTGAAGCCAGCTGGAAGAGTACCGCGAGACTTCTTTGGTTTTGGAGGTTCTGGTGCTGGCGCTTGTGCCTCAGTTGTTGATGCTCCAGTGAATTGTTTGTTTGCAGGATGGTATGCAAGTCTACGTCTTGTTGCATAATACTTGTTACCAGTGTAACCTGTTGAGCTAGTTGTCGCATAAGCTGGTGCCACTTCGCCCGGCGATGGAGCTTGATAAGATGATACTTCTTGTTTTGGTTCTGGCCTTGGAGCAGGTTTTGGTTCTTCTCTTCTCGGTGGTGGAGGAGCTCGCCTTTCTTCTTGCGGAGCATAATCTTCATAGGATGCGCCCTTCGCCTTCCACATCGATCTCTTTTCTTCTCTCCTTTTTTCTCTCTGGGGTTCAGAATATGATGTGCTAGGTTCGGGAGCATACCGTGGTTCCGGTGGAGATGGACGTGTACTGGTAGAAGCGGTAGAACCTTTAAACTGCTTGTCAGGAGGATGGTATGCCAGTCTTGCTCTTGTTGCATAGTACTTGTTACCTGTGTAACTTGTCGAGCTAGTTGCAGAATAAGCCGGTGCCACCTCGCTAGGGGTTGGAGCTTCGTAAGTTCTCTCATGTTTTGGTTCCGGAGGATGGGCTCTTGTCTGAGATTTTGTCTCAGAGGGTCTTACTTGCGATGACAAGCCTGCAATTTTTGCTTCAAGCTCGGCTATTTTTGCTTCAAGTTCAGCGGTATTAGATTTTTTAGTAGAACGTGTTCTTTTTGGTTTGGTTTCACTTGACATGTGAACATCTCTCGCAAAGCTGCTTTATTTACATTTTGATCATTGCCGGATCCTCAAATTTATAGAAGTTTTATATGAAGCAAAGCCGTCTTTAAGACATTGGATGATTTTGAAAAGGAGTATCCTGGGTTTGACTGGAAAAATACGCCGGCCTATAAACACCCCAAAGGCAGGAATTGTCCTTGCCCTAAACATGAGTATATCAGAGAACAAATTAACATAGCAAGAACAATAAGCAGTACATCCAAAGGATCAAGTAGTATCACGCTCAAATTCTGTCCCGACCATTACCGAGTCTATCTAAAAGAAGTAATTCCCTCAATGCCGCTCAAGTATCGAGTGCTCACAAAGATAGCACTCAAGATCGGCGCAATTAAGGTAGAGCAGCTCAAATACATGCAGTCTGACCAATGCTTTTACTGCAGGTTTGGTTCGGGAGGTCACGATAAAAAGACCGAGCTGCCTCCGATAACTTAGATCGGACCTATCAAAACTTTAGGCTTGTTTGGAGTATCATGATGACATTTTTTTCCACACAGAGGACACGTTATTCTGTCCAAGAAGATGCATTGACATATGTGTGTCTTCATGTAGGTCTCTGCAGTTTTTGAGTACTCGCCTGTGCCGTTGCAAAATGAGCATTGGGTATCAAGCAGAACGATTTTTCCCTGGCCTCCGCAGACGGCACATTTTTGATCTGGCACTTATGCCACTTCCTTGTAGGATAATTAAAGTCCTTTTGTAAATCTTTTTCCTGTTGTACATACGTAAAAATCCAGTTAAGCTTATACAACATACAAATTCAGTAGACGTGTGCCTATTGAAGAGCTTTCTGAGTTTGTTGATAAGCTCGAAAAAGCAGGTGAACTAAAAAGAATCAAGACTGAAGTCGATACAAACCTGGAGATTTCAGAAATTCTAAGTCGTGTAATGTATTCTAATGGTCCAGCTGTGTTTTTTGAAAATGTAAAAAATTACAGCGTCCCAGTTTTAGCAAATGCATTTGGTTCAATGAAACGACTTGAAATCGGATTAGAAACATCGGACTTTACGGAAATCGGTCAGAGAATTGTTGACATGACAAAGATGGAAATACCTAGCGGAATATTTGAAAAGATTAGAAAACTCCCTGAGCTTTCGAAGATAACTGATATTGCACCCAAGTTGCAAAAGAATGGTCCTGTTACCGAAGTTTTCGAAGACTCACCGTCCTTTGATAGTCTACCTATTTTGAAAACATGGCCAAAAGATGCCGGCAAGTTCATCACTCTTGGGTTGGTAGCCACAAAACATCCAGAAACAGGAGTCAGGAACCTTGGTGTCTACAGAATGCAGATCCTAGACAAGACACATGCGCTGATGCATTGGCAGAAACACAAGCGTGGTGCTCATCATTATGATATCAAAAAAAAATCAGGCAGCAAAATCGAGGTTGCAGTAATAATAGGTGCGGATCCTGCTACTGTATTTTCGGCAGTAGCGCCAGTTCCGGAAGGACTTGACAAGTATATCTTTGCTGGAATAACAAGAAAGACCGGAATTAAAACAGTGAAATGCAAAACAGTAGATCTTGAGGTGCCTGTTAATGCAGAACCAGTGCTTGCAGGATATGTTGACCCAGCAGATATTAGAATCGAAGGACCTTTTGGAGATCACACTGGATACTATACGCCGCCAGAACCTTATCCTGTCTTTACTTTAACAGGAGTTATACGAAGACACAAGCCAATCTATCTTACAACAATAGTTGGCAAACCGATTTTAGAAGATGCGTTCATTGGCAAAGTAATTGAACGTTCATTTCTTCCGTTGATTAGGATGTTTCATCCTGAAGTTGTTGATTTTTCAATGCCTGCAGCTGGTTGGTTTCAAGGCATGGCAATAATTTCGATAAAAAAACGTTATCCAGGCCAAGCAAAAAAAGTTATGATGGGTCTTTGGGGAATGGGACAGCTGTCCCTTACTAAGATTTTTGTAGTTGTAGATGATGACGTGAACGTTCATGATATCAACGATGTTATCTGGGCAATCACTACTCGAACAGATGCTGCGCGCGATATCACGATAATAAATAACACACCTACTGATACTCTTGATCCTGCTTCACCACTTGTCAATCTAGGATCAAAGCTAGGCATAGACGCCACACAAAAAACCAAAGAGGAAGGATATGAACGAGAAATTCAAGAGATCGTAAAACAAGATGAGGCGACCAAGAAATTAGTAGATTCAAAGTGGCCTGGTTACGGCCTTTAGTGCATTTTCACGGTGTTGTAAAAGTTATCTCTTTCCTCTACGTCATAGCCAACTTGTTTGACTGCATTAATTATCTTGGTCGACGTAAGTTCGGTCGA
>JACXTT010005066.1_pt1 | contig 19270 bp, 14 predicted proteins | sample 9270951 | NCBI WGS metagenome assembly JACXTT01 (sample SAMN15532306, study PRJNA645909) | rock metagenome | isolation source: weathered quartz diorite | place: Puerto Rico | collected 2017-06-21 | reverse complement strand
CGCTGATCGCGCGCCAGCCCGCCACCGCGCCGGTCACCGCGCTCGACCCGCGGCATCCGGCCTACGTCATCTACACCTCAGGCTCCACGGGAACACCAAAAGGCGTCGTCGTCGAGCATGCGGGCCTGACAAACAAAATGCTGGCACTTGGCAGGCAGTTCGACGTTGATGAAAGCTTCCGCTCCGCACTCTTCATTTCGTCATCGTTCGATGCTTCGATCGAGCAGACGCTGCTGCCGTTCATGGGCGGCGGCGCCGCTGTTATCATCAGCGACGAGGATCGCGAAGCGCCGGAACAATTCTGGTTCGCGCTCGACCGCGCCGCGGTCACCTTCATGAGCTGCGTGCCGTCCTATCTCGAAAGCATTCTGCATCAGGTGCCAGAAACTTTGGCGTTGAGGCATCTGGCTCTGGGCGGCGAAGCATTCTCGCTGCAGTTCAAGGACAAGGTGACGCGACATTTGGCTGCCGTTCAAATCACCAACCTCTATGGGCCGACCGAAGCCACGATCGATGCGATCTCGCGCGCGGTGAGCCTCGATGAAACCGGCCCCAATATCCCGATCGGCCGTCCGATGCCGAACTATCGGGCCTATGTGCTCGATGATGGCCTTGAGCCCGTGCCTGCCGGCGTGGTCGGCGAGCTTTATATCGCAGGCCTGGGGTTGGCGCGCGGCTACCTCAACCGCGCGGGTCTGAGCGCGGAACGCTTTGTGGCCGACCCGCATGGCCTGCCTGGCGCACGGATGTATCGCACGGGCGATCTGGCGCGGCGGCGACAGGATGGCGTGCTGGAGTTCCTCGGCCGTGCCGATACGCAGCTCAAGCTGCGCGGCCTGCGCATCGAACCCGGCGAGATCGAGGCGCAACTGCTGCGGCAAGGCAGCGTCGCGCGTGCCGCGGTGATTGCGCGCGAGGATGTGCCGGGCATTCAGCAGCTGGTGGCCTATGTGGTGCCTGTCGGCCGCAACGTGTCGTCCGCAGCATTGCGCGAGTATCTCCGTGGCAGCCTGCCCGACTATATGGTGCCGCAGGCCATCATGCAGATCGACCACCTGCCGCTCACGCCGAACGGCAAGCTCGACCGGCGGGCGCTGCCCGCGCCGGAGGTTGCGCCGGCTCGTACGCGGCGTGCGCCACGGACTCCGCAGGAGGAAATCCTTTGCGGCCTGTTTGCCGATGTGCTCGGCGTCGAGCGGGTCGGCATCGATGACAACTTCTTCGAGCTCGGCGGCCATTCGCTGCTGGCGATCCGCCTGATCAGCCGAATTCGCGCAAGCCTCGATGCCGAGCTCAGCATCCGCAGCCTGTTCGAAGCGCCGACCGTCGAGCAGCTGGCCAAGCGTCTGATCCGCGGCCGGCCGGCCTTGTCCGACTTCGAGGTGCTGCTGCCGATCAGGCCGTCCGGCAGCAAGCTGCCGCTGTTCTGCATCCATGACGCAGGAGGCTTCAGCTGGCCCTACTCCAAGCTCATCCGGCATATTCCGCCCGAGCATCCGATCTACGGCCTGCAGGCGCGCAACCTCACGCAGCGCGCGCTGCGGCCGCGCTCGATCGACGAGATGGCGGCGGATTACCTGGATCTCATTCGCCGGGTGCAGCCCAACGGGCCCTACAACTTGCTCGGCTGGTCGTTTGGCGGCCTTGTCGCGCATGCCATCGCGACGCAGCTTCAGGCCATGGGCGAGGAGGTCGCGCTGCTGGCCATGCTTGACAGCTATCCGGTGCAGCACGAGAGCATGCTGGCGCCACTCGATGACGACGATAATCCGTCCCGGCAGGTTGCCATCAACCCGATCATGAACCTGCTGGACGTCTTGCGGCGTGAAGGCCTATCCACGCTGAAGGAGCACCACTACGAAGCCATCATGGATACATTCAAGAACAACACGCGGCTGATGCAGACCTTCGCACCGCAGCGTTTCCGCGGCGGTATTTCGCTGTTTGTCGCGACCGTCAGCGAGGCGAAGCCACCGGTCAATGCTTGGCGCCGTCACGTCACGGGTGAGATCAAGGTTCATCCGGTCGACTGCGCCCACGACAACATGATGGATCCAGTTCCCGCCGAGAGAATCGGCTCAGTCATCGCCGCCGAGCTTGCCGAGCAGCCAGCCGCGGCCCAAACTCCAGGTCAGAGGAGAAAGTAAATGAGCACCAATCCGTTCGAGGACGAAAACGGCGTCTATCACGTCCTGATCAACGATGAAGGGCAATATTCGCTGTGGCCGAGCTTCAAGGAGGTGCCGCAGGGCTGGACGATCGCAAAGAAGTCCGACACCCGGGCGGCGTGCCTCGATTACATCAACAAGAACTGGACCGACATGCGGCCGAAGAGCCTCGTCGAGCGCATGGAAAAAGACGCGCGCAACAAGAAACTGAATTGAGCGAAAAAAATCAGGCGGCGCTGTTGGCCGCCTGTAGAACGTCCCGCCTGTGCGGATCAGCGGCTCGCGTCAACGCAGAACGATCTTGTGGAAGTCGATCTGCGTTGCGCCATTCTCGAAATGCTCCACATACAGCTGCCCGATGCTGCGGGCATAGGCCGATGACGTCACCGACGACACCGCCAGGCTGATCATCCCGTATCCCGGCACGAAATACGTGAGCGTCGACGAAGCAATGGTGGCGAACCCGGTCGGCAGGACGCCGCCCATCAGGCCGATCACCGCCGCCTTGGTGCGATTGTGCTCGAACGGCACGTCGTAGAGCGTGCTGAGCGACTTGATCATGCGGATCATCAAGGCCGTGATGGCGGCCGCATTGGCGAGCGGCACCGGAATGACGCCGCCGATCGCCGACCAGTTGGCATAGCGCTCGACGATCGCGACGGCTTTACGACGCCGGATCGCCGCGGCGGCATCGGCCGCCTGGATCGAGGCAACCACATCCGGGGACGTGGCAGCGGGCTCGGTCTTCGGCACCATTTCGATGACGTTGTCCGCGGCGGCCCGGAGCGCCGCAGAACGCGTCGCAGCCGTCTCGTTAAGGTCGACCGGATGCGGCGTGTCCTGTGCGCGGTTCGTCGCGGCTCCCCGCATCTCATCGGCGGTGCGGAGGACGGCTTTCGGTAGCTTCTTCTTGTTCATGCGCTTACGGCCCGCTTCACCTGGATCATGCTCTGGCATATCTGCTCGATCTCGTCCGCGATCGCGGCGATCTCGCGGGCCGCGGGGCCGGAATTGTCGATCAGGCTCGGCGTTGCGCCCCAGAGCGCCGCTTCCGCATATACGACGCGGTTGGTCATCTCGCTGTCAAGCACCGGGAAGCCTGCTTCCGCCAGTTCTGAGCGGATGTGCTTGGCGATCACGGATTCCCGGGTGGTCTGGGTGAGCACGCAGCGGAAGATCGGCCGCCGCCCGCTGACGCCATTGATCAGAACGTTGAGCGTGTCGAGCATCCGGTCGACGTCGAACGGCGACGGCTTCACCGGGACCAGGACGAAATCGCTGACGCCGAGGCAGGCCAGCGTCGCCTGCGAACGGAAGCCCGGCGTGTCGAGGATGACCTTTTTGTAGTCGCCAACGAGCCGCTGGGCGGTCTTGAAGGCATCGTCGGTCGCGTCCTCGGCGACATGAACCCCGCCCAGCGCCTTCTCGCGTGTCACCAGTCGCGCGATGGTGCGTTGCGGGTCGGCGTCGATGATGGCTGCGCTTTGGCCGTTGATCTGCCAATGGGCTGCGAGGCAACTGGCGAGCGTGCTCTTGCCGCTGCCGCCTTTCATGGTTGCGACCGTGATGATCGAATGCGCCATGTAGCTGGCTCCTGTTGGGGTTGCTACGCGTCGAATCACCGACACGGCAGCATACCGAGTCGCGGGCCTATTGCCCACATTTCCGGGCATGGGGCGTTAGTTAGCGTCGGAAGATACCGTTGGAATTCGCACTGAAACTTGATTTTCCCTCAGGGGCCGCGGTGCTCTACCAGCCATTTGCTGTGCCGCGGTGCTCTACCAGCCATTTGCTGTGCTATGTCATTGGGCACGGGACGACGTTCCGCTCAGGAGCAAGGATTGTTATCCGAACGGCTCTCCAGCTTGATCCGCCGGAACCTGCGGATGGCCTCCGGCCTCGTTCTTTTTTTCTACATCAGTGCGCATCTGATCAATCACGCGCTCGGGCTGATCTCGCTCGACGCCGCCGAAGCCGGCATGTCGATTGCGGTCGAGGTCTGGTACAGCATGCCCGGCACGCTGCTGCTTTATGGGGCAGCCGCGGTCCATTTCCTGATGGCGCTGCTCGCGGTCTATGAACGGCGGACCTTCCGCCTGCCGCCGCTCGAGATCATCCGCATCGCGCTCGGCTTCTCGATGCCGATCCTCTTGATCGGCCACGCCGCCGGGACGCGCCTTGCTTACGACATGTACGGCCTGTCGTCCGACTACACGCGGATCGTGGGCGTGCTCTGGGCCTCGGGTCAGCAGGGCTGGCAGTTGGGCCTCATGGCGCCGGGCTGGATCCATGGCTGCCTTGGGCTCAATTTCGCGTTCGGGCGGCGGCCCTGGTTCAGGCGGCTGCGGCCGTTGCTGTTTGCCATCGCGCTGTTGCTGCCGGTGTTCTCGGGGCTGGGCTTCATCGCCATGGGCCGGGAGCTTGCGGGAACTCCGCGCTCCGCCGCGGCCGCGGAATATCTGAGCCCCGCCAATGCTGAGCAGCGGCTCGCGATCCAGCAGTGGAAGGACAATCTGCTCAATTGGTACTTCTCGATCATCTTTGCGGCCTTCATGGCTCGCGAAATCCGCAACCTGGTCGAGCGGCGGCGCAAAGGCCTCGTCAATGTGGCCTATCCGGGCCAGACCGTCAGTATTCCGCGCGGCTGGTCGGTGCTGGAGGCGAGCCGCAGCTTTCATCTGCCGCACGCCTCGATGTGCGGTGGCCGGGCGCGCTGCTCGACCTGTCGCGTCCGCGTCACCGTCGGGCAGGAAAACTGCCCGCCGCCCGCGAAAGACGAGCAGGACACATTGCTGCGGATCAGCGCACCGGCGGATGTCCGGCTCGCTTGCCAGCTGCGGCCGCTGGGCAACATTTCCGTGATCCCGGTCGTGCGCACCGCGCGCCCGGTGTACCGGGCGACGGCAACGCGGCGAAGCGGCGAGCACGACGTCGTCGTGCTGCACTGTGATTTCAGAAACCGCGCGGACTTCGCCAATGATCACCTTCCGCAGGACATGCTCCATATCCTGACGGTCTATGTCGATGGGCTCAGCCACGCCATCCGGGCCGCGGGCGGGACGCTCAGCTATGTCGAAAGCGACAGCGTCTGTGCGCTGTTCGGCGTGGATGCCGGGACCGAGGTCTGCGCCCAGCGGGCCTTGCAGGCGGTGGGCGCCATCGAAGGCGTGATTTCCGATCTCAACAACCGGCTCGGCCGGCATGAGGGCGACCGGCTCAAGATTTCCGTCGTGGTTCATTCAGGCCATGCGGCGGTCGGCGAGATCGGCTCCTCCGAGCCGCCGATGGTGCTGGCGATCGGAGAGGCAGCCGAAGTCGCCAACCAGATGCGCAAGCTTGCGGCCGATCGCGACCGCGCCTTCGCCATCTCGGAGCGGGTTTATCAGACTGCCGGGCTGATGCCCGTGCACGACGACGAGGCGACACTGCGCGGGCCGGGAGGTAACGTCACCGTATATCTGTCCGATGCCGCGCCGATCGCCTCGCCGGCTTGGACGCTGCACGGCCGGGTCGGCCGCACCGCGATGCTGCGGCGGTTGTGGGCCGGCGGTTAGGCAAGTCGGCCGATCAGCCGGGCCGCTCGACCTTCGCGGCCTTCTCGGAGTCGTACCACCAGGTTTCCGGCGCGCCGCGCGCATAGCGCGGTTTGGTCTCCGGCCGCCCGAACACGTCCCAATAGGAGATCCAGTGCGCCGGCTTGTACCAAGCCGCCACCCAGTAGTGCTCGACGCGGAGCACGCGATCCAGCGCCTGGCATGCGACATTGAGCGACTTCCGGTCGTCTGCCGCGATCGCCTTGTCTATCAGCGCGTCGATCACCGGATTCTTGATGCCTGCAAAATTGGGCGAGCCCTTGCTGTCGGCCGACTTGCTGGAGAAGTAATTGCGCAGTGCGTCGCTCGGCGTCAGCGAGAACACCATGCGGTTCATCGTGATGTCGTAATCGAACTCCTGAACTCGCGCGCGATATTGCACGGGATCGACGAGCCGCGTCGTCGCCTCGATGCCGAGCGCTCCGAGGTTCTTGATGTAGAGTGCGTGGTGCGGCTCCGACACCCGCTCGAACACCAGGAACTCGACCGTGAACGCCTCGCCCTTGGCATTGACGCGCTTGCCGTCCTTGACGGTCCAGCCCGCTGCGTTGAGCAGTTCGGTCGAGCGTCGCAGCAGGCGGCGATCCTGGCCCGAGCCGTCGCTCACCGGCGGCACCCAGGCTTCCGCGAACACCGCTTCCGGCAGCTTGCCCTTGAACGGTTCGAGTAGCGCGAGTTCCGCGGGTGACGGCTTGCCCTTGGCCATCATGTCGGAATTCTGGAAACAGGAATGGGTCCGCGCGTAGGAGTCGAACATCAGGTTCTTGTTGGCCCATTCGAAGTCGAACGCATAGGCCAGTGCTTCGCGCACGCGCACGTCCTGGAAGCGTTCGCGGCGGGTGTTGATCATCCAGCCCTGCGCGCCGGAGGGGCGCTCGTCAGGAATGCTCTCGCGTTTGACGCGACCGTCGCGGACCGCTGGGAAATCGTAGCGCGTCGCCCAGACGCGCGAGGTGAACTCCTCGCGGAACAGGTAGCTTTTGCCGCTGAAGCCTTCGAACGCGGTGTCGCGGTCGCGGTAATAGTCGTAGCGCATCACATCGAAGTTGTATTGGCCGCGGTTGATCGGAAGGTCGGCGCCCCACCAGTCCTTGACGCGCTCGAACTCCATGAACCGGCCCTGCTCGAACTTGCCGACCTTGTAGGGACCGGAGCCGAGCGGCGGATCGAGCGTGGTCTCGTCGAACGGCCGCGACGCGTAGTAGGCCTTCGAAAGGATCGGCAGGTTGGCTGCGGTGAGCGGCGCGCTGCGCGCGCGGTTGGCGGTGAAGCGAACCACCGCGGTGCGGTCGCCGTCGGCCTCTGCGGCTTCCATGTCGCGCAACAGCATCGCGATGTTGGGATGGCCCTTCTCTTTCAGGATCGACAGCGAGAAAGCGACGTCGGCCGCGGTGATCGGACTGCCATCATGGAATTTGACGCCGTCGCGGAGCCGGAATTTGTAGATGCGGCCGTCCGCCGAAACCGTGACCTGGTCGGCCGCATAGGCGTAGACCGCATCGGGCTCGTCGGTGGCGCGGCTCATCAGCGAGCAGAACACCAGCTCCATATCGACAGCCGGATCGCCCTTGAGGATGAACCCGTTCAGGGAGTTGAAGGTCGCGGTGCCGCCGCCGGCAAGTTGACTGAACGTGCCACCTTTGAGGGCGGCAGCGCTGACATATTTCAGCTGCTTGAAGTCGGCCGGATAGCCAAGGTCGCCGAACGCCGACAGGCCGTGATGGACGGCTTCGCCTGCCGCTCGGGCGAAGGGAACGAAGGCGGTGGTGCTGATTGCGGCAGCGCCCGCGCCGAGGATCAGGATATCACGCCGCGAAAGGTCCTGTGAGCTTAAGCCGCCGTCGCCAGTGCTGCTTTGTTTGGATGACATTTCCACTCCACACGGTGTCCGTGGTGCAGCCGCGCGGCACCTTCGCGCAGCGGTTGAGGTTCAACGCCGGCTTGTTTGAGTCGGTTCGCCGGTTCTCGAGCATCGGTGATCTGTATGGGGGACAGCCGTTGCGATGCGTCATTCGTTAAAAATGGTAGCGCAGTGTTCAGAACCACGCCAGCCTTGCTCTGGGTTGCAGTGCAGTGCAAAGCAGCAATTGTGCCGAACGCGGCGCGTGCCAGTTGCCATCTCATGCGCCGCGGCATTTCGTCATGCACCGAAAGACTGAAGTTCCGCCAGGCAGCACGGCAACCGGTGGCCGTGGTGCGGTTGTTTTCCGGCACCGAGAAACAGCCCGATGACATGTGCAGCCAGGTCCATGGGGCGTCCTGCGGTCCGCCCCATTCCAGCGGTTTGGACTGCACGTTTCCTATGCAGGCCGGTTCCGGCCGTGCCGGATGCCCCTAAAAGGCCCGAAAGCCGAGGTGGGGGCTGCGGCGGACGGAACCTTTATGGGTCGTTTACCCAAAGCCCATACCGTGGGAACCAAGTGGGCCGACGCGAGCGGGCAATGTTTCGGAGGGAGGTGGGGACCGGGCGGGAATCCCGATCGGCGGCACAGTCCGCCGAGCAGGACCGGACAGCCATTTTTGCCCATCGTGCCATGGCGCTGATCAAAGCGCTGAAGCTGCCAGCCACCCCGCGCATCTACGAATTCTGCTACGCCTACGCGACCGGCGAGTATCCGTCGCTCAACCTGGTGATCAACGATTTGTTAAGCCGCCGCGTGGCCGTTGGCGACGCCACGATCAAGCAGATCGGCGCGAAATACATCCCGCAGAGCCAGAATGGCGAGCGCATCGATCACGTAGGCCTCCGCGTCAAGCAGGTGATCGGCGAGGTGCTGGGCGCGCTCGGCACCATCATCAATGCCGAGGGCTCGTTCTCGTCCGATCTGGGGGAGGCCGACGAACGGCTGGCCGCCGTCAAAAACCGGCAGGCGCTGGTCGACGAAATCAAGATCATGATGCAGTCGGCCAAGCGGGTCGGCGAAGATCAGCGCAGGCTCGAAGAGCGCTTGAATGCGTCGATCGACGAGATCAGCGGGCTTCGCGATCAGCTTCAGAAAATCCGCAATGCGAACGTGACCGACCCGATCACCGGGCTGCCCAATGGACGGGCGTTCGAGCTGGCCCTGGAACAGGCGTTAGCCGATTGCAGGGATCACAATACCTCAGTCTGCCTGGTGCTGGGCGACATCGACGATTTCAAGAAATTCAACGACGCCTGGGGCCATCTGACCGGCGATCAGGTGCTGTGCCTGGTCGCGATGGAGCTCAAGCAAAAGGTCGGAAAATCAGGCATCGTCGCTCGCGCAGGCGGCGCGCAATTCGGCATCATTCTGCCCGGGGCGAACATTGAAGTCGCCCGCGCACTTGCCGAGCAGATCCGCACGGCGGTCATGTCGCGGGACATTACCATGCGGACGACCAGCCAGCGGCTCGGCCGGGTCAACCTGTCGTTCGGTGTCGCCGCCGCACATGTCGACGAGACCCCCGAGATGTTGCTGATCCGGGTCCAGACCTGTCTGCGGATGGCCAAGGACCGGGGCCGTAACCGCGTCGTCTGCGAAGGTGATCCGGATCCGTCGCCGGAGCTGCGAGTGGCCTTCGGCTAACTCGGTCGTGCGGACGTCGCCGCGAGCGTCAAACGCGCGACCTCGCTGCGCTGCGTCTTGCCGTTGGCGTTCTTGGGCAGCCTCTCAAGCACGAAGACCTGATGTGGCATCTTGAAGGGCGCGATGCGGCCGGTCAGCGCCTTGCTCAACGCAGCCTTGTCGGCGAGACCCTGTTGCGCCGTTCCGCGCGGCACGACCGCGGCGCCGATCCTGTGGCCGATCTCGCGGTCGGGGATCGGAAACACGCAGGCGTCTTCGAACTGGCCGAGACCCAGGATCGCTTCTTCCAATTCGCGCGGCGCGATCAGCACGCCTTTGCTTTTGAAGCAGTCGTCGGCGCGGCCCATGATGAAGACGTAGCCGTCAGCGTCGATCCGGGCGAGATCGCTGGTGACGAACAGCCCGCCGCGAAGGGCGGCCTGCGTCTGCTTTTCGTCGCCGAGATAGCCGATGAAGAAGCCCGGATAGTCAGCGCCGAAGGCCAGCGTGCCGGCGCTGTCCGCCGGTTGGGGACTGAGCGTGTCGTCGACCACCAGCGCCCGTGCGCCCCAGGTCTTGCCGGTCGAGCCTTCTTTCTTCGGAATGTTCGGCCCGTCGCCGATCACCATCTGTGCTTCCGAGATGCCGTAATGCTCCCAGATCGGGCAGCCGAAGCGGGCCTGCCATTCTTTTCGTACTGCGTCTTCCAGCGGCTCGCCGGTGGAGTTGGCGCCGCGCAGCGAGGTGAGATCGTAGCGCTGCTCGATGCCGGGCGTGCCGAGGATGCGACGGTAGAGCGTCGCGACCGAATGCAGGAGTGTGACGCGGTCGCGCTCGATGGTCTGCAGGATGCGCTCCGGGCTGGCGCGGTCCTCCATGATCGAGCCTGTGGTGCCGTTGCGCAGCGGGAACAGCACGTTGTGGCCGAGCGCGCTGATGAAGCTCCATTCGCCGGTGGCGAGGATGACGTCGCCCGGCTGCGGCGGCACCCGGGCGCGATTGCTGTCGCCCAGCGCCTCGAGCCAGCGATGGGCGTGCACGACACCCTTCGGCTTGCCGGTGGTGCCGGAGGTAAAGACAACGAAGGCTGCCGTGTCGCAGCTCGTGTCAAAAGCCGAGGGGAGGGACTTTGTCTCCGCCGCCTCGGCTTTTCCCGAAAGTTCTGCCAGTCCATCGCGTGTGACGATCATCCGAGCGATGTCGGGATTGAGCCCTTCGGTCGCCGGATCGTCACACGTGGCCTCGGCCAGCAGGAACAGAGCTGGATCGGACAGCCGGACGATGTGCTCAAGCTCGCTGCGGCCAAGCTGCGAGTTCTGCAACACCGGAACCGCGCCGAGCCAGATGCAGGCGAGGAAGGCCGCGGCGAACTCCGCCGAGTTGGTCATGCGGAAGACGACTTTGTCGCCGGGCTTCACGCGGGGTGCGAGGCCAGCAACGAATGTCGCGACAAGCTGCTGGAATTCTGCATTGCTGACCGCGCCCCCCGCCGCGCGGAACGCCGGGTGATCGGCCCGCACCGGATCGCGCGCGAGCTGCAGCGCGATTTCCGCAAGGTTCATCGGCCGCTTCCGAGATCGCCATAGCCCGGGCCTCGATAAGCGGGCGGCCGCTTGTCGAGGAAGGCGCGGATGCCTTCGCGGCAATCGGCGGTGCGGGTGATCTCCATGACCGCGTCGAGCTCGGCCTGCGCGCCCTCCGCGCTCTTGTTGAAGTCCCAATAGCGCCGCACCAGCGCCTTGGCGTGGCGCACTGAGAGGAACGGCGCCGCCGCGATCTTGTCGGCGATCTTGAACACCTCATCGAGCAGCTTGTCGTGCGGAAACACCCGCACGACAAGGCCGATGCGTTGCGCTTCCGCGGCATCGACGATCTCGCCGGTGAGGATCATCTCCATGGCGCGGCCAAGGCCGACGAATTTCGGCAGGTTGCGGGCGCCGCCGGATTCCGGAACGAAGCCTGCCGGCACCGCAACCTCGCCGAGCTTGGCTTGGTCGGAGGCGTAGCGGATGTCACAGGCGGTGGCGAGCTCGAGCCCGATGCCGACCGCCGGTCCGTTGATCGCCGCGATCGTGACGCAGGGCAGCTCTTCAAGCTTGCGGATGGCGCGCTGGATGACGACGTGGCGCAGGTCGTTGAAGAAGTAGTTGGCGAGCTCCTTGTAGGGCCCGAAGTCGCCGAAGTCGTGCTCCTCGTCGAGCGCGCCGAGCGGGGCGGCCTCCGAGCGCAGATCGCCGCCCGCCGAAAAGCCGCGGCCTTCCCCGGTGATGACGACCACGCGCAGCCGGTCGTCGCGGCGGATCTGATCGAGGATGAGATCAAGCTCGACGCGCATCCGCACGTCGATGGCGTTGAGCGCTTCCGGCCGGTTGAGCGTGATGAGCCCGATGCAGGGATTGTCCGGCTGGCTCTTGGGCGCCTGCACCGTCCATTTCAGCGTCTTGAAGGTGAGCATCGGCGCCTCCTCATTTGAGCCGCGTGAACAGCTTTCGCGGATTGCCGTCCGAGATTGCTTCGCTGTCGGCCTTGGACAGTCCGGCCGCTTTCAGCATGTCGAGCGGCTCCATGTCGGCCGGCGGGAATGAATAGTCGGTGCCGAGATGCACGTTGTCGATGCCAGCCACGTCAATGAGAAAGCGCAGCGCCTTGGGCGCATGGACGATGCTGTCGTAGTGCATCTGTCGCGCATAAGCGGACGGGGTCTTCGCCGCGACATTGCCCTGAGCGGCTTTGTCCATGCGTCGGTGCAGCGTGTCGAAGCGGCCGGCGAGATAAGGGTAGGTGCCGCCGCCATGCGACAGCAGGAGCTGCAATTTGGGGAAGCGGTCGAGCACGCCGGTCATCAGGATCGAGCCGACCGCGAGCGTGGTGTCGTAGGTGTAGTGCGCGACCTGGGCGAGCGCGAACTTGCCGACCCGCGGCACCGCCGTTGAGAGAACCGGATGCAGCAGCACCGGTGCGCCGAGCGCCTCGGCCTTGCGCCAGAACGGATCGAGCGGCAGCTCGCCGATGTTCACGTTCTCGATATTGGCCGAGATGATCACGCCGACCGCGCCGGCGCTCATGGTGCGCTCAAGCTCCGCCGCCGCCGCCTCGGCGTCGATCAGCGGCACCGACGAGATCCAGGAAAAGCGCTTGGCGTTGTCGGCGGTCCATTCCGCCAGCGTGTCGTTGAGCATGCGATGCCAGGCGAAGCAGTGCTCGCGCGGCAGGCCATAGGCAAAGATGTCCGGCCAGGTGCCGTTGATCTGATGGTCGATGCGCTGCTCGTCCATCCACTTGGTGCGCTGGGCGACCGGCTCGATCAGCATCGGGAAGAACGGCCGCACCTTGAAGCCGTAGCTGAATTGCAGCGCCTCCTTGCCGCCGTCCGCGGGTGCGAGCGTGACGCCGATCTCTTTGCCTTTGCTCTTGATCGCGGCGATGAGTTGCGGCGGTACATAGTGAGCATGCGTGTCGATGGGCACTTATTTTTCTCCTGAACGGAATTGACGCGGGTGTGTCGACACGCGCACACGATATGATGTGCGGTTGTCTAGTATCCCAGTATAGCCTTGGCGGCGTCGCCGACCGCCTCGACGTTTTCGCCGGCATCGAGGAAGGCGACGATCCGACAGGGGCAGCCTTCGAGGCCCTCGTAGCGCCAGGGGAATGCGCCGATGATGGCGCGCTTGCCGAGCATCAGCTCGATGTCGCCGCCGAGATTCTCGGCGTGCAGCAGGCCCTCCTGGAACGCCCAGTTGTGGAACGGGAACACGTCCGCCGAAACCTTCCGGCCGGATTTCTTATGCGTGTATTCGAAGGTGCCGAAGAACTCGGCCGGCGTCTTGCCGTGCTTCCTGGTGAATTCCTCGGCGAGGTCCGGGCGCATATAGCGGATCGAGGTGTTCATGGCGTGGTCGCAGGAGCCGGTGTCCATGCCCCACCATTTGATCTTCTTCTTGAACATCCAGTGCAGCGTCTCGAGGCTCGGGCCTGGGTGATAGCAGAAGTAGCGCACCAGATCCTGCTGCGACTGGCCCTCGTAATGTTTGTGCCAGCCGGTGTGCAAAATGAGGATGTCGCCCTCGCGGATGTCGGCGCCCGCGCTTTCGATCATCTGTGGCGTGATCACCGCCCAGTCGTGCATGTGCCTGGAGATATCGACCACCACGCCGCGGTTACACAGGTAATCGAGCGGCAGATGCGCCATGTCGCCCTGGCGGTTGTCGGTGGCGTGCATCGCGCCGTCGAAATGCGTGCCGACATGCAGCGCGGTGTCGATGCGCTGGGCAACGATCCGCACAGTCTGCAGATTCTGCGCGTAGTACATCTTGTTGCCGGCGTAGCCGACCCAGCCGGGCGTGTGCACGTTCATGACGTGAGACATGTCGATGATCTTCATAGAAACTCCCGGCTGGTGTGACGCTGCTTGTATGTTCTCAGGCTCAGCACTACCGTTCAAGCGACGATGCGGGTGGGCGAGGCAGCGCAGCCATGAATGTCCGGACGCTGATCGGAGAGCCCGTGCATCGGGCCGAGGATTTCCGCTTTCTCCGCGGCGCCGGCGCCTTCATCGACGATCTCAAGCGCGATGGCATGCTGCATGCGGTGGTGTTGCGGAGCCCCGTGGCCCACGGCCACATCCGCAGCATCGACGCTTCCGCTGCTCGCGCCATGCCGGGCGTGCATGCGGTCATGACGGCGGCGGATATCGGTGCGGTGCCTGTCATTCCGCTGCGACTTGCGAACCTGCCCGAGTTCAAGGGCTATCTGCAGCCGGTCATTGCCAAGGACAAGGTCCGCTATGTCGGCGAGCCTCTGGCCGTGGTGGTCGCCGAGACCCAGGCGCGCGCCGAGGATGCTCTCGAAGCCATCGTCGTGGACATCGAGCGGCTGCCCGCGGTGCCGGACCGCTTTGCTGCGGCGAGCGACCGGCCGCTGCTGTTCGATGGCGCCGGCAGCAACCGCATGGTGCACTATGTCGCGACGTTCGGCGACGCCGATGCAGCTTTCGCCAAGGCCGAATACACCCGCAAGGAGACCTTCCGCTGCCATCGGCTGACTGGGCTTCCTTTGGAGACCCGCGGCCAGATCGCCGAATGGAATTCCGGACGGCTCACCGTGTTCGGCGCGACCAAGGTGCTGTTCTTCAACCGCCGCACGCTCGCGCCGATGCTCGGCATACCTGAGAACGACATCGACATGATCGAAGTCGATGTCGGCGGCGGCTTCGGCGTGAAGGGCGAGTTTTACCCGGAGGATTTTCTGATCCCGTTCGCGGCCCGGATGGTCGGCCGGCCGGTGAAGTGGATCGAGGATCGCAGAGAGCATCTCACCGCCACCAACCATTCGCGTGAAGTGGATTGCGAGATCGAGATCGCCTGCAAGCATGACGGCACCATGCTCGCGGTGCGCGGGCACATTGCCGGAGATATGGGCGCGTATATCCGCACCAATGGCGGCGTGGTGCCGGCGAAAGCTGCGCAATTCCTGCCGGGTCCGTACCGCGTGCGCGACGTGGCGATCACGGTGGAGGCCTTCGTCACTTCGAAGACGCCGGTCGGCACGCTGCGCGCGCCGGGGCGCTTCGAGGCCAATTTCTTCCGCGAGCGGATGCTTGATCTCGTGGCGCGCGATCTCGGCCTCGATCCGATCGAGTTCCGGCGCAAGAACCTGATCAGCGAGGCCGAGTTGCCGTTTGCGAGCGGCAAGCTCGTGCCCTATGAGCCCGAGACCGATTTCGACACCGGCGACTATCACGCGACCTTCGAGCGCGCGGTGAGCGAGATCGGCTGGGACGAGAACAAGCATTTGCAAGGCAAGCTCGTTGATGGGCGCTATCACGGCCTTGCCGCCGTGCCGTTCATCGAAAGCGGCGGTTCCGGCAAGGAAAACGCGCGGCTCCGAATCGAGCCGGACGGCTCGGTGAATGTCTTTGTCGGCTCGTCGGTGCTGGGGCAGGGGCTCGAGACCACGCTCGCCCAGGTCGCCGCCGACACACTGAAGCTGCCGTTCGAGCGCATCAAGATCCTGCACGGCTCGACCACCTATGTGCGCGAGGGCTTCGGCACCTTCGCCTCGCGCTCCATGGTGGTCGGCGGCTCGGCCGTGATGGACGGCTGCAACAATCTCATTGCCGCGATCAAAGCGGCAGCGACCGAGCGCCTCGGCTTTCCCAACGAGGAGATCGAGATCGCCGATGGCGAGGTGATCGCCGGAAAGAAACGCGCGAAGCTTTCCGATTTCTCCGGCCTCGAAGTTGAGGGCAGTTTCTCCACCACGACCCGCACCTATAGCTACGGCGCACATGCCTGCCACGTGGCGGTCGATCCGCGCACCGGCCATGTCGCCATCCTCGATTATGTGGCGATTGAGGACGTCGGTGTCGCCATCAACCCGCACATCGTGCACGGCCAGGCGATCGGCGCCCTCGTGCAGGGACTCGGCGGCGTCTTCCTCGACCAGATCGTGTACGACCGTGACGCCCAGATGCTGAACGCTTCGCTCGCCGATTACTTGGTGCCGCTCGCAACCGATTTCTCCAACGTCCGCGCCATTACCATGGAGCTGCGCCGCTCCAAGACCAACCCGCTCGGCGCCAAGGGCGCGGGCGAGGGCGGCATGGTGGCGGTGGCCGCGACCGTGGCCAATGCGGTGGCGGCAGCTCTTGCGCCGCTGGGTGTCGAGGTGCGCGATTTGCCGCTTTCACCGGCAAATATCTGGCGGCTTGTCGCGAAAAGCGGCGTGCGGTCCGTGTGATGAGCTATGCGGCCGCTAGTGCCGCCGATTTGAAGTTCCTGCACCACTTGCAGCAATCTCGTTTTCAGGAACTTCGAATCGAAAAGCGGCACTAGAAACATATACTTGCTAGTGCCCCTTTGTTTCCGAAGTTCGTGTCACAGCCTGCCGCGATGTATCACGAACTTCGGAAACGGGGCACTAGGTGGCATCGTCAAAGCGGCGATGCTAACGTTTCGGGGCCAAGGCTGTAGTACTGGGGCTGTTGCGCTGGCCTTGAATGCCGCGCCCAAGAGATGAGGCCTGTCATGATCGATCGCCGCCGTGTTGTGCAGGGCGGACTCGCCGCTGCCGGTTCGCTGTCCGTTGCCGCGCCGATAAAGGTTCTGGCGCAAGGCAAGCCGCCGGTGAAGGTCCGCTACAACGAGGTGGTGCGCTCGCTGCTCTACGCGCCGGCCTATGTCGCGATCTCCAAGGGCTACTTCAAGGACGCAGGCCTCGACGTCGCGATGACGACCGCCTTCGGCGGCGACAAGTCGACCGCGGCGCTTCTCTCCAACGCAGCCGACATCGCGCTGATCGGGCCGGAAACCGCGATCTATGTGCTCAACAGTGACTCCTCGAACAAGATCCGCATCTTCTGCGGTCTCACCTCCACCGACGGCTTCATGCTGGTGGGCCGCGAGAAGGTCGACAAGTTCGACTGGAACATGCTCAAGGGCAAGGAAATCCTCGGCTTCCGGCCGGGCAGTACGCCGCTGCTGTTCCTCGAAGAGGCGCTGCGGATGAACGGCATCGATCCGCAGAAGGACGTCAAGCTCAACAACAACGTCGCGATCCCGGCGCGAGTCGGCTCCTGGCTTGCCGGCCAAAATCAATTCGGCATCTTCGTCGAGCCCGATCCGTCGCAGCTCGAGCTCGACGGCAAGGCGCATGTGCTGGCCTCGATCGGCCAGACCGTGGGCTTTGCCGACTACACCTCCTTCATGGCGACCGATCAGTACATCAAGCAGAACCCGGACGTGATCCAGGCCTGGACCAACGTGATCTACCGGGCGCAGAAGTGGACCGAGACCGCGGCGGCCACTGACATCGTCAGCGCGATCGCGGAGTTCTTTCCCGGCGTCAACCCGAAGGCGTTGACGTCCTCGGTCGAGCGCTACCAGAAGCTCAAGATGTGGAAGAGCTCGCCGGTCATCGAGCAGAAGGCGATCGATAAGTTCCAGGACATTCTGGTCAACGGCAATGTGCTGGAGAAGGCGAAGCGCGTGAAGTTCCAGGACCTGGTTCTGTCCGACTACGCCGCCAAGGCGAAGTGATCCGTGGCGGCTGCGAGGCAGGCCGCCCCGAAGGTCGAGCTGCGCGGCGTGGGGCTGCGCTATTTCGGCCGCGAGGGCGAGACCGAGGCGTTGCAGGACATCTCGCTGTCGGTCGCGCCGGGCGAGTTCATCGCCATCATCGGCCAGAGCGGCTGCGGCAAGAGCACGCTGTTGTCGTTGATCTCGGGCATCCTTGAGCCGACCGCGGGTCAGGTGCTGGTTGACGGTCAGCCGGTCGCCGGGCCGAGCCGCAAGGTCGGCTACATGCTGCAGCAGGACTACCTGTTCGAGTGGCGCACCATCCTGGAAAACGCCGTGATCGGCGCCGAGATTCAGGGCGCCGACCTAGGCAAGGCGCGCGAACGCGCGGCGCAGTTGCTCACGCGCTACGGCCTGGGCCAGTTCCTTCACCATCTGCCGCGGCAGCTGTCCGGCGGCATGCGGCAGCGCGTGGCGCTCGCGCGCACGCTCTGCACCGAGCCCGACGTGGTGCTGCTCGACGAGCCGTTCTCGGCGCTGGATTCGCAGACGCGCATCGCGCTCGCCGACGAGATCACCGAAATCCTGCGGCGCGAAGGCAAGACTGCCATCCTCGTCACCCACGACATCGGCGAGGCGGTCAGCATGGCCGAGCGCGTCGTCGTGCTGTCGCGGCGGCCGGGGCGGGTGAAGTCGCAGCACGACATCCGTTACGCGGCGAATGGCGGCCGCCCGGCGCCGTTTGCGGCGCGCAACGCGCCCGAGTTCAACGGCTACTTCAACACGCTCTGGAAGGAGCTCGAGGTCCATGTCGAAGGCTGACACCGCGGGCGCGCCGCCCGCCGCCGCAAGTCCGAGCCCGCAATATGCGCAATGGCTGCGCCGCGAGCGGCGCGACCGGCTGACGGTGCGGGTTTCGCAGCTCGCGATCCTGGCCGTGGTGCTGGTGCTGTGGGAGTTGCTGCCTCGGCTGAACCTGATCAATCCGCTGTTCACGAGCTATCCGTCGACCATCTGGCCGACCTTCGTGGAGCTTTTGAAGACCACGCCGCAGCAGGCGAGCATCCTGGTGCACACCTGGGCCACAGTGTTTGCGACCGTGCTGGGCTTCACCGCCGCCATGCTGCTCGGCACCGCGATTGCCGCGGCGCTGTGGTGGTGGGCCAATCTCTATCGCGTGCTCGATCCCTATCTCGTCGTGCTCAACGCCATGCCGAAGACCGCCTTCGTGCCGATCTTCTACATCTGGCTCGGCGCGACGCTGTCGATCTACGGCATGTCGCTCGCGATCTCGCTGTTCATCACCGTGCTGATGATCTACAGCGGCTTCCAGGGCATCGATCCGAACAAGATCAAGCTGGCGCAGACCTTCGGCGCCACCAAATGGCAGGTGCTGACCAAGGTGGTGCTGCCGGGCAGCGTGCCGACGCTGATCGCGGCGCTGAAGGTCAATGCCGGCTTGTCGCTGGTCGGCGTGATCGTCGGCGAGTTCCAGTCGGCGACGCTCGGCCTGGGCTTTCTGATCCAGTATGGCAGCCAGATCTTCAAGATGAACATCGTGATGACCTCGATCACGATCCTCGCGATCGTGTCGTCGCTGATGTATCTGGCGATCTATTGGCTCGAGATCATCGTGATGCGCCGCCGCTAGAGCATGATCCCGAAAAGTGTGGAGCGGTTTTCGGAAAAGATCATGCTCAAACAGAAGGATGAGCCTAGAGTCTGATTCAGCGAAGCTGATCAGACTCTAGTGCCTTGCGTCCCGCGCCGGGCAGGTCCCCAAACGGCGTGGAGCAGGCGTTGAGCAATTGTCAGCATGGCGGGTGTGTGCGAGGAACGTCCGACCTTCGCCGGCAGGACCAAGAAACCCTGCGAGGACCAAGGGGTTCTGTCGTGTCGCACAGGGATTTGCGGGACTAGAACGGGACCCTTACAGAAGAGAGAGAGCAACAGCCCAGCAAGGG
>JACXTT010005065.1_pt1 | contig 19271 bp, 19 predicted proteins | sample 9270951 | NCBI WGS metagenome assembly JACXTT01 (sample SAMN15532306, study PRJNA645909) | rock metagenome | isolation source: weathered quartz diorite | place: Puerto Rico | collected 2017-06-21 | reverse complement strand
GCGCACTCCGCGTGCAGTTGCGCCACGCTCTTGTCCGGCGCCTTGCGGGTCGGGTGCTCGTAGGCCCCGACGATATAGGCTTTCCCTTTGATGGTCATGGCGGCGCTCTCAGATAGGGTCCCAGCCGATCACGTCAGGCGAACGCTCGAGCTTGAAGAAGCTGTTGCGCATGGCCGGCATGGCGATCTCGCCGATCGATTCCGGCGTCCAGCCTTCGCTCATGTGCACCGAGCGCACCGGGCGCGGATGGCTCATCAGCATGATCTCGTTGGCGCGCACGGCGAAGATCTGGCCGTTGACCTCGCGTGCCGCATCGCTCGCCAGGAACACGGCCATGGGCGCGATCTTGCCCGCTTCCATCTTCTGCAGCTTCGCAACGCGTGCCTTCTCTTCGGGCGTCTCGGCCGGGATGGAACTGGTCATGCGGCTCCAGGCGAACGGAGCGATGCAGTTCGAGCGCACGTTGAAACGCTGCATGTCGAGCGCGATCGACTTCGATAGCGCAACAATGCCGAGCTTGGCCGCCGAGTAGTTGGCCTGGCCAAGGTTGCCGATCAGCCCCGACGTGGAAGTCATGTGCACATAAGCGCCACCTTCCTGGTCCTTGAAGTAGTTGGCCGCGGCGCGGCTCACGAAGAAGGTGCCGTGCAGGTGCACGTCGATCACCGAGCGCCATTCCTCTTCATTCATCTTGAAGAACATGCGGTCGCGCAGGTTGCCGGCGTTGTTGACCACGGCGTCGATGCGGCCGAAGTTGTCGAGCGCGCATTGCACGATGTTGTGCGCACCGTTCCAGCTCGACACGCTGTCCGTGTTGGCCACGGCCTGGCCGCCGGCGGCACGGATTTCCTCGGCCACGCGCTGGGCCGGGCCGGTGTCGGCGCCATCGCCCGACATCGACACGCCGAGATCGTTGACCACGACCCTGGCCCCGGCGGCCGCCATGGCCAGTGCAATGCCACGGCCAATGCCGCCACCGGCGCCCGTGACCAGTACTACCTTGTCCTGCATCGTTGCACTCATGCTGTTGCTCCTGTTGCGGCGCTTATTGCGCCTCGATTTTTGCTTTGCCGATGACGTCGCCCCACAGCGCCAGGTCCTGCCGCAGGCGTTCGGTGAACTGCGCCGGCCCGCTGATGCTGGGCGTGTAGCCGCCGCGCGCCAGACTTTGCTGGAAGGCCGCGTTGTTGCCCACCTCGTGGTTCGCCGCCACCAGGCGGTCGACGACCGCCTGCGGCAGCCCCGGCGGCCCGATCAGCGCAAACCAGCCGCTGACGTCGAACCCCTTGAGCCCTGACTCGGCGACGGTCGGCACACCAGGCAGCGCAGGGTTGCGCGCCGGCGAGGTCACGGCCAGCGCGCGCAGTTTGCCGCCCTGTACATAGCCCACCGCCGTGCCGGTGACGTCGAACATGAAGCCGATCTTTCCGCCGATCAGGTCGGTCACAGCCGGGGAGTTGCCCTTGTAGGGCACATGGAGAAAGCGCACGCCGCCACGCTGGGCCAGCAGCTCGGCCGCGAGATGGTTGGATGCGCCGACGCCCGCGGAACCGAATGCCAGGCCGTCAGGGTGCGACTTCGCATAACCGATCAGATCGCCCACGCTCTTGAGCGGAGAATCGTTCGCGACCAGCAGTACGTTGGTGTAGGTGTTGAGCAGGCCCACCAGCGTGAAGTCCCTGAGCGGCTTGTACGTGGCCGTCTTCTGGACCAGCGGCGCCATGGTCAGCGTGGGGCTGCCGACGAAGAACAGCGTGTAGCCGTCCGGGCTGGACTTGGCAGTCAGGGCCGCGGCAATCGCGCCGCCCGCGCCTCCGCGGTTGTCGACCACGACCGGCTGCCCGAGCACATTGCCGAGGTGCTGCGCGTAGACCCGCGCCGCGCTGTCGACAGGACCGCCGGCTGCATAGCCGACGATCAGCTTGACCGGGCGCGAAGGGTAGTTGTCGGATGCACTGACGATACTCGCCAGCGCACCGAGCACGCCGGCAACGATCCATTTCTTCATGCTTGTCTCCTTGGTTTGCTGCTCTCGTGGCAGCGTCTGGTCAGCGGTCGGGGGCTTCTAAGCCACCACACGTTGTTCTTTCAGCGCCCGGATCAGGTCGTCTGCATAGCCGATGCCGCCCAGGATCTCGTCGGTATGCTCACCGAGCATCGGCGCCCGGCGGCGCACTGCGCCCGGCGTGTCGCTCAGCTTGATCGGCACGCCGGCGATCTTCACGGGATTTGCCGATCCGGGCTGCTCCACATCGACCAGCATCTCCCGTATCGCGTAGTGCCTGTCCGCGAAGATCTCCGCCGAGGTGTAGACCGGCCCGAACGGCACCTTGCCGCCCAGCACCACAGCGATTTCCTCCTTGGAACGCACCGTGGTGAAGGCCTCGATGGCATCGATGACCCGCTGCTGGTGCTGCACGCGCGCGGCATTGGTGGCGAAGGCGGGGTCGTGAGCCATTTCAGGGCGGCCGATGGCAGTCGCCAGCTTTTCCCAGAACGCATCGGTCGCGCAGGCAATCGAGACATGGCCATCACGAGCGCGGAACAGGCCGAACGGGCACAGCAACGGATGGCGGTTGCCCTCCGGAGCTGGGACCGTGCCGGTGTAGGAGGTCTGGTAGACAATGCGCTCGCACATGGCCAGCACCGCGTCGGTCATGGCGACATCGACGAACTGGCCCTGGCCGGTTTCGCGCGCACGGCTGACCGCGGCAAGGATGCCGATGCAGAGCATCAGCGCCGGCACGGTGTCGCCCACGCCGGGACCTATCTTGGTCGGCGTGTCGCGGTCCGGTCCGGTGATGCCCATCATCCCGCCCATGGCCTGCGAGACCACGTCGTAGGCGGGCCACTGCGCATAGGGGCTCTCGCCGCTGCGCGGATCACCGAAGCCGCGCACCGTGCCATAGACCAGGCGCGGGTTGGTCTCGCGCAGGGTTTCGTAGGAGAGGCCGAGGCGCTCCATCACACCGGCGCGGAAGTTCTCCACAACCACGTCGGCGTCGTCGATCAGCCGGTGCAGGATCTCGCGGCCGGTGCCGGTCTTCAGGTCCAGCGCAATCGATCGCTTGTTTCGGTTGACGCTCTGGAAATAGCCGCCGAAGTCGCGCAGCGCGTCGTCGGCGCAGAACGGGCCGGTGACACGCGTGCCGTCGCCGGTCATCGCTTCAACCTTGATGACATCGGCCCCGTGGTCAGCGAGGATCTGCGTGCAAAAGGGGCCGGCCAGCATCTGCGTGAGGTCGACCACGCGCAGGCCGGCGAGGGCGCCGGCTGGCCTGGCGTGGGGCTGGGTGTGGGGATGCATGGTTGACTCCGACTTCGGGTGGTCAGGCGGCAGCGCCGGCCATCCAGGTATGCAGGCGCGGATACAGGTCCGATGCCGGCTGTTTGTCCAGGGTTTCGACGAAATCCCACAGCGCCTGCGCCGGCTGCGCACCCAGCAGCGCCTCTGCCTTGCCCCGCAGCTTCGCGGCTCGGGTCTCATAAGGCATGGGGTCGCTGAGTTCGACGCTGCAGTCCAGCGACGCACCCGATTTCGTCACGATGGTGGCCCGGCCAGCCGTATCGGCAATGGCGGAATCGGGATGGATCTCGACCCGTCGCGCGACGTCCGTCAGCGCGGCGGCACGGCAGGTGGCATCCGAGAATGACTCCAGTGCGGCCGTGTCGACACCAGATAGCACCATGGCGGCGGTCAGCGACAGGCTGAACTTGGCTTCCAGTCCCGTTGCCGGCTCGGCAATGCAGCAGACCGGCAGCCACTGCGGCGCGATGGCCAGCGAGACGGCGCCGATATCGCCTGCCTGCAGGCCGTGCCTGTCGCGCAAGGTCTTCAGCGCTTCCAGCGCGGGATGCGTGCCGTGGCAGCAGGCATGGAACTTGTGCTGGACGTCGACGAAGCGGAGGGTCTCGGGCAGGCCGGCGAATGGATCATCCATGCAGCCCTGCGGGGCGCCATGGGTGGCCGCAAAGCCGCCGGCGCATTCGATCGCATCGGGCCGCGCGATGAAGCCCTGCGCCGCGAGCATCGCCGCCTCCACGCCGGCAGATGCCGCCATGCCCGCGTGGAAAGGCTTGGCCATGGTGCCGAACTGGCATTTCAGGCCCGAAGCGCGCGTCGCGGCAAGGCCCAGGGCATGGCTGGCCCGCTCCGCGTCGAGGCCGAGCAAACGCGCCGCCGCGGCGGCTGCGCCAAAGGCACCCGACGTGGCGGTCTGGTGGAAGCCGGCGTTGTAGTGCGGGCGGCCCAGCCATCCGCCTACACGGCAAGTGACTTCGACTCCGGTCAGAAAGGCTTCCAGCAGCGCGCGCCCGTTGACCTGCAACTGCTCGGCGACCGCCAGCGCGGCGGGCAACACCGCCACACTCGGGTGGCCGACAAAATCGAAATGCGTGTCGTCGTAGTCGAGCGCATGCGCGACTGCTCCGTTGAGCAACGCGGCGGCACGGGCCGGCACGCGCTGCGCCAGGCCGAAGGCGCTGGCCTGCGGCGTGCCCGCCTCGCTGCGCACCAGTTCGCGCACGGCCCGGCTCACCGGCTCCTGCGCGCCGGCGATCGCCACGGCCAGGCAGTCATAGACGGACAGGCGGGCGATATCGAGCGCATCAGCGGGAAACCGCAGCGAATCGTCGACAGCGAGGCTGGCGGCGCGCGCGGTGATGCCGGAGGAGGGCGTAGTGGCTTGCGGCATGGCGATCACCGGCTCAGGCGCCGACCTTGCCCAGCATGGCATCGGAGATGATGCGCATCTGGATCTCGGAGGTGCCTTCGAAGATCTTGGTCAGGCGCGCATCGCGCCAGTAGCGTTCGGCCGCGAAGTGCGTGGTGTAGCCCGCGCCGCCATGGATCTGCAGGCCTTCGCTGGTCACGCGCTCGCACATCTCGCTGGCGAACAGCTTGACCATCGACGCTTCGGTGTCGGCGCGCACGCCTTCGTCGATCTTCTCGCACACGGTGTAGAGCAGGGCGCGCGAGGCCTCGATCTGCGTGGCCATGTCGGCCAGCTTGAAGCGGACCGCCTGGAAGTTGCCGATCGGGTTGCCGAACTGGTTGCGGTCCTTGGCGTACTGGATCGAGTCTTCCAGGCTGCCTTGCGCCAGGCCGATCGAGCGCGCCGCCGTGTGGGCCCGCGCGGTTTCCAGACCTGCCGTGGTCAGGTAGAACGCCTTGCCTTCTTCGCCGACCATCTTCGAGTGCGGCACGCGGCAGCCGTCGAACGCGAGTTCCCACGTGGTCCAGCCGTGGTAGCCGATCTTGGGGATCACGCTGCCCTTGACGCCGGCCGGCAGCTCGCCGCGCGGCTTCTCGACCATGAAGGCCGACAGCCCCTTGTGGCGCGCCTTGGGGTCGATGACGGGGTCGGTGCGGCAGATCACCAGGATGAAGTCGGCCTCGTCGGCAAACGTGCACCAGTACTTGTTGCCGGTGATGACCCAGTCGTCGCCGTCGCGCACGGCGCGGCAGGAGATGTTCGCCACATCCGAGCCGGCATTGGGCTCGGACAGCGAGAACGCGCCGAGGAATTCACCGCGCGCCATGCGCGGTAGGTGTTCGGCCTTCCTCTCGGGCGACAGGCCCTTGAGTGCGCCGATCAGCCCGTTGCCGCGGGCGATCAGGCTGCCCACGCTCATCCAGCCGCGCGAGAGTTGCTCCGCCACCAGGCAGTACTCGTAGGCGCCCAGGCCCAGGCCGCCGTATTCCTCGGGAATCAGGATGCCGAAGTAGCCGAGCTCGGCCATCTCGTCGATCAGCTCGCGCGGGATCTTGCCCTTCTCGGGGTCCAGTTTGTTGGCGATGGGCAGCACGCGCTCCATCGTGAACTGGCGCGCGGCCTCCTGGATCATGCGACGCTCTTCGGTCAGTTTCTGCACCTCTTGCTCCTGCCGGTTGCTTGGGATTCGCCATGTCGATGGCGTTTATGTACGTACATAGTAACGACTGGGACGGGGGGGGTGGCAACACTTATCCGGGTTACCCACCCAAATCGGGTGGGTGATTGATGCCTTCACGCTTTGGGTCGCCGGGAGCAACATCCTGCAAACCGGTTGACATCGTTCGTTTTGAGTATCACTATGTACGGACATATAAATACATCAAGAATCGACGGGCACGGGGCTCGTGCCAGAGGGGCAAGGAAACGGATATGAAGAAGGACCGCAGCGGCAACTATTTCGAAGACTTCCGCATCGGCATGAAGATCAGCCATGCCACGCCGCGCACGCTGACCGAGGGCGACCGCAGCCTGTATATCGGGCTGACCGGCAGCCGCACGGCGCTGTGCACGGCCGAGACCAATGCCCGGCAGCTAGGCTTCGAGCATCGCCCGCTGGAAGACCTGCTCGTGTTCAACACTGCCTTCGGCAAGACCGTGCCGGACATCTCCCTGAACGCCGTGGCGAACCTGGGCTATGCGGAAGTGCGCTTTGTTTCGCACGTGTACCCGGGCGATACGCTCGCAGTCGAAACCGAGGTCATCGGCCTGAAAGAGAACTCCAACCGCAAGAGCGGGGTGGTCTATGTGCGCTCCACCGCGCGCAACCAGCATGGCCGCGAGGTGCTGAGCTGGGTGCGCTGGGTGATGGTGCACAAGCGCGACCACGGCGCCGCGTGCGGAGAAGCGGTGGTGCCGTCCACCCAGGCGGTGGTGCCGGCCGAGCGCCTGCGCCGCAGTGATTACACGGCACGCGTGCGCGAGATCACGGGCATGACGGGCTACAGCGACCTGTGGGAGGACTACGGGGTGGGCGAGCGCATCGACCACCCGGGCGCGATGACCATCAACGACAGCGACCACAGCCTGGCCACGCGCCTGTACCAGAACACTGCCCGGGCCCACTTCGACGGGCATGCCATGACGGCGAACGGCGGCCAGCGGCTGGTCTATGGCGGGCACATCATTTCGGTCTGCCGCGCGCTGGCCTATGACGGGCTCGAGAACGGGCTCTCGATCCTTGCCATCAACGGCGGCAGCCATGTGAATCCGACCTACGCAGGCGACACCATCGCCTGCGCGACACAGGTGCTGGAAAAGGTCGACCTCGGCCGAGAGCATGTCGGCGCGCTGCACCTGCGCATGATCGGCGTGAAGAACGCCAGCGGCGCCTCCATTGCCTTTCCGGAGCCGGGCGAAGACAGGCCGGTGCACCCATCCAATGTGGTACTCGCAGAGGTCATCGCCGGCGATGCGCGCCGCGCGCGCAACGAATTCGGCTTCCTGCGCATGTGGAGCATCTATCCCGCGCAGATCCAGCCGATCGTCAACGCCATGCGCCCGGACTTCACTGAAGTGGAAGATGCCGCCGGCATCCTGGTGGCCGCGCAGGACGCGGATTGGGGCCCGATCCAGTACAAGGGCGAGCTGCATGACCGTGCCACCTACCGCTACTTCTGGGAAGTGCTGCAGAAGGCGAAGGTTACCGGCATGACGGTGCCTGACGAAGCGGACCGCCGCTTCTTAGCCAACTGACGGAGCAGGAGGGTGCCCGCCGCGGCATCGTAAAATGCGCGCACTCTCCGATTTTCCTACCGCCTGCCGCCATGACCGCGACACTGAACGACAGCAAGCCCAAGGCAGATGCACCGGGCGCTCCAACCCGCTATGCCGAACTCGCCAGCATGCTGGTGAAGGACATCGTGGAAGGGCGCCGCGTGGTGGGCAGCCTGCTGCCGACAGAGCATGAACTGGCTGAACAGCACGGCGTGAGCCGCCACACGGTGCGCGCCTCGCTGCGCATGCTGCAGGATCTCGGCTATATCTCGCGCAAGAAGGCGGTCGGCACCATTGTCGAAAACGCCAACCCCAATGCGGCCTACACGCAGTCTTTCGGCACGGCGGAAGACCTTGTGCGCGTGGCGGCTACTGAAGTTCGCGCAATTGACGACGTGCAGGACGTCACGCTCGACCGTGCGCTGGCTCGCCGGCTGGAAGCGCCGGTCGGCAGCGCGTGGGTGCTGCTCAGCGGCACTCGCGTGGACGCGCGCAAGGGCAGCACGCCTGTCGCGCGCGCCGACATCTATATCGATGCTTCGCTGGCCGGTCTCGTGGACACCATCCGCAGCCACCCGCAGACGCTGGTCAGCGCCTTGATCGAGCGCGAACGCGCCACGGCCATTGCCGAGATTCGGCAGGTGGTCACCGCCACGCTGATCGACGAACCACTGGCCGCGCAGCTCGGCGTGCCCGCCGGATCAGCCGGGCTGCGGCTGATCCGCCACTACAAGGACAGCTTCGGCAAGATCCTGGAGATCACGGACACCATCTACCCGGCCGACCGGGTGTCGGTGGCGTTCCAGCTCAAGCGTAGCCGGGGCACGGTACCGGCACTGTAGCCAGCCGAGCAGCCGACTACCCGGCCAGGGCACTGGCCGCTTCGCCGATGCGCTCCGCGAGCCGGCTCGCCACGGGCTGGCGGCTATGGGGCGCGCGCTCGACCAGGCCGACTTCGCGGTAGAACGTATCGGCGCCCAGGGGCAGGGCGGTAACGCCGGGCGGCCGCTGGCCGGCAGCCAGCGTGCGCGGCGACAGCCCGACGCCCAGGCCGCGTGCCACAAGCTGCGCGATGCCTTCAAGTTCGTCGAGTTCGATCGCCTCCTGGACCATCACGCGCTGCTGGCGCAGGAACTGGTCGACCAGCCGGCCGCCGAACGAGCCGCGGTCGTAGCGGATAAAGGGCACGGATTCGATGGCTTCGCGGGTACGCGTTCGCCGTCGTCATGCCAGCAGTCTACGCGCCGGCAGTCAGGTTTACAACGCCGAGATCGGCTCTGCCGTGCGCACCGGCTGTCGCCAGTCGATGCCTTCCAGCAGTATTGAGAGCTGCGCTTGGCTCAGGCTAACGACACCCCCATCCGCACGCGGCCAGACGAAGCGGCCGCGTTCAAGTCGTTTGTAACTCACCTCGGAATGCAGACCTTCGCGCCGCTTCATCGCAGCTTGTCCGCATCATCCATCCCTTCCATCCATACAGCGGCCGGCAGCTTGTCTGCGTTGGTGAGCGCTATAAGCGAGCCGGCAAGCGTCTCTTGCTGCGTGTCGACGACAGGACGTTTTGTTCGGGGTTCTGATAATCATATAGCCGGCCTCCCCTCCGTTCGGGTCGAACGGCTGGCGTAGAGTCGAGGTGCGAACACCGACGTGACGCACAGGAGGCCGGCATGAACAAGTTTAGTGGAATCGACCTGCACTCGAACAACAGTGTGGTTGTGGTCAGCGATGTAGCTGACCGGGTTATCTACCAGCGGCGGTTACCAAACGATCCGGTCCAGATCCTGGCCGCGCTGGCACCGCACCGCGAAGATCTGGTGGGGGTGGTAATCGAAGCCACGTTCAATTGGTACTGGCTGGTCGATAGCCTGATGAAAGATGGCTACCAAGTGCATCTGGCGAACCCCGCAGCGATCAAGCAGTACGAGGGGCTGAAATATAGTGGGGACTTCGCCGATGCAGCCCATCTCGCACAACTGCTGCGTCTGGGGCTATTGCCAGAAGGCTACATTTATCCAGCAGAAGAACGTCCGGTGCGCGATCTCTCGCGCAAGCGCATGCAACTGGTGCAGTGTCGAACGGCCCAGATCCTCGCGATTGAGAACCTGTTCTCACGCCACACTGGTGGGCAGATGCGGGGTGAACAGGTCAAGCGTCTGGATCAGACACAGGTCAGCGGATTCCGCTTTGCACCGGATGTAGCGCTCGCGATGCAGGCCAATCTGGCGGTGATGCAAACCTTGCAGGAGCAGATCGGAATCCTCGAGAAGCGACTCATGGATCGGGTGAAACTGCAACCCGACTACATGTTGCTGAACTCGGTGCCCGGCATTGGTCCGGTTCTCGCAACCACGATCATGCTGGAAACCGGAACCATCTCGCGTTTCACCGCGGTTGGTGAGTTCAGTTCGTACTGCCGCTGTGTGGACAGCCGGCGCGAAAGCAACAGCAGGAAGAAAGGCGAAGGCAACACAAAGAACGGCAACAAGTATCTGGCGTGGGCATTTGTCGAGGCGGCCAACTTCGCCATGCGCTCGTGCCCGGAAGCCAGGCGCTTTTACGAGCGCAAGAAACGCGCACGTAACGGGATTGTCGCGATCAAGGCGCTGGCGCACAAGCTGGCGCGCGCCTGCTATCACATGCTTCGGGAACACAAGCCATTTGACGTAACCCGCTGCTTTGGCTAAAAGGCGGTGCAAGGGAAACGAGCCCAGTATTGCGACTGGTGAAAAGCCATGGTTCTGATTGGGTCTTCCCTTTGCCCCGCCTCCTGTTTGCAGATAACCGGGTCGCCTAGACAATGAGCCACGCTTGACTGGCGTTGCGCAGGCAACAGCCACAGTTCTGAAACCCATTGGACCTTGTCTGGCACCAACGTTTCTCTGGGGCGGCACCGCCGCCAGGGCGATCGACAATTCATCGCCGATCGCTTGATCCCGATGGGTGTCTGGTGCGATCCGGTTCGCAACCAGCCGCGAGAAAACGGATGCGATACCGCTCCCTGCAGGCAGCCGCGACAGGATAACGGAAGGAATTTCGCCGGATTGCCCTGACGATGAAAATGACCATCGTCAGGGCAATCCGGCGATGGGGAAGATTTGTACCTTGACTTCGGCCGGCTAATGGGTGTCGCAATAGAGCAATAGAGACGCCTGACTCATATAAGTTCCATCAAGAACAGAACACAACACTAGCGTATGCCGGCTCGGTCCATGCATGCCGTCGCCCAGCGACAGCTTCCAGCTCTTCTCGCCGAGTTCAAAAGCCATGTACAGGCAGCCGGTGATCGTCGTATTCTGCCCATGAAGGGCTGTGCGAGGCGTGTTCATTTGCGTGCTCCTTGGAGAAACGAGAGTGCGAATCTTCGTTTTACTCCAGGGGTTGCCTCCGCGGCCCCTCATATCTCCACGATTCCCGGGGCGGTTCACTGCGACTGGCGGTACTGCTTCGCTCATCCATCCAGTCGTGTCAGCCTTCCCCGATATGGCTGTCGGGTCGGCCTGCGCATCGTCCTTTTCGAGGCTTGCTCGGCGTTCACTCACGTTACGGCCTGCACACTCGCGCTGTCACCGTATTTCGTGACACGCTTACCTGAAGGCTTCAGCCACTTCGTTACCTCCATAGCTGCTCCGGTTGCTTCCGGCTGGAGCGGTTGCCGGGTGGGGCTTGCACCCACTGGAAAAGCGCCGCCTTAGCACGGCGCACGCCAGAAACCGACATCGCCACGGTATGTCTCCTATATCGCCCACAATATAGTAGACACTGCCGTCACCTGTCAGCCGAGACGATGGCACTCAATTCGGCATAGTCCGGGACTCGGCATGAACGTGCAAAGCCAACGGCATTGACCCGTATCGCTACCTGCTCTGGCTGTTCACGAAGTTGCCTCTGGCCACCACGGCCGATGACTATGCCGCGCTGCTACCTTGGGCTATGCCTGACGCAGCTGTGGGTGACGTCCTTTATTGACTGCATACGATCCTTACACCGGAAGGGCGGCTGATGGCCCCAATGCCGGGTCATCCCCCTTCGATTGCAGCGCCCTTTTCAGATCGAGCTTGAGCGCCGTGGCCACGCCTGTGCCATTGCAGGATCGCATGCGTGACAGTTCCGGATGTGACGAAATTTAATGAACTCAGGAGCATCGCCCATGGCGCGGGCCGTGTTATCGAAAAGCTCTTGCTGCTGCGACGGTGTCATCAGCCTGAACAGCGCGCGCGGCTGGCTGAAGTAATCGGCGTCGTCCTGGTGAAAATCCCAGAAATCGGCGTCGCCGCGTATCTTGAGCGGTGGCTCCTTGTACTGCGGTTGTTCCCGCCACAGGCCAAAACTATTGGGCTCGGAATGCTTGAGACTTCCGTAGTTGCCGTCCACCCGGGTTGCCCCGTCGCGGTGGTCGCTGTGCACAGGGCACCGAGCAGAATTGACCGGTATCTGATGGTAGTTGACGCCAAGGCGATAGCGCTGCGCATCAGGGTAATTGAACAGGCGCGCCTGCAGCATCTTGTCCGGTGACACGCTGATACCGGGTACAAGGTTGCTTGGCGAAAAGGCAGCTTGCTCCACGTCGGCGTAAAAGTTTTCCGGATTTCGGTTGAGTTCGAACTCGCCCACCGGAATCAACGGATAGTCGGCGTGCGGCCAGATCTTCGTCAAATCGAACGGATGATAGGGCACCTTTTCAGCATCCGCCTCGGGCATGATTTGCACGGACATTGCCCATTTTGGAAAGTCGCCGCGCCCAATCGCTTCATAAAGGTCTCGCTGATGGCTGTCACGGTCTTTTCCGATCAAGACCTCCGACTCAGCATCGGTGAGGTTTTCGACACCTTGCTGCGTGAGAAAGTGGAACTTCACCCAGAATCGTTCGTTTTGGGCATTGATGAAGCTGTACGTATGGCTACCGAAGCCGTGCATATGGCGATAGCTGGCCGGAATTCCTCGGTCGGACATGACTATGGTGACTTGATGAAATGCTTCCGGCAGCAGTGTCCAAAAGTCCCAATTGTTGGTAGCACTCCGCATGTTAGTGCGGGGATCGCGTTTCACGACACGATTCAGGTCCTCGAATTTCCTGGGATCGCGGAGGAAGAAGACAGGGGTGTTGTTTCCAACCAGATCCCAGTTTCCCTCTTCGGTGTAGAACTTCAGGGCAAAGCCGCGAATATCACGTTCAGCATCGGCGCCGCCGCGCTCGGCTGCCACAGCGGTGAAGCGGGCGAACATATCAGTTTTCTTGCCCGCTTCACTGAAGATTTTAGCGCGCGTGTGCCGGGTGATGTCGTGGGTAACGGTGAAAGTGCCGAAGGCACCAGAGCCCCTGGCATGCATACGGCGCTCGGGGATTACTTCACGTACGAAATTGGCGAGCTTCTCGTTCAGCCACACATCTTGCGCCAGCAAGGGGCCGCGTGGGCCGGCCGTCATGCTGTTCTGATTGTCGACGGCCGGCGCACCGAAGTCGGTAGTGAGATGGGTCACCGGGCACTGACTCGTCTGGCCTTCTTTCTTGGGTTTCTCTTGCATTGTGAGCTCCTGTTCAATCAGGCGTGAAGGCGGGCGAAGGTCTCCACACTCGTCGTTCTCTTTCCCCTCACACGCAGCCGCAAACTCAACACGATCCTTCGCAAAGGCAACCTGATCCGTGATCGCTCTCGAGTAGACGCTGCGCGGGGGAGCCGTCAGCCTCGGAGCATGCGTCGGTGGGTTTTCAGCTGGCGGTTGCTACAGCGGCTTCGTCGATCAACGCCGCCACTTCGGCCGGGCGCGATGCCAGGGAGGCGTGGCTTGCATCGAGCGCGATGACCTTACGCGCGTTCATGCGGCCGGACATCCACTTCTCGTTTTCAGGCGCGATCATGCGATCCTGGCTGGAAACCTGGTACCAGCACGGCTTGTGCTTCCACGCCGGGTCAGTCACGGTATTGCCGAATGTAGCCGCCAGCGGCGCCTTCTGCGTCACCGCCATCACCAGGCCTTCGTCGGCGCTGAGATCCTGACAGAAGCTCTCGTGGAACTTGTCGGGCTTTAGCCACAGATAGCCGTCGCTGTCGGGCGCGAGGTTCGGCGCCGCCACCGGCAGGTGCTGCTGCGTGATGTCGCCCGGACTCTCGCCCGCATCGGGCGCGAACGCGGCGATGTAAACCAGTGCCGCTACATTAGGCTGGTTGCCCGCCTCGCTGATTACGGCGCCGCCGTACGAATGCCCGACAAGCACGACCGGCCCTTTGATCTGTGCCACCATCTTGCGCGTGCGCTCCGCATCGTCGGCCAGGGACGTCAACGGATTCTCCACCGCGTGGATATCCTTGTAGCCGAGTTTATTCAATTCCAGAATGACCTTGGCCCAATGGGCTGCGCCACCCCAAAAACCATGGACCAGTACGACTGCCGGCTTGCTCATTGCAACTACTCCTTTCACTTCATGAAGGTGGATACGAACACAAAGCCGTTGCGCAATATCCCGGACGGGGTAACCATACACCGCTGAATAGCGCAGCCGGCATTTTCCGGCATAAATCGCTAACTGCTGCCATAATACCCAGCCATTTTAGGCGCGTGCCCGTCCACCGAGTTTGCCTCGACACCAGATCACCATGCCGAAAAGCCAGAGTACTTCCCGCCCCGAGGCAGATGCGTTCTTCGATATCTTCGAGTCGGCACGTGTGAGGGGCGGCAACGTCGCGAGCCGGGTGTTGCGGCGCGGGCAATTCCACGACTTCACTCCGGCTTCGGCGTGCTTCCACTTCGTTGAAGACGCGCCTTGCCTGTTGCACAAGGCAGGTATGAAGGCCCAGACCGTGCTGAAACCCGGCAATCTTGTCATCCTGCTGCAAAGCAGGCGCACTCGAATGCGCTCAAGATGGCGACGGTCCCGCACGAATCACAACGGGCGAATTTCAGCTGGAGGGGCCAAGCGGAAAGTTGCTTGCTGGTGCGCTTCCCGCGTTGCTGCAAGTCCCGGACTTCGACAAGTCCTCCTTGGCGTTTCCCGACAGCCCCACGGACTGGTTGTCGGTGACCTTGGCGGCCATCCGCCTGGAAGGACATCAACGGTCGCTGGGCAGCAGCGTCATGGTGTCGCGGCTGATCGACCTGCTGTTCGTATGGGCGTTGCGGCACTGGCTGGCCACCGCATCTCCGCAGGAATGCAACTGGGTGCGGGCGTTGGACGACGCCGTGGTCGGTCATGCACTGCTGCTCATGCACGCACAGCCGGCGCGTGCGTGGAGCGTGGACATCCTCGCGCGCTAGTTCAACCAGTCGCGTTCTGGCTTCTCGCAGCGCTTCGTGTCCATCATGGGTGAACCGCCCATGCGTTATTTGACCCGCTGGCGGATGCAACTGGCCGCCGATCTTCTGACATCGACGCGGCTGCGCGTTTCGCAGGTAGCGCAGCGCGTGGGGTATGACTCCGAACCCGCCTTCAGCCATGCCTTCCGGCGACATGCGGGCACGGCGCCCGTCGACTACCGCAGGCGAATCAAGTAGTTGCGCACTTCGGCTTATGCGGCCGTTTGAGCATTCCAGAGTTGGCGATGCGGCCGCCGGCCTGATCATCAAAGATCGGTTCCCTGACGCAATCGCGCAGGCGCGCGTACCTGCTCGCACGGATCAGTCTGCTCACCTGGACCAAGCCAGTCCGCTTGGATGATAGTCTGGCGCTGACCAGTTGGTCAGGGATGTCTGCTGCGGGTTAGAAACAGCACTCGCTAATCCGCGAAATTGCACGCGTTTTCCAGCATTGCTACCTGATGTTGGCAGAAGTCAAGGTACGTCCTGACGATCGCGGACGGATGGCGGTGCGAGGGGTAGAGCAGATTGATGTGCTGCTCGAGCATGGGGGGATCCTGCAACAAGGCCACCAACTGTCCCGTACGGATTGCTGCCGCTGCGAGAAATGGCAGCAGCTCGGTGACGACCTCGCCAGCAAGCGCGCAGTTGCGCAAGTGTGCGTAGTCGTTGGTCGCCAGCACGCTCTTTGGCTCGATCACTTGCTTGCCCAACTGCCAAACGTCTGGTGCGTTAGCGCCCAAGGCCCAAACCGCGCACGGAAAGCGATGCAGTGCATCGACCGACTCGGGCATGCCCAGGCGCTCGATGAGTCGTGGACTGGCCACGAGCACGTGGCGGTAGGACACCACACGCCTCGCGACCATGGTTTCATGCGTGATGGCGCCCACTCGCAAGGCCACGTCGATGCCATCTTCAATCAGGTCGATGCGCCGTTCGGTCGTGTAGACATGCAGGCGGATGTCCGGATAGCGCTGCTGGAAGGCCGACAGCAATTCCCACCAGGGCTCGAACGCCGGCGGCAGCGATAGCCGCAGGCGTCCCTTGAGCCGCGCCTGATCGCTCGCGACCGCTTGCTCGGCTTCCAGCAACGCTTCGATGCCACGGCCGGCATGTTCGTACAGCCGGGCACCGGCGTCGGTCAGGCGGGTGCCGCGTACCGAACGCTCCAGCAGTTGCACGTTGAGTTGCCGCTCCAGCTCGCGGATCCGCCGGCTCAACGTCGGCAGTGGCACCCCCATGCGCTCGGCCGCGGCGGACAGGCTGCCGGCCTGCACCACGCTGACGAACATCTGGACGGCATTGAGGTCCATACAATCCTCTCATTTTTGAGATCAAGAGTATCTTTCTTGTTGCTTTTATCCCGAATCTGACAGGTATAGGATGCATTCACCCGCTGGTCCCAGCGGCCCCAACCGGAGTCACACCATGTCCATCCAGTCCATCCTCAAGACCTACGAAACCGCCCTCAACGGCAACGACGTCGACACCATCCTCGATCTGTACGGCAGCGAGCCGGTGTTCATGCCGCAGCACGCGCCCGCCCTGATTGGCCGCGCCGCCGTCCGCGCCGGCTACGAACAGGTGTTCGCCACCATCAAACTCGCCGTCCACTTCGACATCCACGAGATCCAGGAAGCCGGCGATTGGGCCTGGGCCCGCACCAGTACCGCCGGGCGCACCACGATCCTCGCCGCCGGCGTCGAAGTGACGGAAGGCAACAACGAGCTGTTCGTGTTCCGCCGCGAGAACGGCGCGTGGAAGATCCATCGCTACCTGTTCTCCACTAACCAGCCGCGCGCCTGAGGTCACCATCATGAGAGCTTACGTAATCGAACAGCCGGGCGGCCCCGAAGTCCTGCAACTGCGCGACATCGCCTCCCCGGCACCTGGCGCCGACGAAGTGCAGATCCGCGTGCGTGCGTTCGGCCTCAATCGCGCCGAGGTGTATCGGCGCGCCGGCAAGATGGGCCCGATTTCGGGCCAGGTCGTACCGGGCATCGAAGCCGTCGGGGAAGTCATCCTCGATCCCGCGGGCGTGTATCGCACTGGCCAGCGCGTTGCCACCGCAATGGGCGGCCTGCAATTCAGCCGCAACGGCAGCTACGCCGAAGAAGTGACGGTGTTGCGCAACAACGTGATCGCGCTGGACGCCACCACTCTGTCGTGGGAAGAACTCGCCGCATTGCCCGAGGCCTACCTCACCATCTGGGGCGCGCTCGACAAGAGCCTGGCCATCCAGGCGGGGCAGACATTGCTGGTGCGTGGCGCGACTTCCTCCGTCGGTCTCGCCGCGGTCACCTATGCCAGGGCGCGCGGATTGAAGGTCATTGCCACGACGCGCTCGCCCGCGAACGAGTCGCGGCTGCGGAAAATGGGCGCCGATGAGGTCGTCATCGACAATGGCGAGATCGCGGCGACGGTGCGCGAGGTCGCGCCGGCTGGCGTCGATGCCGTTCTTGAAGTGGTCGGCGCCAGCACGCTGCGCGATTCGATCAAGAGCTTACGTCCATTCGGTGCGGTCTCAGTGATCGGCCTGCTCGGTGGCGCGCCAGTGTTGGATCAGTTCCATCTGATGCAGGACCTGCCGGGGGCCGCGCGACTCAGCTTCTTCCCGAGTGGGCTGTTCGGTACGCCGTCAGTGCCGCTGGACACGTCGCCGCTCCCCTGGATCGCAAACGAGATCGCCGCAGGCCGCATGCCTTCGCTGCGCACCCAAACCTTCGACTTCGACGATGTTCGCCACGCGCATGCCCTGATGGAAAGCGACCGCGCGCTCGGCAAGCTCGTCGTGCGGTTGTAACCCACCACCTGGAGATCGATGCCATGCACACTTTCATGCGCCCGCTACTGTCCGTTGCACTCGCTGCGGCCCTGCTTCCAATAGGTGCCATCGCGGGCAAACCATCGGCCACTGACGCGGCCCGGTCCGCCATCACGCAGCAGCTGGATCGCTATGAACGCGCGCTCAACGCTTCCGACGTCGACGCGGTCATGCAGTTGTATGCCAAAGACGCCGTGTTCATGCCCCAGCACAGCCTGCCCGCCGTCGGCCGCAACGCCGTCCGTGGCGCCTACCGCCACGTTTTCGACACGATCCGACTCAACGTCGACTTCAGTATCGACGAGATCCGCCTGTTGTCGCGTGACTGGGCCTATGTCCGAACCCGCTCCAACGGCACGGTCAAAGTGCTCGCTTCCGATCAACCGGCCGGGCCGGAAGCGAACCAGGAGTTGTTCCTGCTGCACCGCGAGGACGACGGTCAATGGCGTTTTGCCCGCTACATCTTCTCGACCACCAATCCACCCAAGCAACCGTGAGGACATCCACATGAATACCCGACTGCAACCCGCCGCCATGGCCGCTGCGCGCGTCCTGATGGCCCTCATCTTCATCCTGTCCGGCCTGTCCAAGATTGGCGCAGCCGATGCGATCCGCGGCTACATGGAGGCCATGCACGTTCCCGGCTTCCTGCTGTGGCCCACGATCGCATTCGAGATCGGTGCCGGCCTGTTGATCGTGCTGGGCTACCGCACCCGCGTGGTCGCCCTGCTGCTGGCTGGCTTCAGCCTGTTGACCGCGGCCATCTTTCATAATCAGTTCAGCGACCAGATTCAGATGATCATGTTCCTGAAGAACATCGCGATGGCCGGAGGATTCGTGTTGCTGGCGAGTACAGGCCCTGGGCATCTGAGCCTGGATGCCAAGCGGCGCGATGCATGACAAGAATGCACCGGCGGACAAGTGTCCGCCGGTGCTCAGGGAAGAATGACGGTCGACAACGGCCATCTCCTCAATCTCGTTGAGTGCCGTGAGTCGGGACTAGAGCGCGCCAGTCCCATCCGCTACGCCTCGCTTGGTCCTAGCGTGCAATATTTTCCGTTTTCCGAAGCGACCCCTGATTGAGGCACGAACCATTCGTCGTCGATGACGAAGAACTCAAGGCTATAGGGCAGAAAATGCAATTAATCGCCGAGCTAGCAAACCCAACAAAAGATGGAGCCAGCAGGCGAGGGCTTTGTCGGTCGTGATGTCACGCCGGGACTATGAAGGGTAGGTTCGGATATATTTTCACAATCGTGAAAATACAGTTCGCCTTGCCTGAACCTGGCTGGCCGTGATCTCGGAGCCTTGTGGGTTCACCCAATCCGATGCCGTCCCTGTGTCGCCTCGTGCCGCGCATCCTCCCCGCCGTGCAGGTAGCCCAAATGTGCTGCAGCACATTTACGCTATTACCGGCCGAAAGTTTTTATGTGCAGTGTCGAATCCAGCCCGCGATAGCAAAGGTTTCCGGTCGTAAAAACTCTACATAAAAGTTAGGCAGGATGGGGAGGCCCGCAGCCAAAATCAGCGTGCGCACCTCCGCAGTCCTACAGTGAATGCAGCCACTCGAGCAGCGTTTTGTTCTGCTGCCAGGACGGGATCTTTGGAAGCGACGTACCGTCGGTGGCTTTCTCGAGAGCCTTGCGCTTCATCTCAAGATTTGCGCG
>JACXTT010005064.1_pt1 | contig 19274 bp, 32 predicted proteins | sample 9270951 | NCBI WGS metagenome assembly JACXTT01 (sample SAMN15532306, study PRJNA645909) | rock metagenome | isolation source: weathered quartz diorite | place: Puerto Rico | collected 2017-06-21 | reverse complement strand
GCCCTGCCAGACCGTCCGCGAGTCGAGCTTGAGGACCAGAGGCGCGGTCGCGGTGAAGTCACCGCCAGCACCGCCGCCGTGGGTGTCCATCGCAGCCAGAGGCCGCACCCGGGCGCCGGCGGGCAGGTCGAGGATCTCGCGCCCGTGCTCACCGACCACGACAGCGCCCGCCCCGGTCAGAACACCACCAGTCGCGAGGTGCGCCAGATGCGGCAGACCGATCGTGCCGCCGCCGAGCTTGTGCCCGAAGACCGACACCGACGGGATGTGGAACGACGGCATCGAGTTCCACACGTCGATGACACCGTTCAGCACGGCCTTGAAACCGTCCTTGATCACGCTCCACATGCCCGAGAGCGCAGTCCCGACCTTCGCCGGGATACCACGCAGGAAACCCATGAACCCGTTCCACAAGCCCTTCGCGCCGTCGATCACCGTGCTCAGGCCCGACCGGATCTTGTCCCAGTTCTTCACGATCAGCAGGACCGCGATACCCACCGGGCCAGTCAGGATCGCGAGGATCAGCGGCCAGTGCTGCTTGATCCAGTCGAACGCCCACTGTGCCGCCGCGGTGACCGCGTGGAACGCGGCATTCATCGCGTTCCGGAACGTCGTGGAGTGCTTGTACAGCAGCACGAACACCGCGATCAGACCCACCAGGGCCGCCACGATCAACCCGACCGGGTTGGCCTCCATCGCAGCGTTCAGGAGCCACTGCGCGGCCGCCGCACCCTTCGACACCGCCGACTGCACCAACGTCTGCGCCGACAGGTACGCCATCTGGATCCGGGTGCCGATCGCGGCAGCCTTCCCGACCTCCATAGCCGCCGCGAGCCCCATCATCCCGACGCCGGCGACCTGCAACGCAGGCCCGTACTTGTTGCCGAACGCGGCGACGTTGTCCTCGATCTTCGTCTTCAAAACCGAGAGGTGCCCTGAGAACGAACTCACCGACGCCGACGCCTGACCAGCAACCCGCTTCGCGAGCTCCTGCGTGGCCTTATGGGTCGAAACGGCGGCCTCGGCTACGCCACGGTGCGCCTTCGTGACCGCCGTCTGCGCGGAAGTCAACTTCGACGCCGCAGACGTTGCTTCCTTCTGTGCGAGCTTCAACGCCGTTGTCGCAGCCGCACCCGACAGCGCGCCGGATGCGATCTCTCCCTGGACCTTGTGCAGGTTCACAGTCGCGTCGTGCGAGTCGACCTGAGCGGCTGAGAGCGCAGCCTGCGCCTTCGTCAACGCCGCGGTCGCCGCGTAGGTCGACGTCGCCTGGATCCCGTACGCCTTGAAGATCTTCACGTTCCCGTTCAACATCTTCCCGACCTGCGCGGCAGCATCCTGCAAACTCATGTGCCGGGACGCCGCGATGTTCGCAACCAAGCCCATCGACTCGAGCGCCTTCTTCGGGTCGTTCGTCGCCGACGTCAGCGCGGCCAGAGCCTGCTGCGTGTCAGCAGCCGAGTGCCCGTAGTTCTCCTGCTCCTTGACGACCTCTTCGATCTTCGACTTGTACTGGTCGATCGAGTGCCCGGAAGCGGCCATCGCTGCCTGCAGCGCGGCCTCGGCTTCCTTGTCCTTCGAGCCCAGCATCGAGAGCGCGGCACCGAGCCCGGTCGCCGCAGCGCCGCCGGCGGCGAGCTTCGGGCCCATGCCCTTCGCGGACTCCGACAGGGACGTGATGCCCTCACCGGCCCGGGTCAGGATGTCGCCAACCTCGCCGCCGATCATCGAACCCATCTTCGCGAACGACGACCCAATCGCCTTCCCGGACCGGGTGGCCGCCGACTCGACGCCCTTGATCGACTTCGACGCCGACCGGTCCTCACCGAACAGCAGGTACCGCAGGGACACGTCAGACACAGCCGCCCCCTACTTCTGCTTGCGTCGCGCTTCGATGATCTGGTCAGCGGCCGCGGCGTACCCGACCCAGTCGCCGTACCGCAGGTCCCACACGTTCCAGGCGTTGATCGCCGGCCAGACCTCCGAGATCACGAGGATCCGGTCGTAGACCTGCTCCCGGATCTCGTCAGCCGTCAGCCCGCGGTAGAGCGCTTTGCGGCGGGACGGCCGGCGCCCGCCGCGGAACGCTGCGGGCGCTTCTTCGCTTTTCCCGGCTGGTGGTCACCCGGCTCGGGAAGCGGTTCGAACGTGTCGAGGCCACAGTCGATCGCCCGGGCGAACGGGATGATCGAGGCGTCACCGGCTTGGCGGGCCTTGCGGACCATCGCCATCCAGATCGTCGCGGCCAGCATCCACGTCCCCTCGGGGTCGTGCTTCGCTTCCGTCGGGGTGAGCTCGTTGAACTTCTCCCCCAGCCGCACGATGTCGCCCATCGTGAACTTGCGCCCGAGGTCCTCGGTCTCCTGCTCGAGCAGGATGAAGTCACGCAGCGTCACGTCGGACTGCGACGCGATCTCGTAGACCACACCGTCGAGCTTGAACCGCCGGTACTGCACCGTGGCGCTCACGCGGGCGCTCCTGCCAGCGTTGCGGCCGCCTGCTTCATGGCCTCGTTGACTGCCTGGGTGACCTTGTCGCGGTGCGCCTCGATCGTGGCGTCGAAGTACGGGTGGCCCTGCTGGTCGACGAACACGGCCGAGTTCCCGAAGACGGGGTGCCGGAACGTCTGCCGCTGCCACGCCCGGACCATCGGGGCTTTCCCGGCGGGCATCTTGCCCTTGGTCGCGATGATCCGAACGCCGGGCCGCGACTTGCTCACCGTCGAGACCGACACCTTGAGGCCGTCCGAGATGCCCTGCCGCATCCCGGCATCGGTCTTGTACGACCCGTTGCGCAGGTTTGCCTGGATGTCGGAGACCACCGAGAGGGCCGCACTTCGGATGTTGCGGCGCATCAGCCGCGCCTGGTTCTCGTCGAACGCAGCCGTCCGGGCGAACAGGTCGCGGAACCCTTCCGGGGTCACGGAGAACTGGACCGGCTCAGCGGCCGAGGAGTTCACCATCAGAGCGCGTTATCAGCCGTGCGGAGAACGCACCAGATCGGCTGTGCGGCCGTCAGGTTGTCGAGGCCCGTGAACTTCATGTTCTGGATGATCGGGTCGGTGCCGTTGCACTGCGGCAGGGCGCCGTCAAACTTGATCTCAGGGACCACGAGCTGCAGCGTCTCGACACCGGTCGACAGTGCGCCGCCGGTGTAGGTGAGGATCAGCGACATCGGCTGGTCGTTCAGGACGAGCGCCTGGTAGGTCGTCGAGTCGTACTCGATGTCCATCGACCCGGTGATCGCGCGGATCCCGCGGGTCGGCTTCGTCTTGCGGCCGGCGCCCCCGAAGTTGAACCGGTCGTTCGCGAGGTTGTTCGCCACGGCCACGGTTGCACCGCGCACGTCGGCGGTCGGGGTCGCGCCCGATGCGAGCGCTGTGGTCGTCGGGGCCGTCAGGGCACCGGTGGCCAGGGTGGCGTTCGCGAAGTGGAACAGGTTCACCGGCTCGGCGGCGTACGACGGCGCCGTGTAGGCGGTGGCCTGCGTGATGTCGCCGGCGTCCGCGGTGACCTTGAGCGACGCGATGTCGTCGTGCGCGAAGTTGAACTCGAACGAGTCGAACATGGTCCCGAGGAACGTGTTCGCCTGGACCGTGCCGGTCAGGTCGACGAGACCCTTCTGCGTGGTCAGCGACGACGGGGTGTCACCCAGCGTGAAGAGCTGCTGGTACGTCGTGCCGGACACCAGCGTCGAGACACCGGTCCCGAAGAGGGCCTGCAGCAGCAGACCGAAACCCTTCGAGGCGAGCTCGTAGGAGATGTCGCCGCCACCGTCAGCGGTCGGGACGACACGCCGGGCGGACCGGGCGACACGGGATCCGACGCGGAGGCCCTGCCCCTGCTTGACGTTCTTGTTCCAGTCGAGGGACTCGTCGAGGAACTCCAACCACCGGGTCGGGGTGACACCGGTCTTGTAGACCGATTCGACGCCGTACCCGACGCTGCTGTCCTGCTGACTGGCCATGACTCACACGTCCTTCGGGTCGGTCGAGTTCGGGTCTTCGGTCTCGGCTGGCATCTCTGCCTTCTTGGCCGGGGCCTTCTTCGCCGCCTTCTTGGCGGGCGCCTTGACGAGCTCGTAGTTCCCGACCTGGTCGAGCAGGCCGGACGTGCCGAGGCAGGCGGTGCCCTTGTCGGTGCCGCAGACCTTGCAGCTGTCGGCCGGCTCGTGGCCGTGCGCGATCTCGTCGGAGACCTCGAACACCTCACCGGGGACCAGGCACCCGGAGCCGGGTTCGCCGTGCTGCTCGTCGACGACCTGGGTGTGCTCGTGCTCGTCGTGGCAGTTCTCGGGGTCGTGGCACACCAGGTAGGGCGCCGGACCCTGTCGCCCGATCACGGGGAGGTCGACGTACCCCAACGGGTTGACGTTGCGCAGCTTCACGGTGGACATGTGGTGCTCCCTCAGTAGCGGATGGCGGCGGTGACGGTGACGGTGCTCTGGCCGACTCGGCCAGTGATGGCGTTCGACTCGGGGTGCACGGCAACGGCCGGGATCGGGCCGTCGATGTTGGAGACCCACGCGTCGCGGCAACCGCCGCCGAGGGTCTCGTTGCCCTGCGTCCGGAAGTACGTCTCGATCGCCGCTGACAGGTCGTCGGCGGCTTCGCAGGCGGCCTGCTGGACGGTCTCGTCGCCGGGGATGTAGGCCGAGATGACGATGTCGATGTCGGCGTGCGTGTCACGTGAGCGACCGGTGCCCATCGTGGGACGGGTGATCGGCTGCCGGGTCGCCATCCCCACGGCCACGACGTAGTTCGGCTGGTTGACACCCGGAGGCCCGTACGTGACGAGCACCGGTGCCCCGTAGCCGTCGACCGTGGCCGCGAACAGGGTCTTGCACACCGTGAACAGCCCGGCCCGCGACGCCTTGACCGACTGGGTCATCCGAACCCCGGAAGGTTCGGTGTCGGCCGCAGCAGCGACGCCGCGCGGCGCGGGATCGCGAACCCCGAAGGCGTCATCACGACGTCGTTGTCCGGAGCCCCGAACTGCGGCCGGTAACCCTGCTGGTCGGACTGCCACAGGTGCGCGAGGATGATCCGGGCCGCGAGGACCACGTTCGCCTTCACGTTCGCCGGCGCTGCGGCATACCCCACGTTGTAGGTCACGACGATGTTCTGCTGACCCGGAAGGAAGATGTACGGCTGCTGCACCGAGCCACGGGTCACGATCCCCGAGGCCAGGTTCACGGTGTAGTCCTGGTTCGCGACCAGCACCGTCCCGGTCTCGGTGACCTGCGTGACCCCGGTCGTGGCCGACGGGAGCGAGATCGTGGACCGACCACCGTCCCGGGTGTACGTCAGCCCGGTCCGGGTCATCACCGGCCCGACCTGGTCCTCGACGATCACGGTCGTCGCCGGGATGTACGTCGCGGTCAGGTCCGAATCGTGCGAGGTGTCCGTGGCCTGCACCCTGATCGCGGCACGAGCTCCCGGCAGATCAAGGATGTCGGCCACGGGTCACGCCTCGGACTTGTCCGGAGCCTTGCGGGACTTCGGCGCGGACGCCTCGGTCACGCACTGCTTGCGGTACTCCGCAGCCAGCGACGCGTCGATGGGCTCGAGGTGGGCGGCCATCTGCTCGGCCGACCAGTCGCGCTCGACACGCAGCCGCTCGTAGTTCGCGACCAGGTCGTCCTGGTACGTGGTGCCCTCATTTTCGGACATGCCGTTCTCCTTCGGTTGTGATCGACGATCAGACGGCGACCCCGCTATCCGGCCGACCCCAGCGGGGCCGACCGGATGGCAGAGACGCGATCCGCTCAGAAGGTCGGGGCGACCAGACCGAAACCGGCCGAGCCGGCGTTGCCGCCGACGATGCCGACAGCGGTCGGGTAGCGGGCCGCCGTGAACGCGGCGTAGCCGTACACGACGAGCTTCACCGTGAGCTGGTTGCCGAGCGTCTGCTCGAACCGCAGCTCGCGGGGCATCCCGTCGCCGTCCTCCCAGAGCAGGAGGTCCTGCGCCCGGTAGACGAGGACCTGGTCCTCGGGGCCGGTACCGACGGCGGTCGGGATCGACGCGTCGGTGACGACCGGGAGACCGAGGAACGTGCCGACGGCCTGCGCCGAGGCCGTGTCGATGGGCTCGGAGGAGACGCCCATCGCGTTCATCGGGCCGTTCGCGAACGGAACGGCCAGCGGCCGGTTCTGCGAGTCGACCTGGCTGATCAGCCAGTTCCAGCGACGCGGGTGCATCGCGATCACGGTCGGCGCCATGAACCGGGTCGTCTCGACGGCGTTGACCTGACCGGCGGTCTTCGAGAAGAACGTCGCCGCGGTCGCAGCCGCACCGAACGCGGACGCCTGGTTGACACCCGACGTGCCGAGCACGCCCTGCATCTGCCCGGACCCACCGGAACCGGACAGCACCTGGCTGTCGAGGTTCACGCCGTACGCGCCGGCGAGGTCGAGGTAGATCAGCGAGTCGATGCCCGGGGTGCCGCGTTCCAGCGACTGCCGGGACACGTCCTGCTGACCGGCGATCGTGGCCACGTTGACGGTCACGTTGGCCCACACCTCGTCGGTGTTCTGGACCGCAGAGTTCTCAGTCGCCTGGATCGCCGTCGCGGCACCGGTGGTGCCCTTCGGGATCTGGAACTGGGTGCCCTGCTCGGGCAGCTGCAGCTTCTGCACGGTGTTCGCGAACGGACGACCGGCCCGCGCGACCAGGGCAGCCTGGTCGACGAGGTACTGCGGCACGATCAAGCCCGCGAACGAGCTCGTCGAGGTGGCCCGCTCGGTGAGCTCACGCTCGACCTGGACCTCCTTGCCGTGACGCTCGAGCCGCGCCCGGGCCTCACCCGAGGCGTTCTCACGCATCGAGTAGGCGTCCCCGAAGAACGACACGCCTTCGCGGGCGGTCTCCGGGGTGTAGGTGCGGGGCTCCTGGCCGGTGCGTGCGACCTTGTCGTACGCGGGGCGGTCGGCGCCGGGCTGGATGTCGCGGGCGAGCTTGTCGGCGGCCGCGTCACGGGCAGCTTCGGCCCGGTACTCGGCGACCTTCGCCTGCATGGTCTCCACCTCGGTGTCGATCGCCGCACGGGCCGCCTGAGCGGTCGCCACGGTGGTCGCCTCGTCGGTCGACGGGTCGCGGTTCTCGGCGAGGCACGTCGAGCGCACCTCGTCGATGGTCTTGGTCTGCTTCGACCGCTCGTCGAGCTTGGCCTTGATGCCAGCCTCCACGTTCGCGATCAGATCCTCGATCGTCATGATCGGTTCTTCCTCTCGTTGGCATTGCTCGTGTGGTTGACCTGCGTGGGCTCAGACCAGGGCGACGCCGCGGTGCGATCGGGCAGGGTGAAACACCGGTTCGACAGGTGTCGTCCGGTTGTCTATGGGTGGGTCAGTCGCGGAGGAGTTCGCGCAGGAGCATCGCGGGCTGGATCCCGCGCGACCGCATCTCGGCGCGCAGCAGACCCTCGGGGCGGGTCAGCTGGTCCGCGGTCATGGCGGCGAGCTCCGTGGCGGCGTCGGCGTCCGGGTTCGGGACCTTCAGGTAGCCCGCGAGCGACTCCTGCGCCTCGTCCACAATGTTGTCGACCGCTGAGAACCAGGCCAGCGCCTGCGTCAGCATGTTCACGTCCTCGGCGTCCAGCGCCCGGCCGACCTGCAGCCGTTCCGCGATCGACCGGAGTGCGCCGGTGGTTGCGGGGTTCGCGCCGTACCCGACGATCGCGACGTCGCCGCGCTGGATGTTCGCGTCGTTGATCCGGAACTCGGTGTAGTCGGGGGACCACTGGCCGGCGTCGATGCTGAACCGGAACGACATCTCGTCGATCAGCCCCGACAGGAGCTTCGGGGCGATGTAGGCGACGTCGGCGTCGTTCGGGTCGAGGTTCGGGGCGTCGCACAGGAGCCCGATGTCGTCGACCGACAGCTTCAGGGACTCGTTCGTGGTCCGCGCGATCCGGCGCAGCGAGTCGTGGTTGAGCACCAGCGGCACGTCGAGGGCATCGCCGAGCGCCAGGGACTTGTCGAACGCCGACCCGGACACGACCTCCGAGTACGGGCCGAACATGTCGTACATCTCGTACGGGGTCTCGGTGACCGACGCGTACCCGAGGAAGTTCAGCGACCCGTCCGAGGACGCCGAACGCACCTCGATCGGGCGCTTCACGACCGCGCGCGACGCCGTCAACGCCGACGGCTGCTCCGAACTGCGACGCTCGCGGGGCCGGTCACCCTGCGCACGCATCGCAGCAGCGCGCGCGACGGCGGCCCGCTCGATCATTTCGTTCATGGCGTGACTCCTGTGTTCATGCCCGGGTTGGCCTGCGCCTTGCCGAACAGCCGGTCGAACTCGGCGTACTGGGCCTCGTCGTACGGGAGGCGGTTGTCGGTCGCACGCGCCTCGGACGGTGCGAGGGTGCGGGCCGCGACCTTGCCGTTCAGGACAGCGGCCTGCGTCTGCGGGTCCAGGCGCAGGAACGCGTCCGTGTCGAACCGCACCCGGCGGGGCCGCACGATCGCCGTCGACAGGGCGTTCTCACGGCGCACGATCGTCGGGCCGAGGTTCATGATCAGGAACTGCAGATGACGCTGCGTGATGTTCGCGTACGTGATCTTCGCCGTCGACAACGCCGGCGCGTCGATCAGGTCACCAGGCACACCCATGAACCGGGCGATGTCCTGCACGCCGTACTCCATCGTGTTCAGGAACTGCGACTCATCGGCGTTCACCGAGATCGCGTCGTACTCCCAATCTTTGCCGTGCACGAACAGGTCACGGTTCGCCACCGCGGCCTTGAACCGGTCCTTCACGATGTTCGCCTCGCCCGGGTTCACCGTGCGGTCCGCGTTCTTCAACCGGCCGGCCGGGATCGAGCCGTTCCCGAACCAATCGAGCCCGAACTGCTGCGCCGAGAGGTATGTCCCGATCGTCATCGCCGCATACGCGATCGGCGACAATCCCATCGGGACACCCGGCACGGTGAACTGCCGCTCATGCCACACGTCGCGCGGGTCGTACGCCGTCCCCGAGATCCGGTACTTCGTGATCTTCGGGCCCGTGCCGATCACCGTGACCTTGTTGATCGGCTGCAGCTCGATCACCGACGGGTTCCCCAGCGCGTCACGCGCCAGGATCAGCCCGAACGTGTTGCCCGACCGGTCCAGGTCGGTCTGCGAGGAGTACAACCAGTCCGGCGCACCGTAGCCTTCGCCACCCGGGTCCAGCAGGAACGGGGTGGGAGGCATCTTCACGTCCATCCCGCCGACCGTGCGGAACGTGTCGATCGGGAGCGTCGAGATCAGGTCCGCCCGCAACCGCACACACGCCCAGACCGCGGACGCCCGCATCGCCGTGTCCGACGACACCGTCGTCGCACCGTACGACCGGGTACGCGGCGGCACCAGCTGCGTCGAGGTGTCCCCGAGGTCACGGTTCGTGAACAGGCTCATACGGTTTCCTGCCCAGCCGGCCGCGGCTTCGGGGCCGTGGCCACGATCAGCGCCGACGCCCCGAGCAGTAGGCCGCCGGCGGTCGCGAACGCCGCCGGCACGCTGTAGGTCCAGACGAACAACGTGGCCGACACGATCAGCATCAGCACGCCGGCCAGCTCGAGCACGGTGGTCACCAGGTCACGCATCAGGGACCTCCGTCACAGGATCGAATCGGCGATGTCGTAGTACAGGGATTCGGCGGCCCAACGGGCCAAGGTCACGGCTTCGAGCATCGCGATGTCGCCGCCCTTCCGGCCGAACGCCTTGCGGTCGCCGACGTTGCGCCACCCAGCCGAATCCACGGCGTCGTTGAGCTCGTCGGTGTCTCCGTGCTCGACCATCTCGGTCGCGACCGCGGCACGGATGTCGGCGCACGCCTGGACGAAGTCGTCCTGGCTCGCCAGGGTCAGGTTCACCCCGGCGTCCTCGAGATCCTCGATCAGGAACCCGGCCGGGCCTTTCGCGTCGATCGCGACCACCAGGCCGGCGTACTTCTTCTGGATCCGTGCGACCTCGGCCACGAACACCGCCCGGTCTCGGTCCGCGCGACACCGCAGCACCGAACCGAGGTGAGTCTTGGGGCCCTTCGACGACGCCCCGAGCGATAGCCAGACCTGGTCGACGTCCGCAGCGATCCCGAGCGCCGCCGGCGTCGGTGGCTTTCGCTTCTTCGACTTCAGCTTCGCCCACGCCCCGGCCGCGAACGGTCGGATGGTGGCGTCCTCGTCCCAGATCCCGAGCGCCTCGCGCAGGAACGAGTCGATCCCGAGGTTCTTCAGCATCCGCAGCATCGCCCGGGCCGTGGTGTGCGTCGGGAACGACGGGTTCGCCTTCGCCCACTGGACCTTGTCCCGGACCCAAGCGGCGAGCTTCGTCCGATCCGGTGGCGTGTCCGCGCTGAACTCGACGTACAGGGTCGAGTCTGACGACCCGTCCAGCGCCTCCCGGCGCAGCATCGCGAAGTGCTCACCAGGGTCAGACGGCTTCGGCGGTGTCCCGATGTAGATGATTAACGGGTTCGGGTGCCGGTTCGTCGCCGGCACCATGTCGTCGACACCGACCGACGTCAGGATCTGCGCCTCGTCGAACACGACGATCGCGACCCGCTTGAAACCGCGACCGAAACCACGCTCGCGAGCACCGAACACCAACGACGACCCGTTGACGAACTCGATCCGCTGATCGTTCGCCGAGTCGTAGATCGCCTTGACGTGTCGAGCGACCTCGGGCCGCTGCGCGAACGCCTTGAGCTCTTTGAACGTGTCGGCCGCAGTCTTCGACCGGTGAGCCGTCCACAACGCCAGCGTGTTCCGCTGCGCGATGCACAACGCGAACACGATCGCGCCGATCAGGAACGTCTTGCCGACCTGCCGCGGGATCGAGAGCACCACGGCATCGGCGCAGTACAGCCGGTCCTTGCCCTTGCCGAGGATCGCCTTCCCGGCGCCCTCCTGCCACGGGTCGAACGTGATCTTGAACCCGACCCGGCACGTCGCCTCGACCGCCGGCCACCCCGTCGCCACGATGCCCTTCGGCAAGATGACGTGCCGAGCAGCCTCAGAGAGCGTCGGGAGTGAGCTCGCCGTCGAACTCCTCGTCGGGGGTTCGGGACGCTTCGCCAAGATCGTCCCCCTCGCCAGCAGCTGCGTCGATCGCCGCGATGTCGTTCGCGATCTCGTGCAGCCGGCGAGTCAAGGCCGCCAGGTCACGCGGCGGCGTGTTCGGGTTCTGCACCGCGACCGCGATCCGCGTCTGCATCGCAGCGAGCAGCGCCCGATGGTTCCCAGCCTCAGCAGCCTCGACCACCGACAACGGCTTCGCGTCCGGCGGCTTCTCATCCGGCGCGACCGCACGCAGCGGCGCCTTCTTCCGAGGGGGCACGGGCAACCACCCCCCGTGGAAAAAATCGCGTGTGTGTGAAAAGTTGACTGCGGGGTCGTGGCGACGGTGGCTTAGAAAAAATCAGAGCTCCCAGCGGCGTCGTGCCGTGGGCTTGCTGCCGCGCTGCCGGTTGCCCCGCGTCGCGCCTTCGCTCCGGTTGCAGCGGCGGTGGGCAGGGCCTCTGTATCCCTGCTTGCCTGGCGTGTGGTCCATGTCCCACGGCGTGCCGGGGTCGATGGGGTAGCCACAGAGCGAGCAGGCCACGTCGCCTTGCTCGACTCGGTCGACCCACTGTCGTCGGGTGGCTTGGTGTCCTGCGCCGTACCCGCGTGCGGTGGTGGACTGGGTCTTGGTTCCGCTGCGGTCTGGCCGGTGTTCGGGTCGGCAGTACTTCTGGTTCGGCCGGGTTGGGTCGAACGGTCGGCCGCACGTTGGGCAGACGCGCGCTTCGTAGGTCTTGCGTTGACGTGGCGGGTTGGCTTCACGGCGACATGCTCGGCACGTTGCGAGACCCGGCGGAAGGCTGGTGCTGCCGCGCCAGATCAGATCGCCGCACGCCGAGCACTTGACGTCGGGACGTTGCGGCATGGTCAGTCCGCGGCGCTTTCGACGGTGCCGGCCCGGGTGATGCGGTAGCCGCGGTCGACGTCGTACACGGCGCCGCATGATGGGCAGGTCCACCAGGTGCAGCCGACGCCTTCGCAGTGGAACTCCATCGGCACGGGCGCGGCGTGGTTGGGGCTGCAGGTCGGGACGGCCATCGGTCGGTCACCTCCTGGCATGACGAACGCCCCGGCCTGTCGGCTCGGGGCGTATGTCTCCGGACTCAGCGTTACAGACGGACGAACCGGATGCAAGCACTACGCCGAAGTGGTCTCGTTCGTGTCGGCTAGGAGTGCTCGGGTCTGGGCCACGTCGTAGGTCATCTGGCCGGACAGGTTGAGGCCGCGCTTCTTGACGAGTCCGCGGAGCGCCCACTGTCGCAGGGTGCCGGGCTTCACGCCGAGTGCGTCGTGCATCTGGGTTGCGGTGAGCTCGGTGGCGTGGAGTAGGTAGTCGCCGTCGACCCGATCTCGGTAGTCCTTGTTCGTCCACCAGTGTTCGGGGTTGGTGGGGCAGTGCCAGGTGTCGCGGTCGCCTGCACAGGTTGGGCAGTCTTGGACGTCGCAGACGGTGAGGCCGTTCATCCACATCGGCGGGTGTTCGGCGATCCGCTTCTCGAGCCTGCCGACGTGTTCGGCGCCGGCGACTGCGCAGGTCGGGCATGGTGCGCCGCGTTCTGGGCGCTGCGCGAGCGCAAGCACGTCTTCGAGGTGCGCGAGGCAGGTTCGGGTTTCCTTGGCGAACTCTTCGAACTCGCGGGTGTGCGCGAACGTGTCGAGCACTGGACCGGTGAGGTAGTCGACGGCTCGGGAGATGGTGACGAACAGGTCCGAGGTGTGCCCGTAGGACTCGCGTACGGCGACGTCCCAGCGCCCGAGCACGGCGAGCGGGTGGTGTGGGTCGTCGTCTGCCATGCCGGCGTGTTTCGGGTAGTCGCACCAGCCGCGTTCGGCGTAGGCGCGCTCGAGGATCGCGCGTCGTGCTGCCCATTGGCCGGTGTCGGCTGCTGGGCCGTGGAGGTTGATGGGCTCGGCGTCGATGTCGCTGTATTCGTATTCGGCGGGGAGTTCGGCGTATCTGGTCAGGATCGCCCGGACGGTCTTCCGGGTCTTGCCGATGCAGCCCGGGCAGGTGTGGATCCCCGCGTCGCGGTCGACGTGGTTCGGGCATCCGTTGAGCTCGCAGTGGGGTTTCGAGCAGGGTCGGCATCCTACACAGTCGGTGTCGCAGGTTGCGGCGTGCTCGGGCGTGAGCCAGCCGAGCTTGGTGTTCCATGTGCAGCGGGGGGTCACAGTTCGATCACCGGTGGCCTGTCTGATCCGGGGCAGAGGTTGCCGCGTGGGGTGGCGTGGATGCGGAGGTTGCCGGTTCGGGGTCGGATGTTGAACCAGTGGCCGCAGCACATGCAGCGGCCCGTCACGGGTGGCCCGGATTCGGAAGCGGCGCCGGGAGCAACGGGCTGGACGGCGACGTCGGGTGACAGGTGGCCGCGGCGAGTGCGAGCGTCGCGTGAACCTGAGCCTGTGCGGCAAGCGAGAGCGTGGCCTGCGCCATGACCATCGCGTCTTCGTTCGTCACGGTCTTCGGGTCGGGGACCGGTAGCGCACGGATCACGGCGATGATCCGTTCGGCTTCGGCGTAGTGCTCGGGCCCGTTCATGCGCCGTCGCCTTCCCAGAGGATCGGCTCGACGGGTCGGATCGTGGCGGTGAAACCGGCGGGGCGTGGCTCGAACTTGGCGTCGGGGTCGTCGGTGACGACGCGCGTCACGGTCGATGATCCGAGGTTCACAGTCGCGCGTGGGTTCTGCCATCGCTGGGCGTGCTGCCACGACTGGTACCTGCTCACGATGCGTCCTCTCGGTTGTTGACGATCCGGGCCAGATCGGCCGGGGTGAAGTTCTTCTTCCGACGTCGCGGTCGCGCGGGCTTGCTCTTCGCGGCCAACCAGTCGTCCTTGCCGACCGTGCCGTCGCGCACGTACTGCGGGAGATGGCCGAGGTGCAACCAGCCGCACGACGGGCAGCGGTAGATGTTCAGCTCGCCGCGCGCTGTCTTCGACCGGGCGACGCGGGCCTGCTTGCGGGTCGAGAACTGCACCTTGCCGGTGGGGCATTCACCGCGACCGGCGGGTGCGATGTCGACACCCGAGGTCGGCGACGTCATGAGCACGCCTCTTTGAGCAGTGCGAGCCCGTGCAGGCTGGTGATGATCGACTTGCCGCCGTACGGGTCTGTCGTCTCGAACATGTGGATCGGCTCACCGGGCTTCGGACCAACGTCGACACCGAGCCAAGTCAGGACGTCGGCGAGACCGTGGCGAACGATCCGCCGCGCGTCGCCGCCTGGTGTCGGCAGGGTGGGCAACTGGTCGGACACGACGACGTTGATCGCAGCGTTCCCGATCAGGTTGACCTTGGGCATCCAGTCGAGATCGCTCATGACGCGTCCCGGTGGGCTTCGGCGTACAGCTCGCGGTACGTGTCGGAGATCCGGCCGTTGGTGCCGACCGGGATGCCCTGGTCACGCAACCAGGCGCGGATCTGGTTGGTCGACACGTTCGGCGCTGGTTGAGCGACACCACGACCTGCAGGGCGGTGTCGTTTCCCGAGGATCTTCTCGGCGTGCCGGATCTCGGCGTCGACGCGGGCACGGAGGTCCTTGAGGGCGGCGAGCCGGTCGGGTGTGACGTAGACGGTCATCGGTTCATCGCCGCCTGCATGGCGTCCCGGCATGCTTCGGCGCCGGCCTTGGCGTTGCCCAGGTTCGGCTTGCTGCCGTACGGCGTCGGGCCAGATTCGCAGAGGCATCCGTCGAGCGACCGGCCGCAGTCGCGGCACTGCTCGTGACGCTTCGGGGCGATCACGGCTTGGGAGGCTGGGTCGTCGACGATGACGGCTCGATGCCACGGCCCGTATTCGAGCACCCGGCCAGGCTTGTTGCTGGCCGGCGTGCCGTCGGGCTTCGTGTCGACGGCGACCCAGGTGAGGGCTACGGCGGCGTCGCGGTAGGCCCATTTCGACATGTGCCGTTCGATGAAGGTGCTCAGCGACGAGATGAGCCAGTCGGGGCGCAGCTGGTTGATCGAGTGGGCGAGTCGTTGCTGCTGGGTCGGATTCATCGTTGACCAAATCCAGAGCTCACGCGGTACAGACTTGAGATTGGTTTTGGACTTGATCCACAACAACCACAGGGAGAGGTGAGATCAGTATTGGGTCGGGTCGGGCTGGGCTGAGCGATCGGTCCCGATTCGCAAACCCGATCGGGCACCCGATGCGGTGTAGTGATCATTTGCCCTCCTCGGTGCAGTAGACGCAGTCCGGGTTTCTGACCTTCTTCGCGAGATGCCAGCGCTTGTGGTTGCCGAGAGTGCCGCTGCGACCTGCGGCCTCGGCTGCGGCCTTCTCGTCAGCTGCGGATGGCTGTCGTTCGTCCCATTCGTGGAACGCGTAGCCGGTCGGTAGTCGGTCCCAGAACCCGACGTCGATGATTGCTTGGGTCTGTTCGCGTTTGCCGGCCTGGCGGGCGATCGTGTCGGGGATGAACCCATCGGATCCGGTGGCGCGCGACCAGGAGCCGGCGCGGACCCAGAGCCCCATCGCTGCGTTTCCGGCGGCGAGGGTCTTCTGGTGGAACGCGAGGTTGTCGTCGACCTTGAACCAGCCCATCAGCGGTGGTCCTTTCCGTGGCTGGCGCGGTGTTCTTGGGCGAGGCGGTCGGCGTCGACACGGTTGAACCGGAACGCCATCCATTCGCAGGTGCAGCGGATGAGGTGGCCGCCGTCTTGGCGGCAGATCGTGACGACCGGCAAGCGATTCACGCTGCCGCCTCCTGGTGGTCGCATTCGGTGCAGCTACAGATGACGGGCTTGCCGTCGGCGGTGTGTCCAACCGGCCGACAGGCTCCGTGCTGGTTGTGGGCGCACCAGTCGGTCCGGGCCATCAGGCGACCTCGTTCCGGCTGTCGGGGTACGGTGCCCGGCCTTGGGTTGCTGGCGCTTCGTAGAGCAGCACCGTGGGCGTAACGCGGCCGGATCCGGGGACCTTGCAGGATGGTGCGATCGCCCATCGGCCGGGCCCGTTGATCACGGCGTGCGCTTGCGCGGTCAGCCGGGGCAGCTCGAGCGCAGCCTCGCGGATCAGGTCGATCGGCGGGACCGTGTCGTCGACGATCGGCCAGAAGGCGCGGAAGGTGCTCACGATGATCCCCGAGCTCGGCGGCGCTTCTTTGCGAGACGCTGGCACTCAGCGCAGTAGTTATGGCCAGTCGGCCCCGTGCGGGCGTGGACGTCCTTGCTGTGGCCGGATCCGCAGGCATCCTCGGTTGGGGTTCCGACTGGCGGAGCTTCTTCCCCCTCGAACCAGAGGGCGCGACAAGCTGCACGGACGGCGTAGAACCGGTCAATGAACTTCCAGTACGGCATGCCGAGCGCGGTCGCTGCTTGGGTCAAGTTTTCGCAGACGGCGGCAGCAGCTAGGACTTCGTACTGTTCGCCGGACAGGGTTGAGAGCACCTGCGCCAGAGCCGTCTTCTCAACCACTCCGTCTTCATGGGACGGCGTGACTAGGTGGTCATTCCAGAACGTGACGAACGCTGGCGACGATCCAAATTCGCGACCTCGGCGTTGACTGCGGCCCTGCGCCTGGTTGCGCTCCGCATGGAGTCGCTGGACTCCCCGGACGCCGGCGTAGATCAGGTCGCGTTCGGTGGGCGTCTCGTCAGCAGCGTAGAGCTCTTCGACGATCGCGAACCATGCGGCTTCGTAGCTGTCGGACTGGTCAGCCGCTCCGCCGTGGCGACGTGCGGCCGCCATCGCCAGGCGATCGAGCTCGGCCATCGAGTAGTCGCCTCGGATTGTCGCCGTCTCGCCGATCGCGCTCATGGTGTGGCCGCCGCCGCGGTGTCGGGTGACCAGGCGAGGATGTGCGCGGAGATCTCGGGGTTGATTCGGGAGGGCTGCATCTTGCCTGTCTTGACGTATCCGAGCGTCCTGCCGGTGCGCGCGGTTTCGCCGTCGTGAACGGCTGATGCTCGGGCCGCCTGCCAGAACTTGAGGGTGTACCAGGCGCCGGCGCGTGGTCCGTTGATGCACATGACGAGGGGTTCGCCGCCCCAGCCGGACTGTGCTGCCCTATCCGTCATGACGCCTCCTCGACGAGACGCTCGATCGAGGGGGCGTGGCCGGTGCCGCGGCACGACCGGCACACCTCGAACGACATCAGCGCTTCGAGCTCTTCCGGCGGGTGGCCGGGCGACATGGCGTGCATGAAGTCGACGAGCCGCGGCCTCGGGTGGTTCTCCTCGAACTCGGCCTCTTCGGTGGCGTACCCGACCGCAACGGACTCGCGGGCGAGGAGCCACGCCTGCGTTGCGAGCAACCAGGCTTCGGAGACTTGGTCGCGCCAGAGGTGGCGTTTCGTGTCGAGCCACCGGGTGCATGAGCAGAGCGCGCAACCCTGCTCGGTGTGGGCGTTCGGTGCGTGCCTGCAGATCGTCTCCGCGCAACGGCGGCGCGTCTTCACCGGTTGAGCCCCAGCACGATCGCGGCCTGCTCGACCTGGTCCCAGAGCGTGCGATCGCCGTCGTTGCGGTCCGGGTGCGCTGCGGCTCGGGCGCTGCGGTGTCGCGCTCGGAGACTCTGCTCGGACTCGCCGGGCGTGATCTCGACACCAGAGAGTCGGCTGAACAGGTTGCACGCCTCGGTCTTGGTCATGTGCGAGGCGGGCATCGCGCGGCCTGCGCCGAGGGCCTTGAACCCGGCGTACTGCTGGCCGGTCTCGGTCGCGCCGTACCGGTCGACCGAGCGCAGCGACTCCAACGTGAGCGCGATCGCTCGGACGTTGTGCTGCCACTCCGGGCCCTGGTCGTAGTAGTTCGTGTAGAACCGGTCGCACCGGTAGGTCAGCGCGCCGTGGTCGGACTCGAACGACACAACCACGGCCGGGGTGGCCGGCTTCGCGTTCGACCGGAGTTCTCCGTCGAGCTTGAGATCAGCCGCGTTGATGTCCATCTCGATCACGAACTCGTCCGCGCCGAGCAGGTCGATCTCGCGCTTGAGGAGCGCCACGGTCTTCGACCAGGTAGCGTCGAACCGGGACGGGATCTTCGGCTTGGTCCCGATCCACGTCCGGTCTGTGATCGGCTTGGTCGCGTACTTCATGACGCCTTCCTTCGGGCAGCGCCGAGCGCGCCACCGGTCGATGAGTTACAGGTCAGACACGCCGGGCGAATGTTCAGCGGGTCGGTGTACTTACCGCCTTCACAGCCGGGGATGATCCGGTCGATCGAGACGGTGTTCTCGGTGAGCAGGACGCCGCACCGGTAGCAGCGGCACGCGGGCTCGCCGTGACCGACGGGAACCTCGACCATGCCGTCGAGGCCCTGCAGGAGGTCGACGTTCGCCCGGTACCTGCGTACGACGTCGCGGCGGCGCTTCCTGCGGGCGCTGCTACTGCCGCGCTTGTTGGAGTTCGAGGTTCCACGCTGCACCGTCATCGGGCACCGCCGGTGAAGATGGCGATCAGCAGCAGGACAGCGATGAGCAGCACGATCGCGCCGAGGCAGATGAGCCAGCGGACGCCGGGGTCGTTCCAGTTCACGACTGCTCCTCCGTCGTTGGGAAGGGCTGTTCGAGGTCGTGCCGGATGGCGGCGATCACCTTGTCGGCGTCGGCGTCGGTCATCTCGACCGAGGACTCGATCGGTCTGCCGATGACGTCGGCGACGTACGCGAGGCGGTCGGCCTTCTGGGTGAGGCCGATCTCGCCGAACAGCGCGAACATCGACCGGGCGAGGCGACCGCTGGTGTTCAGCAGCGGCGACTCCGGCGCCGCTGCCGGCTCAGGTTCGGGTTCGGGGTCCGGTTCGTCCGGCGGTGGTTCGGCGTCACGGGCCGCGATCCGGGCCAAGCGCTCCTCTTCGAGCTTCGCACCCGCCTCACGCTGCGCCGCCTGCACCGGACTGTCACCAGGGCGACCGGCGGGGACTTGCGAACCCAGTTCGTCCCCGCCGGCTTCCTGCCCTGATTCATCGGTGGCTTGAGGTGCACGCGTTGCGAGCTCGGCAGCGACCGCGCTCCGGAGCCGCTCCGCGTTGACACCAGAGACCTGCTCGAGCTCGTCCTTCGACCACAGGTCGAGGGCGACACCGAACCGCATCGCGGCGTTGCGGATCGCGTCTCCGATCCGCTCTTTCGCGTTGCGCCCGTCGCCGACCCCGAGGCCGGTCTTCCCGCACACAGTGAGTCGGATCCAGAGGTTGCCGTCGCGGTCGACGCCGGGGAACCCTTGCGGGTCGAGGACCATCGGTTCCCATGACCACAGCGGGTCGACCTGCAGGAGCCGGTCG
>JACXTT010005063.1_pt1 | contig 19275 bp, 11 predicted proteins | sample 9270951 | NCBI WGS metagenome assembly JACXTT01 (sample SAMN15532306, study PRJNA645909) | rock metagenome | isolation source: weathered quartz diorite | place: Puerto Rico | collected 2017-06-21 | reverse complement strand
TATGACGAAGTATTCGCCCGAGGCTGGTTGCGATGGACCGGTCAAGATGCTTACGGTTAGAGTGTCTGTAGTTGTGTGGCCGTCTGCGAAAGTGTCAAGGTCTGTGAAGGTGACATTGGGGCCAGAGACGCTCTGGACAGTGAAAAAGGCGTCAACCGTTCCTTGAGATTCGTTTCCCGACAGGCTATAGTGAGCCCATTGTCCGGGTGAAAGAGCCGGAGAAACAGCGTGAGCAAGACCAGTTGAGGAGAACGCGAGTGGAAAAACGAGCAGGAAAATAACGAGGAGTCCTGAGCTGAATAAGATGGTAACGCGAGTCGGGGCCCGCCATCGGTTATGACTTGAGACTTTATTCATGGAATATGCCGTCATTCACTCGTTTTCTAGGCACTCATTCGGATGAAAAGGGGGTTTGAACTCAAAAACGTAACGGTAAACATGTTTCGGGACGAACGAAACTAGATTTCTACTGCCAAGAAGACGTAATCTATGCCGTGTCGGACATTCTTATAGAGGAGATTAGGGGGACTGCCTCAATACGGAACGCGGTGAAGGATGTCGCCCAAGCACAGACAATTAATTGCAGGCATGTTTGCCCTTCTCATAGCGTCCATTATGATGACTGGAACGATTAGCAGGGCTCAGGCTCAGGGAGACATGACTGTAACAATCTCATCGGCAAGGGTTCTCCTCAACTATCAAATAGAATTCGAGGAGAATTTTACCGCGCTTTCCCAGTCCAGAGTGACCTTAGATTCTTCGAACTCATCGGAAATTGAGAGCATATTCGACAATGCTATGCAACGACTTGTTCCTCAAGCTCATCTCGACCCCTCAACCTTCACGTTTAGCGCAAGTGTCGATCAGCCAAGCTTGAATTCGAATACATGGAGAATTGTTGAAAACATCAGTGGATCTGTTCTCGGTGCGAACTCGGGCTCGATAGGAATCGCGACTTTCAACCTTGGCTTTCTCTCTATGAACGTATCGAGTTCTCTGCTATATGGTGGAGTAGAATTTAACAAGATAGGCAGGACCTATCTCGCCGCCCCAGTCGACTCGCAACGCAAAGGCACGACATACTATCTCGACCAGTCACTTGTTAGAGGCGGGCCATACTCTAACTCGGTTATACCCGGGAACGCGACTTTCAGGTTCAACTTGCTCGACTTTTCGTGGGTCCCTAAGATTTCCATGTGGACTCATGCGTACCGTCCGTTCGACTCCTCATCGACTTGGACACTCAACCCCAAAACCGATTCTCGGGCCTTACCTTTCAACGTAACAGCGGGTATAGCATCTCCCGAAGGAACTCTCGTCACAGTCCTTACCGCATTCATCAACCCGACCTTATCGTTAACCACTCCTCCCAGGAGCTGGTCCGTGGCCTCTACGATTTCGTACCAACTGCCAACTGACACTCCTGGTTTTATGGCTGTTATCTTGATAGCCCTGATTGCCGTGGCGGTAGCATCCATTCTTGTCGACAAGCGACTCTCGCGGGCCGGAATTAGTGCTCGAAAGAAGAGTCGAAGATAGTCGCGCTAAGAAATCAATGAGATTATTCTTTCTAGTTTGCCCTGCTTGTTAGCAGTTCACCGATCAAGCGTACAAGTGGCAAGCAACGAAGTGCCCCTTCTCAGCTTCCACCAGCAGAGGTTCTGTCGTCGAACATCTTTCGTGAGCGTAAGGACACCTGGTACGGAACCTGCAACCCGACGGCGGGTTAACGGGACTCGGGATCTCTCCACTAATCACATCCTCGGTTCTTTTTGATTCGGGATCTGGAATTGGCACGGCGGATATCAGGGCCTGGGTATATGGATGGAGCGGGAGATCCACGACGTTTCCGGCAGTCGATAGCTCCATAACCTTACCAAGATACATCACAGCTATTCTGTCCGCGATGTGCTTAGCAAGAGCCAGGTCATGCGAGATGAATATTATCGAAGCTCCATGTTTTCTCACCATATCCACCATCAGGTTCACTATTTCCGCTCTAATGGAAACGTCTAGCATGGAGACAGGCTCATCGGCAACCACGAAGCTTGGATTCACCACAAAGGCCCTCGCGACCGCGACCCTCTGCCTCTGACCGCCGCTCAGCTCGTGGGGGAATCTATAGAGGAACTCTTCGGGCGGAACGATCTCGACTTCTGATAGCACCTGTTTGACTCTTTCTTCAACTTCCTCCTCAGTCTTGGTCAGATGCTGCACTCGAAGTGGCTCAGCGACTATCTCTTTGATTATCATCCTAGGATTCAGGGATTCGAACGGATCCTGAAAGATGATTTGCATGTCGCGCCGGAGAGGCTTGAGTTCCTTCTGAGTAAGACCGGTTATGTCTTTTCCCTGAAAGAATATTTTGCCACCAGTGGGTTCAACGAGTCTCAGAACGAGTTTGCCGAGAGTGGTCTTTCCAGATCCACTCTCACCTGCGAGAGCAAAAATCTCGCCTTTGCCAAGCGAGAAACTAACAAGGTCAACTGCCTTGACACTCGCCTCTACCTTCGATAGAAGAGCTTCCACAAACCCCTTTTTCAATGGATACCATTTGCGTAGGTTTTCAATTCTGAGAACCTCACTATCTCCTGATACATTGGTTGTCCCCTGAGGGACGTTTTCTTCCGAGCTCATTCCCAAACTTACCTGTCACTCCTAACTAGTGATATAGATGGCATGATACGCTGTGCCCTTTTTCGCCATGTTCCTCCAAGACAGGCTCAACTCGTTTGCACACATCCATAACGAATGGGCAACGTGGGTTGAATCTGCATCCAGTTGGCGGATTAAGGAGATCTGGAGGTTGGCCGGGTATCGAGGTCATCCGGACTCTCGGTCCGTGAATGCTTGGGAACGCTTTGATCAATCCCTGGGTATACGGATGTTTGGGGTCCTTGAAAATGGAGTTTGCCTCACCATACTCGACAATTCTACCAGCGTACATAATTGCCACCTTTTCACATGTCTCCGCGATGATCGACAAGTCGTGGCTGATCAGGATCATTGCCAGGCCTAGCTTGTCCTTGAGATCGCGCATTAGCCTCAGGATCTGGGCTTGCACGATAACGTCCAAAGCGGTTCCCGGCTCGTCGGCGACAACGAGGCTTGGATCGGATGCGAGTGCCATGGCGATGAGAGCTCTTTGCCGCATCCCTCCGCTGAATTCGTGAGGGTAATTGTTTGCTCTCGAAGGTTCTATTCCAACAGTCTCTAGCAACTTGGAGACTCTCTGTTTGACTTCAGAATTGGAGACTTTGGGATCATGTGTTTTGATCGCCTCTGCGATCTGGTCTCCCACCTTGAACACTGGGTTTAGCGCGTTCATCGCGCCTTGAAAAATGATTGAGATTCCTTTCCAGCGTATCTTTCTCATTTGCCGTTCCGACAACGGAACTAGGTCTTGTCCTTCGAAGACGATCTTCCCTTTTCTTATGATTCCTCCAGCTGGGAGTATTTTCAACAGTGAAAGGGCAACTGTGCTTTTTCCGCATCCCGACTCTCCTGCTAGGCCCAATGCCTGTCCTTTTTCAACTTGGAAAGTGACGCCTTCGGCGGCCCTGACCCATCCGCGGAGAGTTCGATAATTCGTCGTAAGCTCTTCTACACTTAAGACCGCCAAGCGACGCTAGACCAAGTGGGCCGGTGTCTATCCGTAAAAATAAGCTTTGGGGCCTCACAGGCTAAGTAACAACTATCGTTTTGTAGCTTTGAACGACCTCTGGGCCAACCACGGTGTCTAAGAAAGAATCAACGACTGCTCGGACGTTTACTTGACCGTACACTTGGTTCGGATTAGGAGAGTAAAAGGCATTGAAAGCAGCGGATCGGGACGATGACAATTGCAGGGTAAGCACGGTTGTGACTTTAGCGTTCGGCCCTAAGGTGTCGCCGACTGGCGGATGGTCTTGAGTCACCAGATCAATCAAGTCTCCCGAGGTGTCTCCCGAGAAAAGACTTTGATTGGAGGCCAGTTTGACGAAGTAAAGCCGTACCTCAAAGTAGCGGACTATCATCCCTGAGTAGACTGTAGGGTTCGTTGCTGAGACGGTCATTTGGATGGTGACGTTCCCACTAGCAGAGTCAGTTTCTACGTGAAGCCTATCAGCTGTCGAGGAAAGCTTAGATCGAGCATCCCAGTAGCTACTGTAGTTGACAGCTTCCAGAGTGCCATACGTGAGTGATGTCATGCTTACGGCAATAAGCAGAATTGCGACAAGGGCCGCTCGCGAAAGCTGAAGATTCATCTACTTCCCCGTCAATCTTCTAATCTCAGAGAGAATATGTCCTTATCGGATGGGCGGCGCGAGACTCTCTGGTCGAGATCGCTCCGGCCTTTGCTGCTCGGAAATGTGAAACCGTTCCTTGTAATGTTAGGATGGGGAACTACAATTGCCGCGGCAACAATGTGGGCAATTTTTCAGGGACTGCTCCTACCGAAGCAGACAATCTCTGCTCCGAGCATTTGGCTAACGGGGACCCTCTTGCTAGGAGTCTACTACATTATGTTCTTTGGAATATCCTTTCTCTCGGGACTTTGCATTGGAGATATGGGAAAATCGATTGTATCGTTCATTGGCGCATATGTGATCGGAGCTACTGTCATCTACGAGGTTCTTTCTCTTCCAGGGCTGGTAAGCTCTGACATAGCCTTCAGAGAAAGTCTCGCGATGCTCTCTGTCAACTGGACTTTCATCGCTCTCTTCCCGTTTCCTCTTTTCCTAGGGCTCTTCGGCGGGATAGTAGGTTCTGCTCTTCAGGAAACTATCGTCGGCTAAAATCGTAAGAGCTTCTATCGCCTTCGCCTGAGCCTTGGATTGAAAATCTCGTCCAACGCGTACCCAATAAGAACGAAGGACAAAGAGACCAAGGCTATCGAGAAGCCTGGAGGAAAGACCCACCACCATGGCGGAGGATGAAGGGACAACGCTTGAGCCTGCCTAATGTCGGAGAAAATGTTTCCCCACGAGACCACTCCGGGATCCGAGAGACCTAAGAAGGCTAGGGCCGCTTCGGTCAGAATTGCCCCTGGAACCGCAAGGGCCAGATTGACATAGGTTAGCGATACGATGTTGGGAAAGATGTGCTTTGAGATTATGCGGCCGCTTCCTGCACCAGAAGCTTTTGCCGCCTCCACGAACGGTCTCTCTCTTAGTGAAAGTACCTGGGCTCTGACTATCCTAGCAAAGCCCATCCACCCTAAGAATCCGATAATTATCACAACATTGAGTATGCTTTGGCCTAAGACTGCTACCAGTACAATCAAGAGTGGAAGTCCAGGAATGACTAGCATCATGTCGGTAAATCGCATTAGCAGCTCGTCAACAAGCTTACCGAGAAAGCCCGCCATTAGCCCGACCAGCAGTCCCAGACCGATGCCTATCCCAGCCGCGGTGAGTCCTACAGCAAGGCTGATTCTCGACCCGTAGACGAGTTGTGTCCAGATGTCGGCTCCGAAATTGTTCGTTCCGAATATGCCAAAGGCAGTGCCGAAGAGTTTGAGTCCGAGTTTGTCCAGGTACACCGTTTGGTTCGGACTCAAAGTTAGTTCTATGCCATAACGATAGGTTGACTTTGCCGAGAAAATCAGCGCTGCAGGATCGAGCAATGTGTCACTGGCACCTATGTTTTTCTTGATAATGTCCGCGTCCGTGTCAAGACTCTGCGACGGGGCTGGAGTCCAGCTAGAGGGAAAAGTCTCGTTCGTATTCCACAGATTGAATGTGTGGGCATCCAACAATCGCGTTATGAAGAGATGAATATGATATGGGGTTGTGGGACCTGCCGTGGAAGAGACGGTCCTGAAGGAGGCAATGAACTTTCGGGGCGGCCCGTTATAGGTGAAATTGAACGTTTGAGAGAGAGTGACACTCTCATTCTTGGAGCCGTAATTTGTTATCCGGACACTTCCCCCGGAATCTCCCGGTGCGCTAACGTTGGTGGCGTACGCGACTTGGATCGGCAGGTTCGTCAAGGATCCATTCACTGAAGAGGTTTTCCAGTCTGTGAAGAGGGTAGAGGGAGAATTGAAGCTCGGGTCCTGTCCGACTACAAGGTTCTTGCTAAGATAGTAGCCGTCCGGGAAGTTCATGACCCATTCAGGCTGTGCCAGTGAGCCTGAAACTGGCTGGTATGGGGCGTAAGGAGTCAGGAGGGGTGCCCCTAATGCCATGAAACCGTAGACGGCCAGTAAGATGACTCCTATCGATGCCATTCGGTTCTTGAGGAGAACCGAGAGGAGTCCTTTCGCTCTTCTTAGCTGGAAGCTAACGCCGTCGCGGCTCACCATTGTGGCTGTGCCTTCTCCGGCCTTGACTTACTCGTATCTGATTCGGGGGTCGATTACGCCGTAGATAATATCTGAGATGAAATTTGCCGCAATAACTGACAGTGCGATTAGATAGAACATTGCTTGCATTACAGGGAAGTCCTTGTAGCCCACGGCATCAAGGAGCCACGCTCCGAGTCCAGACCAGTTGAAGAGCGTTTCAGTTATGATCGCTCCGCCTAGAATGCTCCCGAATGCAAGCGCGGAAGCAGTTACCATGGGAAGGGAGGCATTCTTGAATGCGTGTTTGAAGAGTATTACGCGTTCGGACAGGCCTTTCGCGCGGGCAGTTGTTACGTAGTCTTCGCTGAGGGTCTCTATCATTGTTGCTCTGGTAAGTAGGAGGAAGCCCCCGAAGGTTATGAGGGTGAGAGTTAGGGCGGGAAGGAAGAGGTATTGAAGTCGTATTAGAATTTGGAGTGGGAGGGAGGGCAACACGGCGTCAGGTTGAGTCCAGGCTAGCGGAACCGAACTTCCGACTGGGAACCATTGAAGCACGAAAACGAAAGCGAAAATCAGTAGTATTCCGACGAAGAATACGGGTAGGGAGAAGGCGGTGAGGGAGCTTGTTACAGCGAAGCTGTCCCATGCTGACCCACGGCGCTTGGAAACGAGGATTCCGAACAGTATTCCGAGAAGAATTGAGATGAGAGTTGAAATTCCAACAAGTTCGAGGGTGTTGAGGAGCCTTCCCGATGTTACAATCTCATGAAGCACTGGTTCATGATATTGGTATGAATCTCCGAACTGGAATGTTAGCAGATTAGTAATGTACGAGACGAATCTCTGCTGGTACGAGTCGTTCAGATGGTAGATCTCGACTATGTGCTTGTAAGCTGCTGCGTTGTCTTGCGTCCTTTGGCCGGCGATAGAATAGACTGCGCCATTCTGGCCCGGCATCGCCTCGAAGATTACAAAGTTGAGAATGATTACGAAGAAGACTAGTATTATCGTGTAAACGATTCGTTTGGCTATGAATGCGCGTAGCGTCATTTGTATCGGACAAAATAAAAAAAAGAGGCGGAGGTTATTTTAGGCTTGCCCTATCGGGCTAGCAGTCGTAGCCGCCGCCACTAAGGTATGGTGTGGTGCAACCCACGCTTGCGCCTGGGCTGAGTGTCGCCGTTCCTTCATACAGGACCGGTGGGAAAGCTCCGATGTTTTGTGGTGGTAGTGTTCTCCAGTCGAATGGTGCGACCCAGTTTACGCCTTGGAACCTGAACACGATGCTGACTTGTGTCGAGGTGATTGTTGCCAGGGCAGTGCTTGTGCCTGAAGCGTTACCGATACCCATGCCCCAACCGTTACACTTGGTTGGAACAGGAGTTACGCCAACGCAGCTAGCCAAGATACTGAATAGCTGCCCGTCATGGTTGAAGTCGCCGGTGTTCTGTGACCATACCCAGAGAGCAAGGTTACCGCTGCTGCGGAAGTATGTCCGCAGAGACGCTCCCGGAGTCTGACCCTGACCGTACCGGACGAAAGTCCATGATCCGCTTGTGGGCGGAGCAGAAGTACCGCTTGAAGAGCATCCAGGTCCACCGATAGTACCGCTTGCCTCGCAGACCCACGCGCTTGAGCCGATCAAGTTACCGGCCGCAACAACATCATAGCTCGGCGCAACCTTGACCGGATCAACGTTACTACCTGTTGGCACGATAATATTACCCGCGCCACTAGGAAGCATAGTGATCGAACCGGCAGGTGCGATGCAAGCTGTGATGCTGTTATCAGCAGCATGGAAAGCAGACGGCGTTGTAGCGGCGAGACCCTGGTTCGCGAAAGCATCCCAGTTGGCCGCAGGAGTTCCTAGCGAGCCTGTGCACGTTGCTGTCCAGCTGCGCGCTGGAATAACAGTGTTTGACAGGAAGAACTTTGTGTTCGGTCCAACAGCACTGACCAATACGTCAATCTGTGATGGACTGACCACGTGAACACCTGTCATCGGGGCGAGACCCGGTGCAACACCGTTAGCCCTGTACGCAACATAGCTGAAAGCAATGTCCCACGCAGTCACTGGATCACCGAGCGAGCCTGGAATGTTCGGAGTAGATGTACTGGCAAACTGCCAGAAAATGTCGTGGCGCAACTGGTACCTGAAACCAGCAACTGTCCCAGGAGGTGGAGTGTAGCCTAGCTGTCCGGCTGGGATCTGAGTAGTACCCAGAGTCATCCATTCCATGTAGGATGATGGAACATCCGGGTTTCCGGTTCCGGGACCATCCCAAATGGATCCTATGACTCCAGCATCCCAGACAGTCGTTCCGATGAACGGATTGACGCTGCCGGTGGTCTGCTTGTATCCCTGGCGCAGACATGCGAGACCGTTCCCGCATACTGTGGCCGAGGGGTTCCTTGCATCGAGAGTGGTGAAGAAGTTACCAGGTGGTGTGAAGCCGTCTCCAGCGTTAAGAGAACCTCTATCCCAACTCTTCTGGTAAGCGAATACGTTCTGTCCGCTCCACCAGGGGATAGTGTAGGCGTTCTTGCCGTAGAGATACTGGGATTGATAGAACGCGCTGGCTTGTGATAGGCCTCCAGTTCCGCAGGTGCCGAATGTGACTGTGTTGGCAGAGGTGTCGTTGGCCTGGGTTGTCTGAGGATCGCCAACCGCCGATAAGCAGGCAGCGAATTCCCCTTGGTTAGTCAGAGTATCATAGCCTGGGTTGCATACGTACATGTAGTTGCTTGGGGCGAATGAGCCCGACGACGCTGTGCTGCAGTGACCTCCGGGTGTTGGTGGCTCGATCCCAGCGTATCCGGAAACGAACTGGCTGTTGTAGCCGAAGTAGAGGCTACTGTCAGCTGTCAGAACGTTACCGAAACCTGCAGTGTAGACCCACCAGGTCAGAGCAGTGCTTCCGATGTTGGTCGTAAAGCCTGGGAATTGTGTGATCGAGCCTGGAGTGTAGTTCACGATGTTCGTACTGGAAGGGGAGGTACCGCATCCCGTGGTAAACGCGCCGGTGAACAGTGCGCAGAAGAACTGCGCATAGCTCTGACCGACATGCAGCCGCGGAGTGTTATCGCTTCTGACGAAGAACTGAACAGGGTGCGCGTTGATCGTTGACAGCTGAACACCAGTCAGGACGCACGGGTTGGAGACTGCGGTCGACGGGTTCTTGCCTGTCGCTAGACCAGCCGCGATAAGATGGTCAGCAGCAGCGCAAAAGTCAGGTGTACCGCAACCAGGTGTCCAGGAGAAGCCTACAGCAGTCGCGCAACCACTACCAGCGCTGGCCGTGGCCAGGTGATAGGCAGTTCCACCGGCTGCATTAACGTGGCATGCACTGCCAGTCTGCGGGAACAAAGAGTCCCAAGCGCAGGGGTCTGGAGTGTTCAAGTCAATGCTCGGAGGAGGAACAGGATTGTCGATCGGTGTAGCGTGGCCTAGAAGCTCGGTTGAGATGAACACGTTCTTGTCCACCGCATGAGCAAACGCCTGACGAATATTGACGCCGCAGTCAGTGGTGAGTGGTGCTGTCTGTGTGGCTGGATTACCGTAGTTGAACTGGCAGCCCCAGAAGTTGTTGCCCATGTGGAATTGCAGCTCGAAATAGCCCGTATCAGGTATCGTCTGGCTGACGAGTAATGAAGTGTCAGATGAGAACGAGGATACGAGAGTTGGGCTTAATGGCCAATCGGTGAAGTCGATGGTGTGTGCTTGCAGAGCCGGGAATTCTGTATCCTCGGACGCGAATATCGGGTACGTCAGAGAATCAGTCGCCGGTCCTGCTGGATACCAGGGTACATGGCTAGTCAAACTGTCCGCTCGAGCAACTTGCACTCTTGGGACTGTTCCTGCGAGTGAGGGGGCTAGAGTCGTAAGGGAGAACGCGATTGCAAAGATGATGAGTAGTTTGGCTGAGGAGATGTTTCTCATTTTTTTCCAGAAGGGCGTTCGCGGTTTTCGACTTAAAAGATTATCCTCTTACGAGAATCTTTCCGCCATCCACGGCAAGATTCGGATACTCCGAGAATCCCAAGACTTCCCAGGTCTGCATCTCGGTACAACATGCTTGAGTCGGGAGGGAATATTTGCTCCCTAAGTTAGGAGCATCCAAAAGAATCTCAAAGTGGTTCTAGAGGAATGCCTCTTCGCCGAAAACGCGACAAGCCGTAACCGACAGCACCGAGAACGGAAATGCCAATTCCTGCGGTTGGCCACATTCCGAGACCTCCAGGTCCGGGGAGTATTATCTGGATCCAAACTGTCTTCAAGTTATGAGTAGTATCAGTCTGGTTTTGCACCGGTGGAACATAGGCATCTAACCGATATGCATTGGGGACGACTTTGCTCGTGTCCCAGACAGCTGTTATTGGAATCTCAGCACTAGCGTTGAGATTGATAATTGTTGTCTGATTCAGTAGTTTGCCATCGAGGGTGAGGGTGGCTGTATCATTGACACGCTTCGCCCCGTAGTTGTGAATGAACGCCGTTATCCGAATCGTTGTTCCCGGGATGATGAGGACTGTCCCAGGTTCCACTTTGATGTCCCTAATTCCTACTTCGACGTGCTCACTATGAACAACGACCAGATGGGTAATGGCTGTGGAGATATAGTAAGTGTCGTTGATTGTTAGGGTAACCAAAAAACCGCCAACCTCGGAAAAAGTGTGTTTACCAGTGCTATTTTGTTTCGTATCGATGTATACGTCCGTACTTCGGTCACCAAAATACCACTTGTAGTCGATGATGCTGACTCCAGTGGGAGTCTTACTAAGATTCCCATAGAACACGACTGGCTTGCCAGCCGCAGGCAATTTCGGAGACCATGTGAAATCTGGAGAGGATGGTTTGCATGGAACTCCGCTTCCCGACGGGCAATCAATGCTCGTAAAATATCCGCTGAATGTTGTGACTTGAGGGTTGAAGGTACTGTTGCCGTTGGTCAGGAAAGCTTGCTTGATAAGAATTTGTGAAAAGCCTGCTGTCACAGGCGTGAGATCGAGAGTGAAAATCGTGCCTGACGAGTTGTTCGGTGTAAGATTGGGCCCGACTGACGTATCTGCAAACGCGGTTACTCCAGGCCCATCTCCCACGGTACATTCTCCTTGCCCACCAGGGCCTGGTGTACCGTCAAGACAGTCGCGATATGGCGCTTCACTCTGTCCAGGAATCTGAGTTAGAATATTGCCAGTGGAGTCAAGAGATTTTGCATGCAAGATCTTGTAATTGTATGACAGAACCACCGCGAAACCGTTAATCGAAGGAGTGTTGGTTATGTTAACCGTAAAAACCACATCAGAGAGCGTGCGTTGGAGGTCAATTATTGAATATGGATCGATCGCGATCCTCGTGTTCAGGGAGCTCGCGGCAGGAGACGCAGAGTCTATCGGTTTCGGATTTAATCTAGCCTGACCCGCGGCTGAGTTGGCGAATTGGCCTACAGCGACTCCCAGAAAAATCGCCGTTATGCAGAGATAGGCAAGCAATATTTTGGATTTAGGAACCCAATAGCTAGTCGATTTGCCCACTGATCCTGCTGTTAGATTCGACAAAAAAATTACGGCTTTCCAGCTTCTTAAAAGTCTATCCCGAGCATAATCTTGACATTTCAGCCACTTTTCACTGTAGGTGGAGTCTGAAAAATTTCGTAAGATTCTAGACTTTGAAGTCGAACGGGTTGGTTAGAGCATACGCGGAGACGAGCGAACGTCCTCCGGTGGTTAGCAGTCGTAGCCCCCGCCACTTGAGTACGGGGTGGTGCAACCGACGCTTGAGCCTGGGCTGAGTGTCGCTGATCCTTCGTAGAGTACTGGTGGGAATGATGCGATGCTCTGTGGAGGTAGATTTCTCCAGTCGAATGGGGAAACCCAGTTCACTCCCGCAAATCTTAGGAGTATGCTGATCTGTGTCGATGATATTGTGGCAGGTGAGGCACTTGTGCCTGAGGCGTTGCCGATACCCATGCTCCAACCAAGACACTTTGCTGGGACTGGTACGACTTGATAGCAGGATGTGAGGATGCTGAAGTTTACGAAGTCATGGCCGAAATCGCCGGTGTTTTGTGACCAGATCCAGAGAGCGAGATTACCGCTGCTTCTGAAGAAGGTGTTGAGAGAGCCTCCCGGAGTTGTGCCGAGGCCGTACCTCTGAAGGCTGTAGGTGTCTCCAATGGGTGGGTTTTGGGATCCAGTTGTGGAGCATCCCTTGCCTACTATTCCAGTCGAAGATTTGCAAACCCAGGGTCCAGAGCCGATGAGCGTTCCAGCGGCGAGCGGGTCGTAGCTTGGGGCGATTTTTGTCGTGTCTGCTGACATACATTTGGCGGGGACGTTTCCGACTGAGACATCTCCGTCCCATGTTGCCCCGGGACACTGGGCTGACCAGTAGCGGCCTGGGATGATTGTTGGCGAGCTGAGCGAGAGTCTAGTAAATGGTCCATTGCCGTTTAGGTTTATGTCAATCTGACTGGCGCTGATGACTCTGACTCCGGTCATGGGGGCGAGCTGTGCTCCCTGGAAGGATCCTGTCGCTTTGAGTGTGAGATATGTGAATGCGACATCCCAAGCGGTAAGTCTCTTCTGGTCCTGCCAATAGAGGTCGTTGCGTAGAGCAAACCTGTATGTTCCTATCGTGCCGGGCGGCGGGGTGTATCCTAGTTGTGAGTTCGGGATGAAAGTCGTTCCCAGGGTCATCCAGTCGAGAAGTTGGCCGTTGGCTCCAGGGTTCACGGTGTTGAGGCTGTCCCAGATGTTGCTGATTATTCCAAAGTCCCAGAAGCTACTGGCAACGTAAGGGTTGAGGCTGTGGGTTAACTGTTTGAATCCCTGACGAATAGTCTGTGCTTGAGCGGCTGTCGCGCTGTAGGCGTTTAGTGGCGCGAAATAGTTGAGGAGGCCGTTGCCCTGGTGAAGTATGACGCGCTGCCAGTTGCTCAGATATCCATACTGGTTCCGACCGCTCCAGATGGGAATGGTGTAGGCGTTCTGTCCGAACAAGTCGGCCGACTTGTATCCGGCACTCGTCGCGGTGAGCTGCGTCGTGCTCGAGCAGTTCGCGAACGTGGGGCTTGTTTGTCCGTTTGTTGGATCTCCAGGTGCGTTGAGGCATGGAGCGAACTCCATCTGGCTGCTAATGTTGTCATAGGCTGAGTTGCATAGATACATGTAATTGCTGGCGCTGAATGATGGAACCGAGTTGACCGAGCATGGCCCGGTCGGGGATTGAATGCTCGGAAATCCCGAGACGAACTGGCTGTTGTATCCGAAGTATAATCCACTGTCGAATGTGAGGACGTTGATGAATCCTGCAGTGTACATGTTCCAGGTTGCCTCGACAGCTGTTGGCGAGGTTGTGAAGCCTGGAAAACCGGTGATTGGAACCTGTGAGACGGTCACATACGAGGTGCATCCTGTCGTGAACGCTCCTGTAAAGAGGGCGCAGAGCTCCTGCCCGACTCCGTTACCCAGTTCTAGCCGTGGGGGGCTGTCACTTCGGGCGAAGAGTTGGATGGGATTGTTCGTTACTGAGGAGACTATCCCGGTCAGCACGCATGTTGTCGGATCCTTGCCTGTTGCGAGGCCTGCTGCGACAAAATGAGCGGCAGCGGCGCAGAAGTCGGGACTTCCGAGGGCCGGTTGCCATGCATAGTTTACTCCTGCCGCAGCGGCGAGGTGATAGGCTGTTCCGCCGGTTGCCCCGACGGTGCAAGCGGAGCCTGATTGTGGAAACAGTGCGTCCCAGCTACACGGGTTTGGAGCGGGAAGTCCTGTGCTTGGTGGGTAAGGATTATCGTTTGGGATGGCTGACCCTGCAATGTCTGCTTGGGATGTCGTGAAGATGGTCTTGTCGATTAGGTGAGAGATTCCCTGGCGGAGGTCCTTTCCACAGGCTGAGTTTCCGAAGGTCATGGGGCATCCCCAGAAGTTTGTTCCAAGGTGGAACTCTAGTTCGAAGTATTCCTTTGCGCTGATAGGACTGGTGACGTATATGTTGGTGTTTGGTAAGAGACTGCTTACGAGGGTGGGGGATAGTGGCCAGTCAGTTAGATCAACGCAGCCTGTCTGGAGGCAGTTGAACTCTGCGTTTTCGTCGGAGAAGAATGGTGTTACATAGGTGTTCATTGCTGGTCCAGCTGGGTACCAGCTCTCGAGTGGTGCCTGGTTCGCGTGAGCGGCGGGAATGTTTGAGAGGGGTCCGGGGAGAGTGATGAATGAGATCGCGACGGTGAATATTATGAGTAGACGAAAATAGGATGATGATAGGATCAAGGGGCTTTGTACGGATAGACTCATTGCACGTAAAAAGCTATCTCAGCGGGACCTGAGGGAATTATCAGTCTCAGGAATATGAGAGACATTCGGGGAATGCCTGATAATCCTGTGTATATCGGTCGGAATCATGGTATGGCTGTCTGTCGCATAGAGTGCTCTGGAATACTGTGTCTGCGGTTTCCCTTGGGCCCAAGGAGTTAGGTGTATGTTCCATAGTTTCGGACTGCTATTCCAACATCGATAATGTCGACGACTCCTTCGTTGTTGATGTCTTCAAAGTAGAAGTATTTGCAGTGGTTCGTCCCGCAAGCGGTTGCTCCGGGCCCGAAGCCATAGTCGAAGAAGAAGACTGAAACGTCCTCGAGAGTTACTGATCCATCCTGGTCAACGTCGCCCCAAGGTATGAGCCAGACCCCGCTCTTGGCGTAGAGAGTGTTGTCGGCCTGGTTTCCAAGGGTCTCGGTTGAGTTTGTGGATACCGCACTGACGCTAACGTTGTACCTCGATGGTTTGTCACCTGTCGTGTTCCAAGAATAATACAGCGTAACTATTCCATTCTTGCTAACGCCCTGCGACTGGACTTGTGATCCGAGAGTGACAGTTGTTTTGTTCGTGACTGTGACTGTGGCCTGCAGGTTCTCGCCGTAATCGCCGTAGTTTTGGACGGTCAGTGCTATTGTGAAGTTTGCGCTTGCTTTTCCTGGGAGGCCTGCGACATACAACTGGTTGGGAGAGACGGTCATGGAAACGATTCCGAGATCGTGGATGGGAGAAATGGAGGGTGATGTTATGGTCCAAATGTCATAATCGAAGTTAGCCCGATCCGAGGAGTAAAACAAGTGTATCGTCTTGTCCGTTGCACTGTTTCCCTGGACTGCGGCGGGTTGCTGGCTGTCGACGCTTGACGCCTCGTTTGTCATCTGTGTCTCGCTGAACCAGGTCTGGCCATTTGTTGTCGAGAACTTGCTGAACAGTATGAGCTGCGGTGTGGTAAGGCTCGTTCTGGCCCAGAACAACCATATTGTTCCATTTCGATCCTGAATCGTTGAGGGCCGTTGGTCTCCGGAGCCGATGGGAGGCGATGTCACTTGGGTTTCCGCGGTCCAAGTGCTCCCATTGAGATTCTTGTTGAAGATGAAAGACTGCGTTAGGGATGTGCCAGAGGCTTGCCCGCCTTTGGCCCAGACCAGTCTGACCAGCCGGTCCTTTGTGACGACAACCGATGGCGAAGAGTTCCAGTTGGCGTCCGACGTGATTTTGATTTCCGAATTCGACCATGCTCCGCCTATGAAAGTCTTGTAGTAGAGCTGTCGGGTCTCGGAGCAAGTTGTTGTGCAAGATTGGTTGGCTCGCTGCCAGAACAGCCAAAGGGTGCCGTCAATTCCGACTGTTGCCGCGGGTGCGGTGTCGTTAAAGTTTGTGGGAGTAGTGAGGTGCACGCTACTCGACCACGAGCCTATTCCGGTGAGCTGGTTTACTGTGAATGTCTCGTAGTAAATGTTGAAGACATTTGTCTGTCGCTGGCTCCAAAACAAGAATATTGTTCCAGTTCCATCTCTTAATTGTGTGATAGTAGGCGTGGTGTTGTAGCCGATGCTTGTGAGCTTGCCGACTGATCCCCAAACACCATTCGTCATGGTGCTATACACAATATCAGGCCGAGTTGTGCTAAACCGAAACGTCTGCCATGCCAACCACAAGGTACCATTGGAAGCTTGAAGAGCGCTCGGCAAATTGTCCTGCCCAAGGTGGGCCTGAACAACACTGGGACCTGTCCATTGGTACGGTGGCCCTGCTGCAAGCGCTGCTGGCAGAACGATTGGGAGTCCCATTGCGAGAGATAGGATGATCATAGTGAAGCCGGTTATCTTCTTGTTCAGTTTCTCTCGCCTCGTTGTCGGCTAGAAGTTTGCCACGGATCTACCGTGATTAAGTCTCGCCTAAGAGAGAGGACTTCTTCAGAACATAAAAAGCCTTGGTAGATCCAGGGGATGATGAGAGATACCTAGCGCGATCCAAGAGTATGTGTAGAGTTCTTGGGATCGTTCGCGGAATCATAGGATGAGACGGCGCGGTCTCTGGCCTTTTCGAGGGTTGAAAAAAGGAAAAGGAAGGGGGGTTTGAGGTGCTTGTCGCGAACTATGGGGAGACTACTATTGATCCTGTGAGTTTCTGACTCGTACCGATTGTCTGAGTGCTCGCAAGGGTCAGGTAGTGAGCCGCTAGCCCGTAGTTGATGACCAAGTTCTCGTTGAGTGTTGTTCCCGCTGGTACTGTGCTGAGATCGAGGTTTATCGCGATGTTGTTGACTTTGCCGTTTGCTGGGACTGCTACTACGCCGGAGGTTCCTGTGACGGTGATTGTTCCGTCAAGACTTGTCGCCGTAATAGTAACCGAGACGTAAACGGTGTGTGTCGGGTCTTGGTTGGTTACACCGACCTTGAAGTTGCCTTGTCCACCAGCCGCTAGCGAGACCGTTGGGGTCCTGCCTGTGAACTGGTTCAGAGCTGGAGCAACTGGAGGTGCGACCATGTTGATGGTGATGTTGAGGCAGTTGATGTCGCCGCCCGCTTGTAGGCAGACGAGAGCTGTGTAGACGCCGTTCGGAGTTGTCGTCAATGGCTCGATTGTGACAGAGTCGGTGTCCGATACCGAGCCGAGAGTGTTGCCGTTCTGGGGGTCAACGTACCAGAACGAGTCAAACCTGCAACCGTTGAAGGCGGCTGGGAAGCCGAACTGGTCACCGTTCAGGTGAACAAGTGGACCAGCGAAGCTCGTAAGCTTGCCGCCGCTGATTGTCGGGTGGATCAGGTTGTTGCTGGAGTCGAAGACTTCAAGGAAGCATCTGCCAGCAGTGTTGGAGGTATCGAGGCCTAGAGCCGGATCGACAGCCCGTCCTGGGCTGGTGTTGTAGGTGTAGCCTGGCGCGGTTGGGAATGCTGCTGCTCCCTCTGTCGTGCCTGGGTTGAGGTTGAAGCCTGTGGCGTTGTTGGGTGCTCCGATCGCGGTGATCGTTAGCGGGTCCTGGGCTATCGTTCCTGGAACGTTAGCTATCGTGACCACGCTATCGCGCGCTGTTACAGTGTAGTCGATGACCCAGATGTTGAGGCGAGCAACATGTGTCTTGCCGCCGCCGGTGGCTGTGACGGTGACCAGATACAATCCGGTTCCGGCCGCAGTCTTGCCGACAGTGGCGCTGAATGGAACGGAGAGCGTTCCTCCAGCTGCAAGGCTGACACTGCTTGCCATGGTGAATGGCAATGTTGCCGCTCCTGGGGTGCTGATGAAGACGAAGCTGATTGTGGTCGAGAGTGTTAGTGTGGCTGCGAAGTTGTTGATGCTCTGGATGCCGAAGAATGTTCCCGCTGGGACCAGTGGGCTGGTTCTGAGCACAACAATTGTGTCTCCTACTGCGGCGATCGAGAAGTCCGGCTCACCGACGGTCAGACTGACCGTTGCTGAGTGGGTTCCCGAGCTGCCTGTGCCTGTGACGGTAACAGTGTACGCGCCGGAAGCTGTTCCGGAAGGTACGTTGATCGTCAAGGCGGAGGTGGCGCTTGCACCCAGTGTGACCGCACCTGGCGACAGTGTCGCTGTGGGTCCGGCTGGTGAGACGCTCGCTGCAAGGTTGACTGTGCCGGTGAAGCTTGAGATGGATGTGACCGTTACTGTCGAAGAGACTGATGTGCCCGGTGCTGTGGTGAAGCTGTTGGGGCTGGCTGCTATACTGAAGTCCTGCGGAGTTATCATCACTGGTACATCAACGGAATGAGTGATTGATGTTCCGACCGCAGTAACTGTCACGGTTCCAGACGCTGTTCCGGACGCTGTCAGTGTGGTGGTGACCACGCTGTCAGGTGGTAGGAACAGGCCAGGGTCCAGTGTGGAGCCAGTTAGGCCGGCGCTGGCGGTGGTTGACAGGGTGAGGAAGTCTGTGAAGCCTCCCTCGCTCGTCAGTGTGATGGTCGAGAATGCGGGTGTTCCAGATGCTGTCTGGAGTGATGAAGGTGTGGAGGTTATTGTGAAGTCAGTCTGGTTGGAGAAGCTGGCATTCTCGCTTGTCTCGGAGTTTGGAGTTCCAGTTCCGTTTGCCACTGTGACCTGGACTAGGCTTAGGGCTGTTCCAGGGGACAGTGCGACAACGTTGTAGGTTATCGAGAAGAGGAGTCCTGTTCCGGAGACGAGCGCGCCGTTCTTGCTTGCTGCAAGGTGAACAACGCCGAGTTGATCAAGGGCTGTGCATGTTGATCCTTGGATTAGGGCACCGTCGATGCATTTCGCGAGGACGGTTGGTCCAGCACCGAGGACGCTGCCGGTCAACGACGCGTCTATGGCCGCAAGCACTGCATGATCAGCGCTTACGTAGATGTCGAAGCCGTTTAGCATGTCAGAGCCTGAGATCTGGACTTGGACTGTCAGGACTGCGCCGACCGAGGCGAAGAGCGTCTGAGGAGACGCTGGGCAGCCGGTGGTCGATGAGTCGGTGATGCAGACTGTTCCAGTTGCGGCGTGTGCTCGTGGCAGAATGCCGGGTATTACTGGTAGTATTGCGAGTAGCAGTAAGGGGATTACGAATAGTTGTTTTTTCAAACTAGTATACACCGAATTTTCTACTGAAGGTTTTATCCGGTTACTCAATATAAGAGTTTCCGGCTTGAGGCACATCCCTGTAGCCACGAAACTCTCAGGATTGACGGAGACTTCCAAGGTAGTCTGAAAATATATCC
>JACXTT010005062.1_pt1 | contig 19278 bp, 17 predicted proteins | sample 9270951 | NCBI WGS metagenome assembly JACXTT01 (sample SAMN15532306, study PRJNA645909) | rock metagenome | isolation source: weathered quartz diorite | place: Puerto Rico | collected 2017-06-21 | reverse complement strand
CCAGTCGGCGTAGCAGCGGTATGAGATAGGACAGGGGTCCGAGCACACCCCAGCGCAACATAAGCAGTGGAGGCACAATAAATACAGAGACGACAAACCACGCAATCCGCAAGCAACTCCATCTGGCTATGGGAGCGTACTCAGGGTCAGCGACCGTGCCGAACGTCGTTTGCCGGTGGTGGTCACTATGAGAGCCTACGTACATCAAACTCGGCAACATGAAGGGAAGGCCGACCAGTAGGTGCCATGCCGTCTCGAACCCGGGAAGAGCCGTGCGGTTCAAGTGGGCGAGTTCGTGGATGAAAATTGCCGCCCGCAATAGCGCCGTTACCGCAACGGCTGTCGCTGCCAGATACAAAAGAGAACCGACTTGCGCCTGCCCGCCTACTACGAACGCGACCCATCCAACCCCTACTGATGCCAGCAGGTCGCTCCAGTAGAGCCAGGGGCGCGGTTGGAAAGCCTTCGCGAACCGTCGGCGGAACTCGACAGCGGTCAATTGATTCTGCATAGGCGCTTGAGCATGGGTTTCCTTACCCCGACGAAGTCGGAGAAAGAGCAAAAACGCTAGATTACCTAACCGGGCATGTCAAGGAAGGCTCTCGCTCGGAAAACTACAGCGGTTCTCACTCGGATGTGCCCTGGTGCCCTGGTGGCGCGGCCATCTTGGCCGCGTTGCCGACCATGCATGCCAGGTGCCTGCACCACCACTAGGACTCAGGCAATCGAGGACCGCTCTAATACCCCTTGTAAAAGCCGGGAAGTCTGTTATCTACCCTAGCGATTTCTCTGTGAATTCGATTGCCTTGGTGAACAGCTTGCAAGCTGCGCTTAGTGCCTTACTAAAGACTGGTAACCGCGTTCTGGTCACGGGAGGGACTGGTTTTGTGGGCTCCCATCTGCTTGAAGCGCTCTCTGCACAGGGAGTGCAGCTCTGTGTCTTGGTACGGCGAACGAGTAATGTCACCCGCTTGGCTGAACTGGACGTGGAGCGGATTGAAGGAGGATTAGACAATCAGGCTGCACTCGCGCGTGCAGTACGTGACGTCGATATCGTGTTCCATCTGGCTGCGGCGACACGGGCACGGTCGGAACGGGAATATTATCAGGTGAACGCCGAGGGAACGCGTGCGCTCATCGAGGCAGTTCTTGCGACACGACCGCGCCCCCGCCGTCTGATCTATCTCAGTTCACTGGCCGCGGCCGGTCCTGCTCACAATGGGCAGCCCATCGGCTCGGGCGATGCGCCACAGCCGATCACCGCTTATGGCCGGGGCAAACTCGCGGGAGAACAGTTCTGCCTCGATGCGGCAAGCGAACTGGAAGTCGTGGTGCTGCGAGCGCCGGCGGTTTACGGTCCGCGGGATCGTGACCTGTTTCTTTGTTTCCGGCTGGCGGCGTGTGGCATTTTACCGGTCCCGCGCGGGCCGGATCGATTACTCCAGTTCATCCACGTCAGTGATTTGGTCGAAGCGCTGGTTCGTGCCGCGGCGGTTCCCAACGCGGTTGGGCTTTACCATGTCGCAGAGCCGCGGTCCTACGCCTGGAGTGAAGTTGCCGTATGGATTGCCAAGGCAGTAGGTCGGCGAGTACGAGCGGTGCAGGTGCCGCATTGGCTTGTGCAAGCGGCTGCTACCGCAAGCGAGTTTGCCACAGGCTCGGTTGGCCGAGCCACGATTTTTAACCGAGAGAAGGCGCGGGAGTTGCTCGCGCCAGGCTGGTTGTGCGAAACTGAAACAGCAAAGCGGGACCTCGGGTTCGAGGGGCGTATCCCCTTGCCTGCAGGGTTGGCTGGGACGGCGGCCTGGTATCGAGAGCAGGGGTGGCTGTAGGAGTGGGTACCATCAATCCACGCTGGAAGAGACGGTGTTGCAACCCACATCGAATCACCTGGACGGGGTACTCTCTATGGGGGTACTGAAGCTGTATCTGGAGAAGGGGGCAAGGGATGAATCTTCTCGAGAAGAGCGTACGCTTCACGCGCGCTCGGGAGGCGCAGGCTGCAGGCTATTACCCGTTTTTCTTACCTATTGAATCATCCTCTGGCACGGAAGTAATGGTGCGGGGCGAGCCCAAGATCATGATGGGCTCGAACAATTATCTGGGGCTGACCCATCACCCGCAAGTGCTCGCTGCGGCGGAAGCGGCATTAAAACGCTACGGCAGTGGTTGCACGGGAAGCCGCTTCCTGAGCGGCACCTTGGATCTGCACGAAGAACTCGAAGAACGGTTAGCCCGATTCCTCAACAAAGAGGCAGCATTGGTTTTCAGCACTGGGTACCAAACCAACCTGGGAGCTGTCGCCACTCTGATGGGCAGGGGCGACTACATCTTCATGGATAAGCTCAACCATGCCAGTCTCGTGGACAGTGCACGCCTCGCCTACGGCATGGTGTGCCGTTACCCTCACAGTGATATGCAGGCGCTGGAGCGGCAGTTGGCGTACGCCCCACGGGAAGCAGGCAAACTCGTTGTCACCGATGGAGTCTTCTCGATGGAGGGGGACATCGCGAATTTGCCGAGCATCGTGGCGTTGGCTGAAGCGCATGGTGCCGATGTCTTAGTGGACGATGCCCATGCCATTGGGGTGTTAGGTGAACGAAGCGGCGGTACGGCGCAGCATTTCGGTCTCGAGGACAAGACCACGCTCATCGTCGCGACTTTCTCCAAATCGCTCGCCGCGATTGGCGGGGTGGTGGCTGGGCCGGAGCCGGTGATCCATTTCCTCAAGCATCATGCCCGCCCGTTGATTTTCAGCGCCAGCATGCCGCCGACTGCAGTTGCGACCGTATTGGCCGCACTCGATGTGATTGAGGAAGAGCCGGAGTTGCGCGCAGCACTGTGGCGGAACACCCGACGGATGCAAAATGGACTCAAAAGCCTTGGCTACGACATCGGCGACAGCGAGACCCCTATTATTCCCATACTAATTGGCGACCTCAATACACTGGCGATCCAGTGGAGAGCCCTTTTCGACGCAGGGGTTTTTACCAATCCCGTCATACCACCAGCGGTGCCTCAGCATTCCTGTCGGCTGAGGATTTCCATGATGGCAACTCACACGGATGCACAAATCGACTTCGTGCTAGATCTCTTCGCGCAGGGCATGAGGCAAAGAGCAGCAATGTGAGCCATGCAGGGTTATAGCGGGCGAACGGAATTGTTCTCGTTCGGGCTTCGACAAGTTCCGCACGAACGGTCGTTGAGTAACGTCATGTCCCGCCCCGTTCACCCTGAGCTTGTCGAAGGGTGAACGACCGATACATGCTCCCCAGTGTGCGTGTAACCCCCGTTTGTAGCCGACAGGATCTGCGCCGTTTTCTCTCTCTCCCCTGGCGCATTTACCGAGGCAATCCCGCTTGGGTGCCTCCGCTTCTCTTTGATCTGAAAAAACTGCTTGACCCCCACACGCACCCGTTCCACCGGCATGCTGAGGTACAGTACTTCCTCGCGCGGCGCGGTGAGGAAGTGCTGGGGCGGGTCGCCGCCATCGTGAACCATCAGCACGTGCAATTTCATGACGAAGCCGCCGGGTTCTTCGGCTTCTTCGAGAGTGTCGATGACGAGCGAGTCGCCAACGAGTTGCTGACCGCTGCCGAACGGTGGGTGTCCGGGCACGGCATGCAACGGATTCGCGGGCCGATGAACTTCTCCACAAATGAAGAATGTGGGCTTCTGGTAGACGGCTTCCAGTATCCGCCAGCAGTCATGATGCCGTACAACCTCCCTTACGCTGCCCGACTCATCGAAGCCGCAGGGTACACTAAGGCGAAGGACCTGCTTGCTTATCTGCTGGATGACGCCACACCGCCAGAGCGCCTCGTCCGTGGTGTCGCGCGTTTGCAGCAACAGCACCATATCATAATCCGGCCGATCAACTTACGACGCTTCCGACAAGAGGTGGAACTCCTCCTTGCAGTCTACAACAGCGCCTGGGAACGGAACTGGGGCTTCGTGCCCATGACGAAGGCAGAAGTTGAGGGTTTGGCAAGACAGCTCCGTTGGGTGGGAAACCCAAATCTCTGTCTCATTGCCGAAGTGAAAGGCGAAGCCGTAGGGTTTGCTTTGGCGTTGCCGGATTACAATCAAGCGTTGCGCTACATTGATGGACGGCTGTTCCCATTTGGACTGCTCAAACTACTCTGGTACCAGAGGAAGATTAATGCTGCCCGTGTCCTCACTTTAGGGCTAAAACCCGGCTTCCGGCATTTGGGTATCGACGCCATGCTCTATCTGCGCCTCTGGCAAGAAGCGCCAAAGAATGGCTGTACCGCCTGGGTTGAATGCTCCTGGATTCTGGAAGACAACTGGCCCATGCGCCGCGGGCTCGAACGCATAGGCGCGCGCCCCTACAAAACTTACCGGATCTACGAAAAAGCGCTCTGAGCCTGGCGCAAGGAATTGAGACAGATCAGTACGTCTTGAGAATCTTCCCGTGCGGCAGATAGGCGTTGAAGAAGCCATAACGGCACGAGACAATCTCTTTCACTGCCAGTTTGTACCAAGGGTCGGCCTCGGTCGGCGAGTTATAGACTAACGAGCCGGGACCACTCCACACCTCGGCGATCCCATCGGTACCGACGGTCGGCGTGACGCGGAAATCGCAAGAAACCAACTGGGCAAGGGCAGGGGACTCGCTCTCCTCGGCGTTGGGAATGACCTTGAGGGAGAGGATCGGTGGGAAATTAAAGCCGTTAGCCGCCACGTTACGGATCGAGCGCATCACGGCAGTGGCCAAGCGGTTACCCTTAGGCCGCTCGATGATACCCATGTACTCTTCGTGCTCTTGGATGACCTCGACATGGGCGAGTTTCTTGGCGTAGCCCCAGATTTCCCGCCCGGCGATCAGCGGTGCTTCTTGTGTCACAAAGAGGTTGGGCAGATAGGTCATGGATTGCCCTTGCCACTTGCATGCCACACCCAGGATCGCTTCGTTGTACGGGCCGAAGGTCGAGAAGTGATACTTAGCGATGATGAGGCTCGCCGTCGCCGGCTCGACCAATTCCAACCCCTCGGGCAGGATCTGCAGCGCTGCCTCCTCGTCTGTGCGGTACTCGACGATGATCATCTCCATGTTGCGGTAGTAGAATGGGGGAGACTGCACCGCCGGTGCGGTCACTGGCATTGAGGGACCAAACTGACTCTTCTTGAGCTGTCCGTACTTAGCCATAGTGTCCTCCTTATTAAAATCCTTCTATCTGCGCCAACCGCTCACGATGAAATGTCGCATCGCCGAAAGCGAATTCGTTCCACTTGGCGCGCTTGAACCAGAAGTGCATGTCGTGTTCCCAGGTGAAGCCGATGCCGCCATGCATCTGCACCGCCCGGTTGGTTGTGTGAGAGTACACATCCGAAAGCCGCGCCTTGGCCAGGGCTGCGGCCCGTGAGGCCTCACGCGGGCGAGTGTCGAACGTATGAGCTGCGTACCACACCAGGGCGCGGGCGGGCTCGATCTCGCTGGCCATCTCCGCAGCCATGTGCTTCAAGGCTTGAAATGAGGCGATCGGTCGGTTGAACTGCGTACGCACCTTGGTGTATTCGACCGCCATTTCTAGCGCCTTCTGCGCGCCACCGAGACTATCCGCCGCCAGCGCCACACAGGCCGCGTCAATGAGCCGGGAGAGGATCTTCCAGCCCTGGCCCTCGTCACCGATTACAGTGGTCTTGGGGACGACGACGTTTTTGCATTCGACCTCATAGACTCGTCGGGTGAGATCAAAAATTTCTAGCGGCTTGATCGTGAGGCCAGGTGTCTCTCGCTCGACCAAGATCAGGCTGATTCCTTCCTCAGCCCGACCGCTGGTGCGCGCGACCACAAGCAGCGTATCCGCTACGGCGGCGAAGGGCACGAACATCTTCGTGCCGGAGAGATTATAGCCGTCTCGGCTTTTTTTAGCCTTGAGAGTGACCCCCGCCGCATCGAGACGGTCATCGGCTTCGAGAAACGCTAGTGTCCCTAGTACCTCGCCAGCAGCTAATCGCGGCAACCACACCTTTTTCTGGGCGGTCGAGCCGCCCTGCTTCAGCGCCAGCGTGAATAGGGTAGAAGAAAACAAAAACGGCCCGGGGACGACCGCCCGGCCCATCTCTTCTAGCAGCAGTGCCATATCGAGCAGCCCCAGTCCTAACCCACCATAGGTCTCGGGAACCAACAGGCCGGTCCAGCCTTGCTCGGCCATCTTGCGATGGAGTTCACGCGAGAACCCGTCCTCGGACTTATACATCTCGCGCACGAACGTCGGTGGACATTCCTGGGTGAGGAACTCCCGCGCCGACCGTTGCAACATCTCTTGTTCTTCCGACAGCCCAAAGTCCATACCCTTCACCCTTACCTTTTTTGACTCCGGACTCCGGACTCTCGGACCCCGGACTGGCTTTTTAGGCCGACTTCGGCATCCCCAGCCCCCGTTCGCTGATAATGTTCTTCTGAATCTGCGAGGTGCCTCCGCCGATGATCAACCCCAAGGTGAGCATGAACTCGTACGGCCAGGTGCCGTTGTCGATAACATGCGCAGCCCCGCGATTGAGCGGAGCGTAGGATCCCATGATCTCTAAGGCCAGCGCACAGATGTCGTGATTCAGCTCGGTGCCGACCAGTTTGTTGACCATCGCGCCAACACCCTGCGCTCGCCCCTTGAGTTCGTTGGTGAGCTGTCGATACAAGTGATATTTCATCGCCTCGACGCGAGTCAGCAGGTCAGCCAGTTTCTGGCGGATCACTGGGTCTTGGGCTGCCGGTTTGCCGTAACGCTGACGCGAACGAGCCAGGCGAATCAGGTTCTGCATCATGAGCTGAGTGCGGGTAGTCGAGCCCAGCATATTGCGTTCGTGGAACAGCGTGGCGTTAGCCACCATCCATCCCTGGTTCAACTCGCCAACGAGATTAGCGCGCGGCACGTGCGCGTCTTCAAAAAAGACCTCATTGAAGCCAGCATCACTCGTCATTTGCACTAGCGGGCGCACAGTGATCCCTGGGGTTTTCATGTCGATGAGAATATACGAAATACCTCTGTGCTTAGGCGCCTCGGGATCAGTACGCACCAGGCAAAACATCCAGTCCGAAAACTGGGCGTTCGAGGTCCACACCTTCTGACCGTTGACGATAAACTCGTCACCGACCAACTCCGCGCGTGTACGGAGGGAGGCCAAATCCGAACCTGATCCCGGTTCGGAGTAGCCCTGGCACCAAATCTCTTCGGCAGTAAGGATCTTGGGCAGGTAACGCCGCTTCTGTTCCTCGGTGCCGAGCTGAATCAATGTGGGGCCGAGCATGCCGAGCCCCGAGGCGCCGACCAGGCCGGGAGCGCGAGCCAGGACCATCTCTTCGTTGACGATGGTCTGGCGCATCACATCTGCGTCCTGCCCGCCGTACTCTTTGGGCCAGCCCATCGCTACATAACCAGCGTCATAGAGCTTGCGTTGCCACTCTTTGGCGCGTTTGACGCGTTCAGGATCATGCGGCATCAGGTCACTAATTGATTTGTCCTTCTTAGGCAGATTGTGCTTTAGCCAAGTGCGGATGTCTTTGCGAAAGGCTTCGTCTTCTTTGGAATAGGTCAGTTCCATGGGGTTCCTCCATTACGAGCATGGACAGTAATGAGTGATGAGTAACGAATAATGGGAGTTGACTCTGTCTCTGTCTCAACGCTCTGTCTTCTTACACCGCTATCCCATAGCACTGCGCTGCGTTCTCGCCCATGATTTTCCGTTGCGCGCTATCGGGGAGCGACTCGCAGCTCTCTCGCCGTTCCTCTGGCTGATAGATTATGGCTTTATGGTTTGGACCATGAACCATAGAGCGAGTGCAGCGAGGGGGTTATCTGCTATATGCCATAAGCTGAAAGCTGAGAGCTGGCCGATTACAAATTATACAGCCGCTTGGTATTCTCACCGATGATCTTCTTTTGCGCGCGTTTCGGTAACGCCGCGCAGGCTTCTTTGACTTCTTCCACCACGCCGGGGAAAGTGCAGTCGAAGTGTGGGTAGTCTGAACCCCAAATCACACAGTTCTCCAGGCCCATCGCGACTACAACTCCGAGCGTGTGCTCATCAGGGTCCATCGAAATAAAGCACTGCTCCCGGAACATCTCGCTCGGCTTTCTCGTGAGCCACGGCGTGTAATGCCCCATCTTTTCAAAGTGCCCGTCCATGCGGTCGAGCCAGTGGCCGATCCAGCCAATCCCAGACTCCAGGAACGCGACTTTTAGTTTAGGGAACTTACTCAGCACGCCACCGCAGACAATATCCAGGCATGCACCCTGCATTTCCCAGGGATGGCACACCATGTGAAAGAAGAAGGGATCTTTGTAGCGTTCTTGGCCAAGGGTCTGCATCTTAGTGCCGAAGCTACCGTGAATGGCAACGGGGATGTTGAGTTCTTGGGCCTCACGCCAGAACACATCATAGGCTGGATCGCACAGCCGCCGGCCGTTAAACGGATTGGGGCGGACGAACACCGCCTTCATGCCCAGATCCTTGACCGCCCGGCGCATCTCTTTCACCGCTTCGTCCACGTCTTGCAGAGGTAAGGGAGCAACGCCGAAGAAGCGGTTGGGATAGGGTTTGCAGAAGTCTGCTATCCAGTTGTTGTAGGCGCGGCAGGCCGCAGCCGCTAGCTTGGGATCGTCGAGATCGCCGTAGATCAGCCATAAGCTGGGATAAAAAAACGCAACCTCGATACCCTCCAAATCCATGTCTCTGACACGTGCATGCGGATCATAGCCTCCAGGGGTGATTTCGTCCCACGACATGGTGCGGGCTTTGTGCGGATCGGACAGACCGCCGGGAGTACAGGCCGCGGCGATGGCCATGTTGCGGTCGCCACGAATCTCGCCGTTGATCTTCATTTTATCGATCCCGTCGTTGTCGCGGACAATCTGAATCACCCGGTCGCGGTAGGCCGGTTCGGTGTACTCTTCCCACACGCTGCGCGGTTCGAGGATGTGCCCATCAGCATCAACAATCGTTGCCATACAATCCCTCCTTGTTGGTGTCACCCTTCGACCCTTCGACTATGCTCAGGACTCAAGGTGCCGGTCAATGTTCTCGCCTCTCTCTATCTCTGTCTCTATCTCTGTCTCTGCTTCTACCCCTCTCCGCCTTCATCCATCGGGAAGAAGCCTTCTTCGCTTTCGGCCATCAGGCGGAGGTCGAAGGTGCGTACCCGTGGCGGCGCCACGCACAAGGGAGTGAGAGAATTCAACAGATCCTGCGCGAGCTGGCTCTCAGCGTATGCCCGGAGATCCTTGTTGCTGCGCCACGAACTCACCGCGATGACCTCATCCCCTTCTTGCATGATCTGTACGAAAAGAAACCCGGAAACTTTCCTGACCTGTTCGAGCCGGTCCTTTAGCACCTGGATCGCGGCCTCGACCTGACCTGGCTTCGCTTTGCCTTCTAACACCCGGCAGTAGTACATAGCGCCCTCCCTGTCTTTCTCGGTACCTGTTTTCTCCCTCTCCCGGAACGGGAGAAGGGAGTAACGATTGCCGAGCAGTTAAAGTTGGGACCCATGCTCATCGGGTCGTCTCTCCCTCTAAACGCGGAGGCGCGAATTTGTCAACTGGAAATTTGCGGCGGCAGCACCCGCACCTCATTACTGATCCGTTCGTAGTGCGCCGTCTTGGTTCCCGGCTCTTCCTGCATCCCTTTGAGGGAAACGATACAACACGTGTCTTTATCGTCCAGATCTTTCCAGTCAAACCCGGCGTCTTTGGGAATCTGCAGCGTGACACCCACTGTCCCAACATGCAGTTCAAACGGCGCGAGTGTGCCCCCCAGTTTTACCTTGGGTTCGAGCGGGAAAACCAGTACCTCTTTATAGGGGAGGGGCAACCGCACCCCCATTTCCAGGTCGTAGTCAAGCGAGACCTTGAGGGTTTGCTCGTCGGTGCGCCAGACTTTGACGTTGGAGATCTTTACTAAGGCTTTGCTTTCTTCGGGTTTGGGAGCGCAAGCGAGAAGCGGCAGGAAGAGAAAGAGAAGCAATGTGGGAACGGCCCATGCCGACAGGGTGCTGAAAAAATGGTGTTCGTGCTTCGACAAGCTCAGCACGAACGGAAAATCATCACTACTTTCAAGACCTCCTCCGTTCGCCCTGAGCCTGTCGAAGGGTGAACGGCAGGAGGCTTCGCAGCGTAATAAGCGTCTGCTCATTTCACATGCCCACAATCTCCCGCGCCATCGCCGCGCGAACATGACAGGGTTTGCCCCCCATCTCCGAAATCCGCAGGTCCGCAGCAATGCTCACCAGCATCGCCGCCTCGGTGATATCAATACCAGTCCGCTCCATCAACACATGAGCGAGTTCATCCAAGGCCATACGGACTGCAGTCTCAACTGTCTCCCCCTCACCCATCGTCAGGACTTCCTTTTGGGTTATGATCAGAGGGTGACCGAGCTTCAGTTCACTAGCAATCCCACAGCGCATGGTCACCTCCGCGGCGATCTCGACAGCTGAGCCTGCAATCTCCCCGTCCCCCATCTTGGCATGAACGTCCTCGATGGTAAGCAGGCCACCTTCGACCAACACCGGCAGATAGACCGTCGAACCAGGTCCGAGTTGACTATTACTGAGTTGGCCACCAAAGGCTCCCACGGCGTTGCTGGGCTGTGATCCATTGGCGGGTGCGAGACCGATCTTACTCACGTTCGGGGCGAACGGCAGGGTAATCTTGTCACTATAATGGACCTGATTCCCCTCAATCGGCACGATCTTTTTGCGAAACTCCACTCGATCCTTGAACGCGCCGTAGCCAGGAATCGCAATCACATAGCCAAAGCCCTGGGTTGGACGTATGTCCAGAATGTCCACGGTTAGCACTTGCCCAGGCTGTGTGCCTTCGACAAAAACCGGACCGGTCATGACCGTGATCTGCTCCATCGGCCAGTTCTTCCCATCGTTCCAGTCGCGGAAGCGATCATTGGTCTCCATCACGAATACTTCCCCGGGCTGCACCCGCGCGACTGGCGGATGTGTTGCATCGAACGTACGGACGACGTGATCTTTGCTGATCTTTTGCATGGCGAGCCTCCTTTACACCGCTTCGGGAATATTTCCGTACTGTATAGGCAAGAGCTTCTCTAAGTTCAGCCGCTTAGACGCATCGAGAATTTCGATGCCGACAATTTTGTCATCTTCCCCGACATCTAACCCGATGTCCTCGGCAAGACGGCGGTTCATCACCTGCTGCTTCCGATCATCGAGGCGAATGTAGAGCAAGTCAGCTGTGGCATTATAGAGGATCTGCATCTGCGTTCTCCCATGTTCCGTAAAAGACGTAGACCGTTACAGCACACAGTCAGGGTAGCGTGCGCTGCGCGCACGTCTGTAGCGCCGCTGGTTTCTCTTCGTGCGCATAGCGCACGCTACTGAGTTCAGGCAAGCACGTGTACGAATCTCCTGTGTCTGATTTAGCGTAGCTTACCCTCGTAACTCCTCCAACAACGCCTTTGCCTCTTTCAAGTCCGCCGTATCAAATCCCTCAGTGAACCAGCCGTAAATCTCTGCCAACATCCGTCGAGCTTCTTCCTTTTTGCCCTGTTGCTGCCATAGACGAGCCAGACTCATCACAGCCCGCAGTTCCAGCGACTTGGCCTGCTGGCGGTGGGCAATCTCAATAGCTTGCAGGAAACACCCTTCCGTTTCTTTTTCGACTTGGGACTTAGGACCTTGGACTTTGGACTGAAGCGTGAGCGTTCCTTTCAGCCGATACAGTTCCGCCTCGTGCCAACACTCCCCACTTCTGTTGACAGCAGCCAACGCCTGGGCCAGTACGCTCAGTCCTTCTTCTATCTGTCCTACTTTCCCGTACGCTTCAGCTAGCAGCGCAAGACGATATGATCGGAAGAACTCTATCTCAGTAGCTCGAAAGGTGACCAAGCTCTGATGTATCTGGGCAATCCCCTCCTCTACCCGTCCCTGCTCAGCCAGCGCCCAACCCCGCAGGATAGTCCCCCACGCCAACCAAGATGAAAATCCCTGCTCAGTCGAGAGAGCAATTGCTGCCTCAGCCTGCTCTTGGACCAGTTGCACCTCTCGACGGAACTGATGGAACCAGGCAGAAGAGACAGAGGCCCAAGCCAGGCTAAAGGGGTGAGAGAACTCGTGAGCGAAGGTGAGAACCTCTTGGCTTCTCTTTAAGGCCTGGTCCGGATAGCCAAGCTCCCGCAGCGTTTCAGCGAATCGTTTGCTCTCTTCTTGCATCAGCAGTACAGTATAGAGCGCCCGCTGTGGGTGGTCTTCATGGGCAATAGGAGCACCAAAGAAAGCAAAGATGCCATCACCGGTGGATTGCACGACGTAGCCCTCATAACGATGTACGGCCTCCATCATGAGCGTGAGGGCAGGGTCCACGATGGCGCGAGCCTCTTCGGGATCGAGGTCTTCGATGAGCGACATAGAGCCTTTGAAGTCAGCAAATAGGGCGGTGATGGTTTTGCGCTCGCCGTCAAGAACGGCGCGGGCTTCCATTGCTACCTGTTCAGCCAGGAGGCGTTGGGCGAGATGCTTGGGGGTGTAGCTAACAGGGGGCTGGGGGCTAGGGATTGGGGATTGGAGACTTGAAACCTGAAACCTGGAACTTGAAACAGAGGGGCGGGGCCGCGTGGAGAGAGGGGAGCCGCATTCCGCGCAGAATTTTGCCCGAGGCAGATTCTCGTGTTCGCAACTCGGGCAGCGGTTCTTGAGCGGAGCACCACATTCAATACAAAACTTGGCTCCGTCCGGGTTTTCACCCTCACAACTCGTGCAGTGCATGCTGTCACTCTTCACTAACTGATCTGCTTTTCTGCATTTTCGACAGATTCAACCGCAGCTTTCTCCCGCGCAAGCGTCCAGTAAGCTGTCACCATCGCGGCGGCACCGGCGATCACGGTAGCTGCCCCCCCTTTCCACGAAGCGAATTCCCAGACAGTCAGGCCGGCGCTGCCCACGCCTTTCAGTACCACGATCACTCCTAAAGCAATACCAATACTGGTAACAACGAACCAGGTGACGCGCCCGCCGCGGGCCGGTGAGCGTGCGTGATCTGGGGCGCGGATCACCCCCAAGCGGGCATCGACCCAGGCATGGGGGTGGGCGGAGATGGCCATGAAGAAGCAAAGGACGGGAGAAGTGGAAAAGATATCGACACTCACGGCAATGGGTGGCATCGCCCCATACTCACCGCTAGCGGTCCGAGGAAAAACGGCCAGAGCCAGAACAGCGCTGATCACGCCGTTGCCGATCCCCCACGGCACGCCATGACGCCAGAAGAGGTAGGAAAAGAGCGAATCTTGCCATACCCGCTGCTCTGGCGAGACGCGAACTTCCTGCAAGAATGGTTTGCCGCTTGAGGCGACGGCCATCATCCCAGCAAACGGCGCGCCGAGCATGGCGAGCATGAGCGCTATCGTGCCCCGACTGATGCCGTCCGGGAATGTCAGCCACAAACCCAGGGTCGCCAAGAGAACCGCGGGAAGCCAGAACAGCAGGACACGGTTCAGGCTCAGGAGCCAGGGATTCAGGCTGATTACGGGTTGCGGATTATGGATTGCGGATTCGGGCGGCGGTGCAAAGGCGCCGGCTAAGTGTTGTTGAAGAAATCCGATGAACGTTACCGGCGCGGCGAAAAAGCAGATAGGGAAAAAACCCACCAGGAAGAAGCGCCAGGCGAGCCGAAACGGCAACGGCCCTTCGCCAGGGAGTTGAGCGGCAACCAGATAGCCAAAGCCCCACAGCAAGAGGAACCAGACTATGGAGACGATAACGGCGAAAATCGGGCGGAAACGCCGGTAGTCGGGGATGGCGCGAGCAGAAGGAGAAGACACGGAACCCCCCTTTCCTTTTTGCCCTTATATGTGTTTTGTAGAGGAGGACACAATAGGTTCCCTCAATCCCACAGAAGGGATAACGTAGACTTACGCGAAGAAAGGAAAAAAGGCAAAAAGGAAAACGATTCGAGATTGTCATGGAATCGCATAGTGTCGAACGCAGACTTGCGGCCATTTTGAGCGCGGATGTCAAAGGCTATAGCCGTCTCATGGGCGAGGATGAGGTTACGACCATCCGTACATTGACCGAATATCGCGCGGTGATGGCGACTCTGATCCAGCAGTCCCGGGGCCGGGTGGTGGACTCCCCCGGCGATAATTTGTTGGCCGAGTTTGCCAGCGTCGTGGACGCCGTGCGATGCGCGGTTGAGATTCAGCAGGAACTGAAGAGAAGAAATGCCGACCTTCCAGCTTCCAGAAGGATGGAGTTTCGCATCGGTCTCAATCTGGGCGATGTCGTGGTTGAAGGAGAAAAAATTTACGGTGATGGAGTCAACATCGCTGCGCGGCTGGAGGGATTAGCCGACGGAGGCGGAATCTGTATTTCTGGGATTGTCTATGACCAAGTCGAGAACAAGCTGAACTTTTTGAACTTAGGATACGAATACCTCGGCGAACAAACAGTCAAGAATATCGCTAAGCCGGTGCCAGTGTATCGTGTCCATCTAGAGCCCCGGGCTACAACGCCTCCTACTGTAGGGGCGGCTCCCCGTGACCGCCCACGGGTATCCTCTCCTCCCCCAGCGGCCGGAGTTAGCAGGCCGTTTTCGTTTCGTCTTTGGCCCCGTGACCGCCCACGGGTATCCTTTCCTCCCCCAGGGCAACCACAGGGGGTTGCCTCTACCACTTCGGGACTCCCATTACCTAACAAGCCGTCGATTGCCGTATTGCCCTTTGCCAACCTCAGCGGCGACCCCGAGCAGGAGTATTTCAGCGACGGTATCACTGAGGACCTCATCACCGATCTCTCCAAACTTTCTGGACTGTTTGTGATTTCCCGCAATTCGGTCTTTCTCTATAAGGGCCGGGCGGTCACCCCTGAGCAGGTAAGTCAGGAGCTCGGGGTGCGCTATATGCTGGAAGGCAGCGTACGCAAAGCAAGCAACCAAGTGCGCATCTCTGCGCAGTTGATAGATACCACCACGGGGTATCACCTGTGGGCTGACCGGTATGACCGGGAGTTGCAGGACATCTTTGCCGTACAAGACGAGGTCACGCGCAAGATTGTGACGGCTCTGCAAGTCAAGCTCACGGAGGGAGAGCAGAAGCGTCCGCGGCGTCAACCCACGAACAACCTGGATGCCTATGAGTACTTCCTGCGCGGACTCGAGTACTATTGGCGACGCACGCGGGAAGCGAACGCCCAGGCCCGGCAGATGTTCGAGCGCGCGCTCGCACTGGACCCCAACTTTGCCACGGCGCACGCTTGGCTGAGCAGGACGTGTGTGGTTGACTGGATGTTCCAATGGAACGAGGATCCTCAGATCCTAGAGCGAGCCTCTGCGCAAGCGCAACGAGCCGCTGTCCTGGATGATTCTTTGGTGGTGGCCCACCAGACCCTGGCCTATGTGTTTCTCTTGAGAAAGCAGTTTGATCAAGCAATTGTTGAGGCAGAGCGGGCGGTAACACTCGATCCGAATGATGCTGATGCATGTGTCACACTGGGAGAGATTCTCAGTTGCGCGGGGAGGCCGCAGGAAGCCGTTGGGTTAGTGGAGAAGGCGATGCGCCTGGACCCACATTACCCAGCGTCTTACTTATTCGCTTTGGGCCAGGCTTATTACCTGACTGGGCGATATGAAGAGGCGATTCCCGTTTTCAAGAGACTCCTCACCCGTAACCCCGATAATCTGCACGCGCACTTTTTACTGGCGATAACCTACAGCGAAAGAGGTCGCACGGAAGAGGCTCGGGCGGAGCTCGCGGCCTGCAGAGACATCAGCCCTACTTACTCCCTAGAGCGTGTAAGGGACAGGATTCCCTATCGAGATCCTACGCTCGTCGAGCGCTGGATGAAGATGCTTCGCGAGCTTCGGTCTTAGTCAAAAACTCCGATTGACAACCCGCATATGTCCGGAGTAGCCTTCCTGCCGAAAGGGGGGTCATATGGACACACACAGGGGACTGTCATTCGCGAAGGTGTTATTGTTTTTGTCTTTTCTGGCCGGACTCTTCCTCGTTCCTCAGAGCGGCTACAGTCAAGGTTTAGTGGAGATGCAAAAAGATCCCGGTCAGTGGGTGTTGCCAGGGAAGAATTATTCCCTCACCCGCTACAGCGAGCTGAATCAAATCTCCGCAGCCAATGTGAAGAACCTTAAGGTCGCCTGGACGTTCTCTACCGGCGTTCTGCGTGGGCATGAGGGAGCGCCGTTGGTGGTCGGCGACACGATGTACCTGGTCACGCCATTCCCGAACATCGTCTATGCGCTGGACCTGACGAAACCAGGCGCTCCGGTCAAGTGGAAATACGAGCCGAAACAAGATCCAGATACGATCCCCATCGCCTGCTGCGACGTGGTCAACCGCGGAGCGGCCTACGCTGAAGGCAAGATCTTCTTTAATCAGCTCGACACCACGACGGTCGCTCTCGATGCCAGCACCGGCAAGCTCCTGTGGAAAGTGAAACAAGGCGACTCGAAGCAAGGTCAGACCATCACCATGGCGCCGTTGGTGATCCGCGATAAGGTGATTACCGGCATCAGCGGCGGCGAGTTTGGCGTACGCGGCTTTGTCACTGCCAATGACATCAATACCGGCAAACAGGTCTGGCGGGCATACAGCACCGGCCCGGACTCCGAGGTCTTAATTGGTAAAGACTTCTCGTCCCCTTACCCATCGCATCAGGGCAAGGACTTGGGGGTCTCGACGTGGAAGGGGGAAGAATGGAAAAAAGGCGGGGGCACTACCTGGGGCTGGTATAGCTATGATCCCGAGCTGAACCTGCTGTACCACAGCACCGGCAACCCGGGAGCGTGGAACGCCGACCAGCGGCCCGGCGAGAACAAGTGGTCGATGACCATCTTCGCCCGCAACCCCGATACCGGCGAAGCGAAATGGGCCTATCAGATGACCCCGCACGATGCCTGGGACTATGACGGCGTCAACGAGAGCGTCCTCATCGACCTGGGGACCAACGGCAAGACGCAGAAGGTGCTGGTGCACTTCGACCGCAACGGTTTCGCCTACATGATCGACCGTACCACTGGCAAGGTGCTGATGGCCAAGCCCTTCGGGGAGGTGAATTGGGCGAAGAGCATCAACTTGGAGACCGGTCTGCCGGTTGAGAATCCCGAAAAGCGCACTAAGCAAGGAGTCAATACCAAAGACATTTGCCCCGGCGCGATGGGCGCCAAGGACCAGCAGCCGGTATCGTACTCGCCGCGAACCAAGCTCTTCTATGTGCCTACCAATAACATCTGCATGGACTACGAAGGCACAGCGGTCAACTACATAGCTGGCGTGCCGTATGTCGGCGCGATTGTGAACATGCATCCGGGTCCAGGTGGCAACCGTGGCGAGTTCATCGCCTGGGATCCGGCGACGGGCACGAAGAAGTGGGGGATCAAGGAGAAGTGGGCAGCCTGGAGCGGCGCCCTTTCCACAGCTAGTGATATTGTCTTTTTCGGCACCATGGACGGTTGGTTCAAGGCGGTGAGCGCCCACGATGGTAAAGAGCTCTGGAAGTTCAAGGTAGGGTCGGGAATCATCGGCGCGCCGATGACCTACCTCGGCCCGGACGGTAAGCAATACGTTGCGATTATGTCCGGTGTGGGTGGCTGGTCCGGCTTGGTGGTGGCGGGTGATCTCGCAACTGATGACCCGACAGCGGCGCTGGGCGCGGTCGGCGCTTTTAGCGAGCTGGGCAAAGACACCAACAAAGGCGGCATGCTGTATGTGTTCGCGCTCGAGGGCGCACCAACGAAGCAGACGGCGAAGAAGTAGGGGCGATTTACTTGTCAGTACAGCCTTGCGTCGCCCGCCCAGCGATCAGTCGCCGGGCTCAAAAGATAAAGCCCGGTAAACCGGGCTCGGAAAGAGATGGGAACGCCGATCGTCAAGTGGCTTCAGCTACCTTTGCAAAATTAGCCCGGAGCTTCGGCTCCGGGCTATGGTTCGTGACTATCCTTCTCGTCCTCGCCACGACCGCTTGGTGCGACGAACTACGCAACGACCACAAAGAGTTCCGTGTCTGCGCTGACCCCAACAACCTCCCTTTCTCCAATCAGAAACAAGAAGGGTTCGAGAACAAGATCGCCGAGTTACTCGCGCGCGAATTCGGTAGTCAGGTGGCGTACACTTGGTGGCCGCAGCGACGGGGATTCGTTCGCAGTACGTTGAATGCGGGGGTCTGCGATGTGGTGATGGGCGTCCCAGCCGGCTATGACCCGGTTCTAACGACGCAGCCGTATTACCGTTCCACCTATGTCTTTGTCTACCCGAAGAATGCCGGCTATCAGATCGCTTCTTTTGACGATCCCATGCTGCGGAAGTTGAGGATCGGCGTGCACCTCATCGGTGACGATTACGCCAACAGCCCGCCCGCGCACGCGCTCGGCGAAAAGGGTATCGTCAATAACGTAGTCGGCTACAGTGTGTTTGGTGACTATGCTGAGGACAGCCCGCCGGGGAAGATCATCGGCGCTGTGGCGGCGGGCGAGATAGACATGGCGATTGTGTGGGGACCGATCGCGGGGTATTTTGCCAAGAAACAAACAGTTCCGCTCGTGCTCGTCTCCGTTCCCGCCGATGCTGGTTCGCCGTCTCTGCCATTCACTTATAGTATTTCCCTGGGGGTTCGGCGCAAGGACGAGGAACTCGAAGTGAAGCTGGACGATGCGCTCAAGCGCAGGACAGCGGAGATCCACAAAGTTCTGGAGGAATATGGAGTACCGCTTATTCAGGACTGAGTAACGAGGACTGAGTTATGAGCCAGAAAGAACAGAGAATAAGAAGGTGCCTTCTCATCACTCATTACTCATTACTCATCACTGTCTGGCTTGTGGCGTTGAGCCTGTTGCTCGGTCTGTGTGTGCACGCGCAGGAGAACGGCAACGCTCCACCGAAACTCAATCCGTATACCGGTAACACGCAGGCGATTGCTGAAGGGCAAGAGCTATACAAAGAACTCAACTGCTACGGCTGCCACGGCATGCGTGGCGGCGGCGGCATGGGCCCCAACCTGACCGACGAGACCTGGCAGACCGGCGACGGCTCGGACGCCAGCCTGCTCGCACAGATCCGCGAGGGGAAAGGCAAGATGCCGGCATTCAAAGACGCGATCGACGACGATCAGGCGTGGAAGATCATCGCCTTCGTCCGCTCTCTCTATAAGGGCGACCCGGAAGCGGTCAAATGGTAGCCTGAATCCACGGATAAAAGGTCGGAAATGCAGTGGCAGCCAATGAAATCAGCTTCGCTTGATCCTTGTCCATTCACTCATCAGGTGAAGGAAGGCGAGGGTAAGCC
>JACXTT010005061.1_pt1 | contig 19278 bp, 16 predicted proteins | sample 9270951 | NCBI WGS metagenome assembly JACXTT01 (sample SAMN15532306, study PRJNA645909) | rock metagenome | isolation source: weathered quartz diorite | place: Puerto Rico | collected 2017-06-21 | reverse complement strand
AAGGGAAAAAAAAGGTGCACCGCCTCCCCACACGAAGGCTTCCGGCGCGCGCAAGGTTTGTCGAGGGAATCGGCCGGGCGCGGTGCGGACTGATATTTTTCTGGGCAACATTGCGGTGACATGAGTGGACCCGGATTTCGTTCCACTGGTAGTGATGGATCGGATCGTCGGCGGCGGATCGTCGGCGCGCCTGTTTATGAACCTTCGCGAGGAACACGGTTACACGTACGGCGCGTACAGCATGCTGGTCGCTCGCAAATACGCCGGTCCCTGGATCGCGCAAGGCAGCATGCGCACGGATGCCACGGGCGGGGCGATGACGGAGTTCATGAACGAGATCAATCGCATTCGCGACAAAGCGGTGCCGGAGACGGAGCTCGAGGAATCGAAGCGGGCCATCGTCGCCAGTTTTGCGCTTTCGCTGGAGGATCCCAATCAACTTCTCGATTATGCGATCACGCAGAAGATCTACGGGCTTCCCGCCGATTATTGGGATACCTACCCGGCCAAGATCATGACCATCACCGCCGAACAAGTGCAGCGTGTGGCTCAAAAGTACGTGGTTCCGGCCGCGTTGCAGATTGTGGCGGTGGGCGACGCAAGCAAAATCAAGCCGGTGCTGGAAAAGTACGGTCCCGTGGAAGTTTACGACACACAGGGGAAGAAGCGGGCCGAATAGCTGTGCTACAAATCAAGCGTGGGCTATCGCGTCGAACATGACACGATGGGGGAGATGCGCGTCCCCGCCGATGCCCTGTACGGCGCGCAAACACAGCGGGCGGTCGAAAACTTTCCGATCGGGCGGCTACGCTTTCCACGCGCCTTCATCCGTGCTCTTGGCCTGATCAAGAGTGCTGCTGCGCGTATAAACGGACGGCTGGGCGAGTTGCCGGCCGGGCTGGCGGCCTCGATCGAAACCGCCGCCGAAGAAGTTGTGGAAGGCCGGCACGACGACCAGTTCGTCGTGGATATTTTTCAGACTGGCAGCGGCACCTCCACCAACATGAACGCCAACGAGGTGATCGGACGGCTGGCGAAAGCTCATCCGAATGATCATGTGAATCGCGGGCAGTCGAGCAACGATGTCATTCCGGCCGCGATCCACATCTCGGCTGCAACACTGACGAGCGAAGAATTGCTGCCGGCGATGGAGGGGCTGCACGCGTCGCTGCGCAAGAAGTCGGCGGAGTTTCACGACGTCATAAAGATCGGACGCACGCATTTGCAAGATGCCGTGCCGATGTCGCTCGGCCAGGAGTTCAGCGGCTACGCGGCGCAAGTGGAGCAGGGCATCGGGAGGATTCGGGCGGCGTTGGAAGGTCTGGACGAGCTTCCCTTGGGCGGAACCGCGGTCGGTACCGGACTAAACGCGATTCCTGGCTTCGCGACGGCTGTAATCGCGGAGATCAGTGCGCGTACAAAGCTTCCATTTCGCGAGGCGAGCAATCACTTTGAGGCGCAGGCATCGAAAGACGCCGTGAGCTTCCTGAGTGGGGCGCTGAAGACGTACGCTGTCGCGCTGACGAAGATCGCTAACGATATACGTTGGCTCGGTTCAGGGCCGCGCTGCGGGATCGGCGAACTGAAGATCCCGGAGACGCAGCCCGGATCGAGCATCATGCCCGGCAAGGTGAATCCGGTGATCGCCGAGAGCCTGCTGATGGTTTGCGCGCAGGTGATCGGATACGATGCGACCATCACGTGGTGCTGCGCCGCCGGTAATTTCGAGCTGAACGTGATGATGCCGGTGATGGCTTACGATCTACTGGAGCAGATCGAGCTGTTGGCGGCCGGTACTCGCAACTTCGACCAGCGCCTTGTGCGGGGGCTGGAAGCCGATAGCGAGCGGGCCGCGGCGTTTATCGAACAGTCACTCGCGATGTGCACGGTGCTAGCGCCAGTGATCGGGTACGAAAAAGCGGCTGCTATCGCCACAGAGGCTTATCGCAGCGGGCGCACGGTTCGAGAGGTCGCGCGGGAGGTGAGCGGCATTGACGAAGATCGTTTAAGCAGCCTGCTCGATCCGCGAAGTCAAACGGGAAACAAGTAACCGAAACCAACGTGCCGAATCCGGACCAAGAGCGGATGGATGCGCTGTCAGAGGCGATCCTGCGCCTGCTCAGAAGACAGGAGCAGCTCGACAAGCGGCTATCGAGAATCGAAGCGGCGATGAATCTAGAGCCGATCGCGCCGGCGGCGGTAGAGCCCGCACCCGCAGAAGTCCCTGGGGAAGTCGTGATACCCGCACCGGCGCCGGCTCCTGTTCCTGTTCAACCCCGCGCTCCCGCGTTTGAAACCAACATCGGACTCACGCTCGTGAATCGCATCGGAGTAATCACGCTGGTTTTGGGCATGGCATTTTTCTTCAAGTGGGCCGTGGACAACCAGTGGATCGGGCCGGCGGGCCGGGTGATCCTGGGACTCATCGCGGGTTTGGGCGCGCTCGGTGTCGCCGACGCGCTGTGGCAAAAGGGGCAACGGACGTTCGCTCAAGGCATCACGGCAGTCGGGCTCGGAATCTTGTACCTCGCGATGTACGCGGCTTTCGCCTACTACCAACTGATTCCGCAAAGCATGGCCTTCGTCTCAATGGTCGCGTTTACGGCGCTCGGCGCGGCGCTCGCCCTGCGGTACGCGTCAGTCGCGATGGCCATGCTCGGCCTCGTTGGCGGATATTTGACGCCGATATTGCTGAGCACCGGCGAGGACCATCCCTGGTTTCTCTTCAGCTACATTCTAGTGCTGAATGTAGCGGCGTTAGCGCTGGCGCGAACCAAGCAGTGGCGGCCGCTCGAGATTCTCAGTTTGATAGCTACGACCGTTGTCTATGTAAGCTGGTTCGACCAGAAGTTCCTCCCAGAAAAGCGCTTCGTTGCGACGCTGTTTGCGTTGATCTACTATGCGCTTTTTTCCGAGACGATGGTGCAGGCTCTCTTTCTCATCGCGCAAGCCCTTGCGACGGCGTCCATTGCGGTCATATGGCCGGATTCACCAGGCGTTTATTTGTTCCTGACGCTGGGGCTCGCGTTCGGCGGATTGGTCGTGGCCGATCTGCGCGGCCTCGGGGGAGCGGCCGGCATCACCTTCGCCTCCTTCTGGACGGTCTACGGACTTTGGATCTCAGGCGTTCATGCGCCGCGCCCAATCGCGACGCTCTTTTTCGGCATCACCTGCGCCTTTGTGCTGTTTTTCGCTTGGACGCCATGGCGTCTGGTTTATCGCCGCGAATCGGCTCGAACAGAGGATCTCACGATACTGGCGCTGAACGGCGCGGCATACTTCGCGTCATCGTACGCGTTGCTGGATACCGAGTACCAAGGGTTGATGGGACTTTTTGCGGTGGCGATTGCAGCCGTGCATCTGGCGTTGGCCTTCGCGATGCGGCCTGCCGCGGTGCAGTCATCGGATCAGCCGCCGGATCATCGGCCCATGCTGCTTTCGCTCGGCGTCGCGCTGGCTCTTCTGACACTCGCGGCTCCTATCCAGTTCAAAACCTATCGCATCACGATGGCTTGGTCGCTCGAGTTTTTGGCGCTCTCCTGGATCGCAGTACGGGTGCGTGATTCGCTCTTACGGATCGGCGCTAGTCTCGTTGCGGTGTTGGTGTGGGTGCGTCTGCTCGCGCTCGACTCATGGATTTACAGCGATCCGAATAACTATACATTGATCTGGAACGCGCGCTTCCAGACCTTTCTGATCGCCGCCGTGTGCTCCTTCCTGGCCGCCTACTGGAGCAAACCGAGTGCGGGCGCGCTGGTCCAATACCTCGCCGGTCACGTGATTCTGCTGTGGGGTTTGAGCCTGGAGGATCTCGGCTGGGCGGCGCGAAATTCCACGGGGCCCAACCTGTTGAGCGTCGAGACCGTGTCGATCTCCATCCTCTTCGCGATTTACGCGGTGATTCTGATAAGCGCCGGCGTGGCAACCCGGACACCCATCAATCGAATTACCGGCCTGGGCCTGATCGGATTCGTAGTTGTAAAACTGTATCTGTTTGATGTCTGGCAGCTCGGCCGCGTTTACCGCATCTCCGCATTCGTAGCGCTGGGAGCGTTGCTGCTTGCTACGTCATTCCTCTACTCACACTTTCGCGCCCTGATCGAGAGCTGGTGGAAGGACGACCAGGTGTGATGCTCAACAGCACTTCGACCTCGCGTATTTCCTCGCGAAATGCTGGTCGCAAAACCTGCGCCATTCGTCGCCGGAATGCACGCGGCCATGATGCCGCAAATGGCGCTGATACGCGCTTTCGTCGGCGATCTGCCGGAGCAGCGCCCACAGTCCCGCTACGAACGCTCTCATAATTCCTCCGTCCGCAATTGCGAGAGCACAAAGGGGGCCTCTTCAACCTTGGCTTCTTTCGAGCCGCTCAGAATGCCGATCCAGACGCGGATGGAATCCACCAGGATCATCGCGACCAGGAGCATGAACATGCCGCACACCGCGGCATCCAGGCGGTCGTTGAAAATCTGCGCTTGTGCTTCGGCAACCTTGGCCGCGGCGATCTTACCGGCATCCAGTGCGGTTTGCAACGCAGCGGCGTCGGCCAGAAATCCGAGGCGCGGCTGATCGGAAAAAATCTTCTGGTAGCCAGCAGTGAATGTGACGATCACGAGCCAAGTGAGCGGTATGCCCGTGATCCACATATATCGGGCGCGATGCATTTTGATGAAGATCGTGGTAGCAACGCACAGCGCGATGGCCGCGAGCAACTGATTGGCGATGCCGAACAGCGGCCACAGCGAATTGATTCCGCCGAGCGGGTCGCGGACGCCCTGATACAGGAAATAGCCCCACGCCAGAACCATCACGGCGCTGGTGGTCATCACCCCGGCCATGGTGTTTAGCTTGAGCCGTTTCGCGTTGCGGCCCAGCAGTTCCTCGATCATGAAGCGGCCAACACGCGTGCCCGCTGCGATGATGGTCAGGATAAACAAGGCTTCGAACATGATTGCGAAGTGATACCAGAAGCCAAGAATGGCGCGCCCGCCGCCCGTGCTGGCGAAAATGCGTGCCATGCCGAGCGCCAACGATGGAGCGCCGCCAGTGCGGTAGTACAGAGTCTTCTCGCCAACGTCGGTCGCCAGCGCATCCATCTCGGCGGTTGAGACGGGAAAGCCCCAGTTCGAAATCGTCGAGGTGGCAGCGGCCGGCGTCGTCCCGACCACTCCAGCTGGTGAGTTGACCGCGAAAAACACGCCCGGTTGCAGGGAGCACGCGGCGATCAACGCCATGATCGCGACGAAACCTTCGAGCAACATTGAACCGTAACCCACCGGCCAGGTGTTCCACTCGCGCGCGATCATCTTCGGCGTAGTGCCCGAGGAGATTAACGAATGAAAGCCGGACACCGCCCCACAGGCAATCGTAATAAACGCGAACGGGAAAACCTTTCCGGCAAAGATCGGGCCAGTTCCGTCGGTGAAGCGTGTGAAGGCTGGAAGTTCCAAGGTCGGGCGAACCAGAATAATTCCGATGGCCAGCATGAACACGACACCCAGCTTGACGAACGTGCTCAGGTAGTCGCGGGGCGCGAGAAACAGCCAGACGGGAAGCACACTGGCGAGAAATCCGTAGACGATGGTCGCAATCGCAAGGCCCATTGCCGACCAGGTGAACCAGGGCGCGATGGTGGAGGATTCGGCCACGGCCTGGCCGCCGAAAATACTCGCAATCACCAAAACGAACCCAATCACCGAACACTCCAGCACCTTGCCGGGACGCCAGTAGCGAAGGTAGACGCCCATGAAGAGCGCTACGGGCATGGTGGCTGCGATTGTGAACGTACCCCACGGGCTGCCCTTCAACGCGTTGACAACCACCAGTGCCACGACAGCGAGCAAAATAATCATGATCATGAGCACGGTGATCAGGGCGATGAATCCACCGGTCTTGCCGATTTCCTCGCGCGCCATCTGGCCAAGCGATTTGCCATTGCGTCGCATGGAACAAAACAAAATCACGAAATCTTGAACCGCGCCGCCCAGCACCGCTCCAACGACAATCCAAAGAGCGCCAGGCAAGTAGCCGAACTGCGCTGCAAGTGTCGGGCCGACAAGCGGGCCGGGGCCCGCAATAGCAGCGAAGTGATGGCCGAAGAGAATCCATTTGTTGGTCGGTTCGAAATCGCGTCCGTCGCGCAGACGTTCGGCTGGCGTCGCGCGCTTGTCATCCAACATCATCACCTTGGCTGCGATGTATTTCGCGTAAAACCGAAAGCCCACCAGGTAGGTGCAGACGGCGGCCAGCACAAGCCACATACTATTCACCGGTTCTTCATGATCGATTGCGATCCCGGAAAGGAAAAATGCGGCTGCGACGGAGACAGCCGCCCACGCGAGATGACCCAAAATCTTCTTCATCGTGAGGATTGTATCAGGCTGAAACGAACCGGAGCGGCGGTTCTCAGTTGTGGGGCTTGCGGTGAAAGAATTTCTGGCGAACATCCGGCCAGAACTCGGGCAAGATGTTGGACAATGATGCAGCCACCAGGCTGGTGCCGAAACGCGTGGCGACGACGGTGCCGTTGACACTGCGGTCGGGGTAGTAGGCGTTCGAAAGCCCAATGCCCATGCTCATTCCAAGGATCCCTGCGTAGTTGAAACTTGACTTGCCGGCATCCGTCCGGGTAATTACAACGCGGCTCATGGCGTAACCGAGCCGGTTCCAGAATCCGAACTCCGGGCCTCTTCGAAAGTAACGCGGATCCTCGTGCAACAACGAAGCGAGCACTGCATCAGAGAAAAAAGTCTGAGTGGTGACGTCGGCAACGCCAGCGCCGAAGCGCTGTGCATACGGCCCAGATCCTTGTCCATACTGGGGATGATCGTCGTCGGCTTGCGACAGCGCAGCGCCAGCCGCGGCCGAAACCAGCGTGAAGGGGTCGAACGATTCCCTGGCGAACAATTCGAATTTCTGCTTCACCGACAGGGGAGAGAAGGCTTGCTTAGGATCTGATACTGTCTGAAAGTTCGGAATGACGCCGAGGATTCGTTTGTCAGACGATGGCTGTGATGACGTGCCGGCTTGACTCGAGTCAGTCTGGGAAAACAACTGAAACGTACCGAGCAACAGCAGCGCAACGAAAAGCCTAAACGTCGCGACGTAGCCAGACTTAAACAATTGCACTCCCCAATTATGACGAATCAAACGTGCCATCAGGTTACAAACCCAAATGAACCGCATACTGGAAGAGTCGAATGAATGTTCTCTTTCTCGACCAGTTCAGTGTGATGGGGGGAGCTCAACGCGGCCTGCTCGATGTTGTCGACGCGGCGATCGAGCGGGGTTGGAGCGCCCACGCCGTGATTCCTGGCAGTGGCCCCGTGGTGGAACAACTTCGCGCGCGCAATGTCAATGTTGAGGAGATTCCTTGCGGGCCGTATCATTCAAGCAGCAAGTCGGCAGCGGACTTTGGCAGGTTCGCTTTAGATGTCCGGCAGCAGAAACGGATACTCGCGAATCTAGTCAGCCGCACGCGATTTGATTTGGTGTACGTGAATGGACCAAGGTTGTTGCCAGCCGCGGCGCTGGCCATTCGACGCACGGTGCCCGTCATCTTTCATTCCCACAGCCGGCTCATTCAACGCTACGCGGTTGGGCTGGCAGGCTGGAGCATCCGGCGTTCCGACATGACAGTGATCGCATGCAGCCATTACGTCGCGCAGCCGCTCGCGCGGTATGTGCGGAAAGGCAGCATACACATCGTTCCGAACGGAACGGCGGACGCTGGTTTCCGCGAGCGGGCATTCGGCCCGGGGAGAAGCTGGCGGATCGGAATGATCGGCCGCATCAGTCCGGAGAAAGGTCAAGCTGAATTTCTGCAAGCGATCGGGCAGCTTGCGCCGAAGTTCCCTACCGCGCGATTTGTAATTTGCGGCGCTCCGATTCTTCCCGTCGGAGGCTACCTCGATCTCGTGAGCAGTTTGGCTCGCAGTCTGCCGGTGGAATTCTTCGGATGGCGCGATGACGTTGCTGCCGTGCTTGCCGATCTGGATTTGTTGGTAGTTCCGTCCAAAGAGGAAGGCATGGGTCGCGTGCTGGCGGAAGCATTCTCAGCAGGCGTGCCGGCAGTGGCCTTCGCGACCGGCGGCATTCCAGAGGTGGTGAGCGATGAGGAAACTGGTTTTCTCGTGATGGAGATGTCGCATCGGGCGCTCGCCGCTCGGATCGGTGAAGTCATGACAAGCGACGGGGTGATGATCAGCAAAGTGGTTTCCAACGCACGACGGAAGTGGGAGCAGTTGTACAGAATCGAGGAGTTTCAGAAGCGAATCACGGACCTGGTGGAGCGATTGGCTTCGGAAGCAAAAAACGAAACAGCAGCGCCGCCAGGGTACAGATGATCGCTGCGGCGACCATCACCGGCGGATATCCGTAGTGCGCGAGCATCTTGCCGGCGATGGCAGACACGATCGCCTGTGCGGTAAAGGTGACCAGGAAGTTCAACGCGGACGCGTTGCTGCGTTCCGCTGCAGGTACGCCATTCATGAGGAAAGTGAACATGCCCGGGTCGGTCATGTGTTGCGACATCATAAAGACTGCGAAAGCCAAGGTAGCCAGCATTGGATTTGTGGTGGCTGCGAGCGCGATCAATGTGAGTCCACTGACGAACTGCATGCCAGCTATCCCTGTCGTCAGGCCAAGTTTTTTAAGCACAATCGGGGCCGCGAGTATGGCGGCAGCTTGCGCGACCTGCGCGGCGGAGAAGACGGTCCCGATTTGCTCTACCGGCATTTGCAGGCGCGCAAAGAACACGTTAAAGAACGGATTAATGAGCCCAGTTCCCAGATGCCAGGCCGCGATCGTGATCAGGAAGCGCGTGAGGAGCGGGCTGGGGCGATGAAATCGGTTCGTGCTTCGTGGTTCCTCGCCGATTTTCACTCGAGCCAGTGGCCAAACCGCCAGCAGGAAAAGGAGACACGCGGTGAACAGTGCATCGCGATAGGAAGATACGCCGGATGAAGCCACGTGAAGGCGCGAAAACAAACCAGGGAGCTGGCCGCCGGCGATTCCGCCGATCACTCCCAGCATGATCCCCGTGGAGAAAATGAAACTGAATCCGTGCGCACGGGTTTTTTCCGTAGTAACCTGTGCGACCACGGGTGAAAGGCTCACCGCCCAAAACGACATCAGGATTCCCGAGACGAAGGCGAGCGCCAACAGTGCGGGTACGGCTGTTACTGAAGCGCGGAGAATGCCGATGCACGAAATGGAAACAAAGCAAGCAGCCAGCGTGTTACGTAGACCAAAGCGCCGGATCGCGAGCGCCGCCAATAGCGAACCAGCGATGCTTCCGGCGGTCATGGCACTTACTACCAGTCCGAGGAAGTCTTCGTGAAAACCCAGTTGCAGCAGATAGAGATTGTAAAGAAGAACGAAGATGAAGAGGCCGAGATCGAACAGTGCGAAAGCAAAATAGAAGCGCCAGAATTGCAAACCCAGCCCCGCGCCGGGAGAGAACCACCGGAGCGCGCTCCAGCCGAGAGACGGTAGCGAGCCGAGATGGTAGAAGGCACGCGAGACCATCCGCCGAAAATATCTCGCACGGCTCCGCATGCCGGTGATCCAGTTGGCGTGAGATTCAGGAGTGGAGTCGATGCGGGGAGGCATCCGCTGCGGGGTTAAACGCCGGCGCAAAACCTGGAAGCGACGCGCGGGAGAATCGAGCAGACTCCAATGCAACCAGATTTCGTTTTTGTTCGGATGAAAAAGATTGGCGAGCGGCGAAGCGGAGTACATGTCCAGCCAGCGCGTGACGCTCGCGCGAAGGGCCTCGATTTGTTGCAAAGCAGCTTGTGGCATACGGCAATCGAACCATCGCTGCGCTAGCGAGAACGCAATCGCTTCTAGAGCGCGAAGCGACTCATCGTGCCACTCGATCCAGTCGCTCCATAGGGATGCGTCTTCGGTGTGGTGATGCAGAAAGGACGCCAGCTCGTACACATGAAAAGGCTGCAGGTGGCCACGCAGAAGATGGCGGAGCAAATGGAGCGCTGCATTCCCCAGAGCGTCGACCGGATGTAAGGCGTGAAACCGCAATTCCTCAAGCTCCCGGCTCTTGCGACGCTCCCAAAATCGATCGAGGCCACGAGCAGCGAGTTGCTCGGCCTGCTCGTTCCACAACTGAAAGTGCAGCTCGAGCGAGAGTGGGATCGCCGGGTCGTAATAATCGCCACGCCACTCCCAACCTTCCTTGCGAATCATGACAGGGAGGTGATTCAGCGGATGAAGTTCGAACGCGGAGACAGATTTGTATCCTAAGCCAGCCGCGATGTCACGCGCGCGCAACACGTCTTCTTCGCGGAACAGCAGATCGAAGTCACCCTGCCGGCGGTGCCGTGGATCATCAATGAAACGCGGGCAATGACTGAAGCCCTTCAAGACCACAAACTCGAGGCCATGGCTTACGAAGGCATCCGACAGTAACCGATATGCACGCTTGGTCCTCGTCCAGGGTTCGGCCTTCTTGGCAAGGTCTTGATCGGCGCGTGATCGCACCCAGCCCGGAAGATGATCGCGAGAGGTCAATCCGAGGGGCAGTGTCAGGTGCGCGCGATCGCAGAATCGAAGCGCCTGTTTCCACTCTTCGTCAGTCAGCTCCGCGAAATTCCCGGTTGAAGGCGACGAAAAGTGGAGCGCCTCAAGGACCGCTTGTGCGAAAGCCGGAATGCGTGCGTTGAATCGGCTCAGAAATCGAATCTTAAAGCAAACTGCATGCGCCGTGGGTCGCCGGTCGAAAAAGCTTTGCCGAAGAATGGCCCGAAGTCGGGATAAGGGCCGGGAATTCCGATATTCGGATGGTTGAGAAGATTGAAAATTTCGGCCCGAAATTGTACGCTCTTGTGTTCCATCACGGTGAAGCGGCGGTGCAGCGCGAGATCGACCACGGCGTTACCGGGGCCTGGCAGGATATCGCGGCCGGCATTGCCGAAAGTGTTGGGGGCGGGACCTGAAATGGCCGCAGCGTTGTAGAAGTGATCGGCGTTGCGCTGCTCAGGCGGTAACAAAAGAGACTGGCCGGGCACGATGTTTGGGCGATTCGGAGTGCCGGAGTTGGCGTAGTCCGTCGCAAAATAAACCGGGTTCAGCGGCGTGCCGTCCTGGAACGTGAGGTTGCCGCTGATCTGCCAATCCTTCAGCACAGGCTTGAGGATGCGAGCGTTGGGGAACGAGTAAACGTAACCGGCGCTCAGCCGGCGACGTACGTCGAAGAAGGATAGGCCGCGCTCCAAATGCAAGTTGCGTTCGTCTTGCGCGCCGAAGCTATCGAAGAGTCCAGGGATTTGCGTGTCGGCATCATCGATCGACTTCGCCCAAACGAAACTTGCTAGAAACGAAAACCGGCTGGTGAACCGTTTCTCGGCTTTGATTTGAAGCGAGTGATAAATCGAATTGCCGATATGCTGTACCTGAAAGAGCGGCCCGAGTTGCGGGAAGGTACGCAGCGATTGCAGATCGCCGGGCCGCGGCGGGAGATTCTCACCGGTCTCGATATGAGCGGGAGTGTTGAAGTGACGGAACAGCGCGAGATTTGTGCCTTTGGTCCCGACATAGGCGATTTCGAACAGCGTGCTGCCGGGCAATTCGTGCTGGATGCTCGCGGACCATTGCTGAACATAGGCGGTAGGCGCGTTCTTGTCGACGCCGAAATAGCTCGCAAAGCCAGTGGATGAAGTTTGCGGAAAACCATTTTCCAAAGTGAGCACCGGCGTCGAGCTGTTCGGTTCGTTGATCTCGTTCCGGACTCCATTTCGCAGCAGATCGTACGCCTCTATCGCGATTGAGGGGCTGAAGTAGATCCCGTAACCGGCGCGGAAGATGGTATCGCGTGAGCTGTTCAACAGGCGCGGGAGCCGGGCAGCCAACCCGATGCGTGGCGCGAAGTCGCGCCGGTTGGGTGCGGTGACACTATCGACCCGGCGCAAGACCGGCGCCTTGGGTAGCGTCGAATAATCCAGATTTTGCAAACTTCCCCGATCCTCGCTGAAGGGCGCAAAGTACTCGTAGCGAAGTCCGAGCGAGATGTTGATGCGGGGAGTAATTCGCCAATCGTCCTGCATGTAACCGGCGTAGCTGTTCTGCCGAAGATAAGCTTGCGCGGTTCCGACGCTCCGTTGGGTCTGTGCGGGAAAGCCAAGCAGAAAATCCGCAAACGGGTCGCCGGTATTCGAAGCGTTCGATGAATTTTGAGTGAATGTTCCGTTGAACGTGAAGGCGCCACGCGCGTACAGACTCTGAAGGTAGGCCATCGTGAAGTGCGTGTACTGGAAACCGGTTTTCCAGGTAGGCTGCCCGATTGGCGGCGAGAGGATTGACGGGAAATAGGTGGTGTTGTCCCGCTGGATTTGCGGCAGATTGTTCAAGTCCTGTACGGTGTCGTAGTTCGTGATCGTCAGAAACGGGAGACCGAAGTTAAACGGATCATCGGATAGACCGCGAATGCCCAACTGCGCGAGCACGTTGGTCCCCAACGCGCTCAGGGGAAGATCGAATACACGCAGCCGAGTGAAGGAAAAGTGCGTCTCGTTGACCCAGGAGGAACCAGCGAATGTGTGGCCGATAGCGGCCTGTTGAGAACGGAGGGTCTCGGTTGTGGGAAGCGCCGGAAAAAATCCGGCCAGCAGCGAGCGGTCGTCATTGATGGTATAGCGGCCAAACAGGCGGCTGCGCTCGCCCCAGGCGCGGTCCAATCTCATCGAGCCATTGTCGGCGTGATCATGATTCGGGGTCGAATCGATATAGTTCTTCCCGTTAGCCAGAGCGTGATTGGGCAGCGGCTCGAAAAGATCGAGATATTTACGGGCGGCGTTATCGATCCTGCTGGCAGGAATTTTGTCGTTGTCGAACCTCACGCGATTGCCGGCCGCATCGAGCTTCAACGGGTCAAATATCGGAGCGCTGCTTGAGAAATCACCAGAGCGCACGGTGGCATCGGGGACCAAGTGTTGTGAAGAACGTGCCGAGAGGCTCCGCAGCCCCTCGTAAGACGCAAAGAAGTACGTCGAGGGCGCCAGCGGTCCGGAGAGAGTCGCGCCGTATTGATTTTGACGGAAAACACCGCGCGGCACCCCAGGTGTTTCAAAGAATCGGCGCGCGTCGGTGGCTTCATTACGAAAAAAATCGAACACGTTGCCATGGAACTGCCGGCTGCCTGGTTTGGTGACGACGTCGATCACTGCGCCGCCAGCCTGGGCGAATTCGGCCGGAGCCAGGGAGCTTTGGATTCGAAATTCAGAAACCGTCTCCATGAGCGGGACAATCGCGATGGAAAAGACATTGCGATCGGTGTTGTAGGCCCCATCCAAAATGTAACTATTGCCCGTCGAACGCGAGCCGTTGACAGGCGCATTGAACGCAACGGCGCCGCGATTGCTTTGCAGATCGTTCATGATGTCGTGTGTGAATCCGCCAAGCTGGCGGGGGATCGCACCGGGGCCGAGCGTCACCAATGAAATGATGTTGCGGCCCAGCAACGGCAGGGCCTGCACGAAGTCGGAGCCGAGCAAATAGCCTTCCGAGGCCTCGTCCGTCTGGAGCGGCGATGTACGCGCGGTGACGGTCACCATGTCTCGCGCCGACCCGACGCGCAGGTCGAAATCCAGACGCGCCTTCTGATCGACCTCGATAAGAAAGGGCGACACGGTCACCGTTTGAAAACCCTCATGCTGTACGGTGATCGTGTACGCCCCGGGAAGAAGATCGTCCAGGCGATACGCGCCGAAGGCGTTAGTAACGCCGGTTCGTACGAAGCCAGTGGTATTACTGCGCGCTTGCACCAGGGCCCCAGGCACGGACGCCGCTTTTTGATCGCGCACGTCGCCGAGCAGGCTGCCGGATGAGACTTGTCCCCAGCACGCCGCCGTCCAACCAAGAAGGATGATGTATTTCATGGGTAACTACGCTCCCGAATCCACTAGTTGCTCAAGTCGCTGGACTGCGTCGTCCAGGTTCCCATATGACATTTCCCAGACACCAGCATCGCGCAAGCGCTGTTGACACCGTTTCTGCGCGGCCTGGACTTCCGGCGTGCCGAAGTTCACGTACCGTTCCAACCAGGCGTCGAGTTGATCCTGCGGGAACGTCCGCAGCCGCGCGTTACCGCGTTGGTGACGGTTCAGAAAAATTACGTGATCGATGTTGCACCCGAATGATTTCTTGAAAGGCAGATCGCGAGTGAATAGTTCCAGACCGATCTTTCCGTTCGGGCGAGTGATCAACAGCCGCTCGGCCAGTTCGGGAAACAACTGCCGGGCGTCATCGCGGAAACGGATAACGTTCGGATCGCCGACCGCGTAACGATCCTCGCGGTCACGCACCAAAAAAGTCCCATCGTCGCAGATGAAAGTCCACCCTACCCGGGCGCAGGCGTAGGCGAGCGTGCTCTTGCCGGCAAATGAATCTCCGCACAGTGCGACACCGCGGCCGTTGCGCGCGATAAGCGCGCCGTGCACCGGCGCGAGGGCGCGGTGCTGGGCCATCATCGTGGCGGCCGGTGTAAGAACGTGATAGCGCAATGCAGCATGATCGCGTGCCATGGCCGGCGTGATCCAGCCGTAGGAGAAGGCCTGATGAAAATCGCAGACAACGAAATTCTCGGCATTGGTGACGATCGCCATCATATGGCCGCGCGCCCGGAAATTTGATTTCGACGGCAGCGGCGCCTCACTCATCTGTTCTGAGACTCCGAGGCTGAGGCTCATCGGAGGCATATCGAAACTCTGCGGAAACGCGCCCCAGGTCTCGGACGCCGCCTCGACAACCTCGCTCGAGTTGGTTTGGACTTCCAACGGAAGTCCCAGCGGATAACAGGTCCGGCGCAGCGGCAAATCGAACCTGACAAACATCGGATCTTCGAGGACTTGCTGAAGAAATGATGATTCAGGCATAAATCAAGGTTCGTTGTCAGCTTACGCGATCATTTGGCTGCAGCGCTAGCGGGAAGCCAACGAGGTCCGGAGAATTTACAAGAAAGATACAAACTTGAAACAAGCCTGGTTACGAATCCGGCGAGGGCGATTCCCACCACGCCCCACCATCGCATGAACAAGATGTCGAGTACCAGAGTCAACAACAAGCTGAGCATCGCCACTCGATAGAGCACGCGGTTGGATTTGAGCGCCGAGCTGAGGCGAATTTCGAGTGCCAGAAGTACGGCGACAGGCAGTTGCAGCAGAGATGCTTTTTGCACATTCGACACCAGATGAGTGGCCGCGGCGTCAAACGCGCCCTGTTGAAACAGTATGTGGACGATCGGTTCGGAGAAGTAGATGAACGCGCCTGTCACCGGAAGCACCACCGCGAAAACAAAGAGGCCGTAGCTTCGCAAGGCGCGGCGCAACGTGGAAGAATCCTCGAGGACGGCTGTTGCCGAAATATGCGGCAGCACTGCTGTGCCCATGGCAGTAGGGCCGATCACCACCAGCACGCCCAGAAGCCGCGTGCCATAGTTCAGCGCGGCCACACTTCCGGATCTGAGATGCGCGGCCATGCTCTGATCGATGAGCGCCGACCCGGTCAGCACGAACGTGATGGCAACCAGCGGAACATATTGCGAGCCGGCCTGCCGCAAAGCCGGAGAAATGCCATGCCAGCCCGGGAGGATCGGGTAGCCCAAGCGCTTGGCGCCGATGCCCGCCAGAATGGCTTCACACGTGGCGCCGCTGAGAGTTCCGATCGCGAGCGCGATGACTCCGTATTTGCGGCCGGCCGTGAGCAGAGCAAGAATCGACAGGATGGGCGTGATGGCCGGAATCGCTGCCGAATAGCCGAAACGATGTTCCGAGTTGAGCACCGCGCGCCATGTGGACGCCAAGCCGCACATTGGAACCACAGCCAGCAGCAGGAGCATCAGGTGCTGTGTATAGGCCTGCTTCGCGGAAGGAAAATTGGAAGCAAGCAGCGGAAGCAGCAGACCCGACAGGGCGGCGACAGCAGCAGACGCGAGCCCGAGTGCCACGCCAGCGGTCGCGAGGACGCTGCCGTAGAGAGTCTCAGACGCAGGCCTGCCTCGCTGCTCACGCAGTTCGATCAAGGTGGGAATCAGGGCCGAATCGATTGGGCTAGCCAGCATGTCCATGAAGAATGAAGGAAGCAGGAACGCAATCAGATACGCGTCCATCGCATCACCTGCGCCGAACAGACGCGCCGCCAGAATGACTTTGAAGGCGCTGGCCAGCTTCACCACCGAAGTCCAGCCGCCGACGGTCACTGTGTCAACGAGCATCCGCCAACCGGTGAGACGCCGAGGCCGTGCGACTCGGCTCTCTGCGAGCGACGGCTTCATAGGCAAGCTAGGCGTGGCATACTTCCTACGATAGTCCACCGCAGGGATCACTCAGATGCGCGCCGCGATCATTCATTACTGGCTGCTGAACATGCGCGGAGGAGAGAAGGTCGTCGAAGCGCTGTGCAGTCTGCTGCCGGACGCCGATATCTTCACGCTGTTCTATGATCCCGAGCGCGTGTCCTCCGTGATTCGCTCGCGCCACGTGCGGACTTCTTTCTTGCAGCCGTTCCGCAAGGCCTACCGGTCAATGCTCCCGTGGATGCCCATGGCGCTCGAAAGTTTCGATTTGCGGGAATACGATCTGGTCGTCAGCAGCGAGTCGGGCCCAGCCAAAGGCGTGATCGTTACCTCTACTACTCGACACATTTGCTATTGCCACACGCCCATGCGTTACCTGTGGGACCTGTATCCGGCATACCGCAACGACTGGACGCGCTCGCGTGTCAAGCGCATGTTAATCACACCGTTCGCGAATTACCTGCGCTTGTGGGACTATGCTTCGGCGGCGCGCGTCGACGAGTTCATAGCTAACAGCGAAAATGTCAGGAGGCGAATTTGGAAGACCTATCGCCGCGAATCGATGGTGATTCATCCGCCGGTCGAAGTCGAGAGCTTCTACTGGAAGTCGCCCGAAGACTATCACTTGATCGTCTCGGAGCTGGTGGCGTACAAACGATTGGATTCCGCAATCCGGGTATTCAGTAAGAGCGGGCGCAAATTGCGCGTCGTCGGCGATGGGCCTGAATACCGGGCGCTCAAGCGAATGTCGGCCGGAAACGTCGAGTTTTGCGGGCGCGTGAGCGACTCCGATCTGCGCGAATTGTACGCACGCTGCCGGACATTTCTGATGCCGGGCGAAGAGGATTTCGGAATCACGGCCGTCGAGGCTTTGGCGAGCGGGAAACCCGTTATCGCGCTCGGTCGTGGTGGAGCGCTCGAGACCGTTCCGCTGAGCGAGCCGGTGGGCGGTCTGTTTTACGATCAGTCCACCGACGATGCGCTGCTCGCGGCAATCGATGCGTACGAACGCCTGGAGCGCCGGATCGATCCTGAAGCCATTCGTGCTTACGCCGCAAGATTTTCACAAACCGAGTTCCTCCGCAAGATGCGCGCAAGCCTCGGCACGCGTGGGTCAACGCACGTTGCCGACTTGTAAAAGTGTTGTAAAAACGCCCAGATGATTAGAAAATTACGCGATGCCATGACGCCCTTCGGGTACAATCGCGGTAGCTCCGATGCAAACAGTGTTGGTGATTGACGACGATTCGAATCTTCGAGACACGATCGGAGTGATGCTCGAGAGCGATGGATTTCGAGCCGTGCTCGCCAGTGACGGCAGGCAGGGATACGAGCAGGCCGTGTCGCTCAAGCCGGGTCTTATCCTGGTTGATTTGCGAATGCCGGGAATCGATGGCGTGCAGGTGTGCAAGCAACTCCGCGAGCGGGGAATGACCACACCGTTAATCGTGCTGAGCGCAGTCAGCGAAGAAGTCGACAAGGTGCGCTTGCTCGAGATCGGCGCCGACGATTACGTGGTGAAACCGTTCAGCAGCCGTGAGCTGCTGGCGCGCATCCACGCTGTGCTGCGCCGCACGTCGGCCGAAGAATGTAAGGTCATGGAGTTTTCCGACGTCGAAGTGGACCTGACCAGGCGTATTGTCTCGCGGCAAGGGGAAGAATTGAAGTTGACACGCGCTGAATACAATCTACTGACCTATTTTCTGCAAAACCCGGATCGCGCCCTGACGCGCGACCTGATCTTGAATTCGGTCTGGGGATATGATTCATTTCCTCAGACGCGTACCGTCGACGCGCACGTGGTGCGGTTGCGGCAGAAACTGGAGCCGGACTCCGGAAACCCACGCCACTTTCTGACAGTGCATGGCGTTGGTTACCGTTTCCTGCCCTAGGAGAACCATCGGATGAGCCGCACGGTGCTGGTGGTAGAAGACGCTGAAATTTGCCGCGACACGCTCGAAGTCGCGTTGCTCAATCTTCCTGGTCTGGTTGTGCATTCGGTGACGACGGCAGAAGAAGCGCTACAGTGGCTGGCCTCGAAACAGGTGTGCGCGCTGGTTACCGATCTTCGGCTGCCACGCATGGACGGCTTCGAGTTGATCGAGACAATCCGGTCGCATCCGAGCTGCTCCGCGCTCCCGATTCTCGTCATCAGCGGCGACAGCGACCCGCGAGTCTCGGCGCGCGTCGCCGGGCTGGGAGCCAATGCGTATTTCGCCAAACCCTACTCGCCCGCCGCGGTCCGGCATAAGCTCGAGCAATTGATTGACGGAGTTGGCGGGTAAGGAAAATCTTCACTAAAGTTTCCTTCTCGTGGCCGATATGGTAATTAGCCAGGAGAAACTCAAATGGTAAATGGCGTAAGCAGCAGCGCTGCCGTGACGCAATGGCACATACACGCGCAGGAGCAGACCAAGCCGCCGGCCAAACCAAAGGCCACTTATAAAGAGGACACGGTGGTACTAAGCCACCAGGCCACCAAAGCAGTCGACGCCGATAGCGACGGTCGCTAAGCGTCCGGCAGGCCTCCTGCAGGCTACAATGACCGCATGGAATGGAAGCGTCGTCGAGTGGCCAGGACAACGGCGTTCTGGTGGTGGATTGTGCAACTCGGCGTATTTTGTCAGACCGCTCCGGCTCCGCAGATCCCCGCGACACCCAAGCGACCGGCGGTCGATACGTATCACGGGGTCGCGGTCACTGACGACTATCGCTGGCTGGAGAATTACGCCGATCCTATTGTGCGCGCCTGGAGTGACGCCCAGAACCATTTCACGCGGAAATATCTGGACGCAGTCCCGGTGCGCGCCAGTCTCTACGACCAGCTGAAACAACTCTACTCCCAGACTTCGCCGCGCTAACTGGCAATCCAGTCCCGGCCTTCTGCGCTGTTCGTTTTGAAGCGAAAGCCATAGCAGGAACAGCCGGCCCTGGCTCCCCTGAAGGCGGCCAGCGAACCGGCTGAAGAGCGG
>JACXTT010005060.1_pt1 | contig 19281 bp, 18 predicted proteins | sample 9270951 | NCBI WGS metagenome assembly JACXTT01 (sample SAMN15532306, study PRJNA645909) | rock metagenome | isolation source: weathered quartz diorite | place: Puerto Rico | collected 2017-06-21 | reverse complement strand
AGCACGTTCGCGACGTGCGAGCCGAAGACACCGCGGTAGACGTGGGCCTCGTCCACGACCACGAAGCGGAGGTTCGCGAACACGTCGCCCCAGCGGTCGTGATGCGGAAGGACCCCGAGGTGGAGCATGTCAGGGTTCGTAAGGATGACGTTTGCCCACTTGCGGATCTGCCAGCGCCGCTCCGACTCCGTGTCGCCGTCGTAGATCGCGGGTCGCAGTGCCGCGAGCCCGACGGAGCCGAGTGCGCGCGCCTGGTCCTGGGCCAGCGCCTTGGTCGGGTAGAGGTAGAGCGCGCGTGTCTTCGGGTCGCGCGCGACCGCATCGACGACCGGCAGGTTGAACGCCAGCGACTTGCCGGAGGCGGTGCCGGTGGTGACGATCACGTTCTCCCCGCGCGCCGCGGCTTCCCAGGCGTCCGCCTGATGACAGTAGAGACTCGTCAAGCCGGTTCCCCGTAGTGAGGCAGCGACCCGCGGATCGAGATCGTCGGGGAGCGCTGCAAGCTCCGCGTCGCAGGAGGGCAGAAGACCGAGATACGCGAGCTCTTCGCCTTCCAGCAGGTCGGTCCAGGTCGTGACGGCGTCGCGGTTCATCGAGGGCGCGAACTGTATGGGTGCAGCCGTTTCTTGACGAGCGCCACTGCCCGGTGACACGCTGACTCGGGTGGGGCTGTATCTCTTCGAGCGAATAGCCGTCGCAGTGGGGCAGCTCGTTGTGGCCACATTCGTCTTGTTCACGCTGTTCTTCATCGCACCGAGTTCCGATCTCTCGGTCGCCGGATCGTTCGAGACCGGGCACGAAGCGGGACAGGTCGGGCGCTTCGAGGGGTCCCGATCTGCGCTCGCCGAGTACGTGCGTTTCCTCCAGCATCTTGCTCATGGTGAGCTGGGCCGGTCGACGCGCACCAACCAGGAGGTCACGCACCTTGTCGCTCAGGCCTGGCCGGCTACCGCGTCGCTCGTGGTGGGCGGGCTTCTTCTCTGGCTCGTGCTCGCCCTCGTCATCGGCCTGGCGTCGGCAATGTGGCCACGCTCACCGGTCGACCGGTTCGGTTCGCTGCTCGTCTTCGCCGGCGCGTCGTTCCACCCTCTCGTGCTCAGCCTCCTGCTCTCATGGCTGTTCGGCTACAAGCTGCGCTGGTTGCCGTTTCAGGGGTATTGCGACGTCTTCAATCCGTCACGGGCGCAGTGCGGCGGGCCGGTCCAGTGGGCGTGCCACCTCGTCTTGCCCTGGATAGCGGTCGGCGCCGGATTTGGCGCTCTCTACACCCGGATGATCCGGGCCTCCGTCAGCGAGACGCTGTCCGAGGACTTCGTACGAACGGCGCGGGGCAAAGGCGCGTCCGAGCTCGCTGTGCTTCGCCACCACGCGCTGCGGGTGTCGATGCTTCCGCTCGTGACGATGCTCACGATGGACCTGGGTGTCGTGTTCGGCGGGACGATCTTCGTCGAGCGCGCGTTCCATCTACCGGGGCTAGGCTCGCTGCTTGCGCAGTCCGTCACCCGACCTGACGAGCCGGTGATCCTCGGTGTGATGCTGATCGTGGCTGCCCTCGCGCTTGCGCTCAGCCTTCTTCTCGACGTCCTCTGCGCGGTCGTCGACCCACGGGTCACGGTCATCCGCCTCCGTAAGCCCAGACGCATCCGATTCGGCAGTCGCGCCGCGACGTCTGAGCCCTTGCCTCAGACGAGGTAGGGGCTGAGCGCCTTCTCGTACCGTCCGCGCGAGTGCGGTCCGACCAGCGTCTCGCGTCGCTCGCCGGCGCTGAACAGCATTACCGTCGGCAGCGACAGGACGTCGTAGCGCGACGGGATGCCCAGGTTGTCGTCCAGGTTCATCCGGACGAGCTTGACCCGGTCCGGATGCGCGGAGGCGATCTCCTCGAGGATCGGCTCGATCGCGCGGCACGGACGGCACCATGGAGCCCAGAAGTCGACGATCACGGGGAGGTCGGCGCCGAGCACTTCCTCTTCGAATGTCGCGTCCGTGACGTCCACGGCAGTCAGGCTACAGTCGGCCGGCGAGGGTCCGCGCGCGGAGCAACGGCACCTGGAGCATGGCCTCGATGACGATCGCGCTGCTCATCTTCGATTGACCGACGCGGCGGTCGACGAACGTGATCGGCAGTTCGACGACACGAAACCCGGAGCGGAGCGTGCGGTAGGTCAACTCGATCTGGAAGCCGTAGCCGCGGGTGTCGACGTCGTCGAGTGCAATCGTCTCCAGCACTTCGCGCCGGAAGCATTTGAAGCCGCCGGTGAGATCGCGGATGCCGACGCCGAGCAGACGCCGGGCGTAGAGCGACCCTCCGCGTGAGATCAACCGCCGCATGAGGCCCCAGTTCACGGTGCCGCCGCCGCGGATCCAGCGTGAGCCGAGCGCGAGATCGGCGCCGTCGTCGCAGGCGGCGATCAGTCGCGGGACGTCACCCGGGTCATGCGAGAAATCGCAGTCCATCTCGAGGATGTACGCAGCTCCGGATGCGAGCGCGAGCGGGAAGCCGGCGAGGTATGCGGCTCCGAGCCCCTCCTTCCGCGCGCGGTGGAGGACAGAGACCCACGGGAGATCCTCGCTGAGCCGGTCCGCGAGGGCACCGGTTCCATCCGGCGAGTTGTCGTCGATCACGAGCACGCTGTCCCGCTCCGGGTCGATCACCCCGGACAACGCGCGCAGCAGCGGCTCGAGGTTCTCGATCTCGTTGTACGTCGGGACGCAGATGACCGCGCGCGCGCCGTTCGTGGACATCGGGCGATCTTGCCCGAAGTGGCATCCATATGATCGAGAGATGCCCGAGACGCTGCCCCGGAACAGCGTGGTCGCCGACCAGCTCGACCTGCTGGCGGACCTCTCGGAGCTCTTGGGAGAGCAGGGGTTTCGGATCACGGCCTACCGGCGCGCAGCCACGCGGATCCGCGAGACGCCCGGCTCGGTCGCCGAGATGGCGCTCGCAGGCAAGGCGAAGGAGCTGCAGGGAATCGGGCGCACGATCGAGGAGAAGATCGTCGAGGTCGTCGAGCTGGGCGAGATGTCGGCGCTGTCCAAGCGCAGAACGCAGGTTCCCGAGGGGCTCGTGGCGTTTCTCCATCTGCCGGGGCTCGGGCCCAAGACCGCGGCGCGCATCTGGCGCGAGCTCGGCGTGACGACGCTCGACGGTCTGCGGGAGGCGGCCGAGGCGCAACGGCTGCGCAGTCTTGCCGGTCTCGGCGCCAGGAGCGAAGAGAAGATCCTCGAGGCTCTGCGAAAGGGTGTGGGCGCCGACGTGCCCCGGCGGACCCCGCTGGGCGTCGGGCTGCCCGCCGTGCTCGAGGCGGTCGAGACGCTGCGGGCGCACCCGGCGGCGATCCACGTCTCGGAGGCCGGGAGCGTCCGCCGCCGCCGTGAGACGTTCCGCGACCTCGACCTGATCGCGACGGCGACCGACCCCGCGGCGCTGACGCGGGAGTTCGTCTCGCTCCCACTCGTGGCGGAGACTGTTGCATACGGTGACAGCAAGGCGACGGTGATCTCGGGCAATGGGCTTCGCTTCGATCTCCGCGTCGTGCCGCCGGAGAGCTTCGGCAACCTGCTGCAGCACTTCACCGGCTCGAAGGAGCACAACGTCGCGCTACGAGAGGAGGCGGTGCGGCGCGGCTTCTCGGTGTCCGAGTACGGCATCACGACGGTCGCCACGGGTGAGGTCTTCGCGACGGAGGACGAGGAGGAGGTCTACGCGCACCTCGGCTATCAGTTAATCCCACCCGGGCTCCGCGAGAACACCGGTGAGCTCGAGGCCGCACGCAAGGGCGCGCTGCCGCGTCTTGTCGAGGTGGGCGACCTGAACGGCGATCTCCACACCCACTCCTCGTGGTCGAGTGACGGCAAGGCGACCCTCGAGGAGATGGTGCTGGCTGCACGCGCGCGTGGCTACCGCTACCACGTCGTCACCGACCACTCGCACTACCTTCGCGACGGGCGGCTCGAGCTCCAGGCGGCCGCGATCGCCGAGCTCAACGGTCGTCTGAAGCCGTTTCGCGTTCTGCACGGCATCGAGGTGAACATCCGTGCCGACGGGTCCCTCGACGTGTCCGACGATGCACTGGCCGGGCTCGACTGGGTGATCGCGTCGCTGCACACGGCGTTCGACCGCAGCCCGACCGAGCGCATCGTCGAGGCCGTCGACAACCCCAACGTCGACTGCATTGGACATCTCACCGGGCGAAAGCTCTCGCGCCGCGACGGGTCGGACATCGATCTCGAGCGTGTGATCGCCCACTGCCTGTCCACGAAGACAGCGCTCGAGATCGACTCGCAACCCGACCGGCTCGACCTCCGCGACGTCCACGCCAGGTTGGCCGGCGAGGCCGGCGTTCCCATCTGCATCGACAGCGATGCCCACTCGGTTGCAGCGCTGGGCTACGTCGAGTACGGCGTGGCGGTGGCTCGGCGCGCGTGGCTGACGAAGGAGCAGATTCTGAACACCAGGCCGTGGCGCGATATCGAGCGCCTGACCCGCTAGAGCTCTACGTCGCGACGCTCGCCACGCCGCCCACTGCGGCGAGACGCTCCTGCCAGGGGGTCGCCCGCAGGCGCGTGAAGATCCCGGAGGCCTCCGCGAAGAGCGGCTCGGCGTCGGTGTTGCGGCCCTGGCGAACGAGCCATTCTGCATGCTCGAGCTGCGTCACCGCGAGGGAAAATGGGATCGACAGCTCTCGGAATCGTCCCGTTGCCTGTTTGAAGAGGCGGTCCGCTTCCGGCGCGTCACCGTCCGCCGCTGCCAGCGCAGCACGGAACCGCGCGGCCTGGGCCTGGAGGAACTGCGGCGAGCGGCCCGGCGGCAATGCGTCGACGGCCGCGATCAGTGCCGTCACCGTGTCGGTGTCGCCGAGCTCGAGCGACGCCTCGACCGCAACCACGAAGGCCTCCTTGACCGCCTCGCTCGAGATACCAACGGTCGCTTGCGTGTCCCACGTCTTGAGCGCAACTCGATGCGCCGCTGCGGCATCGCCGCGTGCGAGGAGCGCTCGGGCCTTGCCGACACCGTACTGAAGGCGCTCCTGGATGTCGGCTGACGTCTCCAGCTCGACGAGGCGGTCGATGTACGCCTGGGCCGACTCGAGCTCTCCGCGGTGGATGTGGATCGGGACGGCACAGACCGGACCGGTCGCGAACGCGAGTCGTGCGAGGGACAGACCCTCCTCCGGGAGATGCGACTGGAGCTCCAGCACCTCGTCCCATTCGCCGAGCGCGAAGAGGGGGTAGACCTGGCCGAGGAAGAACCACTCCCAGTTGCGGTTTCCGACCCGGCGGGCGAGCGCGAGACCGTCGCGGGCCTCGGCTGCGGCCTCCTCGAAGCGCTCGATGCGTGCGAGCGAGTCGGCCAGGTTGAACTGTGCGCGGAGCGCCGCCAAGGGCTTGTCGTACTCGAGTGCGACGTCGAGCGCGTAGCGCATGAGGGCGAGGCCCTCCTTGTTTCGCTCGCGGGCGATCAGGATGACGGCTTTGGTGTTGAGCGCCTGCGAGAGGACCTCCGGCAACAGGAGCGCCTCGGCCAGGTCGAGAGCGGTCTCGATGCGTTCCATCGCCAGCTCGAGCTCACCGGCGAAGAACATGAAGCGGCCGATCTGCGCCGCAAGCGCTGCGAGGTTCTCGTCGGGCTCCTCCTGCGCGAGCACCTGGAAGGAGCGGTCCATGCTCTCCAGTCCCTGCTCGATCCTGCCGCGGTCCCACATCACCTCGGCGAGGCGTGCCGAGACACGAGCCGCCGGACGTATGGCGCCCGCCGCTTCGAGCAGGGCAATCGCCCGTTCGAAGTGACTCGTGGCGTCATCCTGGCGGGTTCCGACATACGCCATCACGCCGGCACGCTCGTACAGATCGGCTTGCATCAGCGGGTCGTCGATCAACTCGAGCGCGCGCTCGAAGGATCGCTGGGCTTCGAGGTTGGCAGCGAGAGAGGCGGCGCGCTCGGCGGCGCGGACGAGCATCTCGCGCGCCTCCGTTCGCACGGTCTCGGCGTCTGCGTCCTCGGGCGCCGCCCGGTACGCATCGAGGTAGTGCGCGGCGACCACCTCGACCACCTCGTCGTCGCCGAGGGACCGCAGGTACTCCGCGGCGGCCAGGTGGCGCGTCTTGCGGTCACGCCGTGAGAGCGTGTCGTACGCGACCTTCTTGACGAGATCCTGAAGGAAGCCGTACTGACCGCGCTCGGGCGAGAGCGGGTCGGCGCTGAGCGCGAGCACTTCCTTGCGGATCAGCGACTGCAGCAAGGGCTCGAGCTCCGGCTCGGCAAGACCCGTTACGGCGGTCAACCCGCGGGTGGTGAACGTTCGTCCGAGCACCGCCGCGTCCTGGACGAGCCTGCGCTCCTCTGCTGCGAGACCGTCGAGACGCGCAGCGATCAGCGCCTGCAGCGTCTCGGGCACCTCCAGCGTCTCGATCTCTCCGGTCACCCGAAACGCGTTCCCGTCGCGGACAAGCAAGGCACGGTCGATCAGCATCCGGACGGTCTCGACGGCGTAGAACGGAATGCCTTCGGCACGTGTCAGGATGCGCGCCCGCAAGTCCTCGGGCAGACCGGGCACCGGGCCAGTGAGAAGTACCTCCATCGTCTCGAAGGGGAGGGGCTCGAGCATGATCGACGTGAAGTTCCGCTTGCCGGCGCCCCACGTCGGTCGCCGTCCGAGGAGCTCCGGTCGCGCCAGTGTGAGGATGAAGAGCGGCAGGTCGCGCGACCAGTCGAGCATGTACTCGATGAAGTCGAGGAGTGCGCTGTCCGCCCAGTGGATGTCCTCGAACACGAGAACGGTCGGATCCTCCTCGGCCAGGCGCTCGAAGAACATGCGCGCGGCTGCGAAGAGGTTCTCCTGGTCACCGGCCGAGCTCTCGTCCAACCCGAGGAGGTGAGCGAGGCGGGGCGTGATGAAGCGGCGCTCCTGAGGATCGGGGACGAACCGCTCGACCGCGGCCAGCAGCTTCGCCCGTGCGGACAGCGTCTCCTCGTCCTCGATGATCCCGGCGCGGCCGCGCACCATCTCTGCCAGGGCCCAGAACGCGACGCCGTCGCCGTAAGCCAGGCAGCGGCCGGAGTGACACAACGTCCCCCCGACGAGACCGTCGATGTACTTCTCGAACTCCCACGCCAGCCTGGACTTGCCGATGCCACCGACGCCGATGACCGAGACGAGGTGAGCCTTCCCTTCCTCCTCGGCGGCGTGGAAGCTCTCCTTGACGAGTCGAAGCTCGGCGTCTCTGCCGACGAACGCCGGTTCGAGGGCCGCCGACCGTGAAGCTCCACCGCGAAGGCCGATGACACGCAGAGCCGTCCAGAGCTGGATCGGCTCGGTTTTCCCTTTGAGCGCGTGCAGCCCGGCGTCGTCGTAGATGATCGCTGCCTCCGACGCCCGCTTCGTCGAGTCTCCCACGAGCACCGAGCCGGATTGAGCTTCGCCCTGGATGCGTGATGCGGTGTTGACGAGGTCGCCCGCGACCATGCCCTGGCCCTGGGCTCCCAGCGTGACCGCCGCTTCGCCGGTCAGGACCCCGGCCCGCGCCTGGAGCGCTGCTGCGCCGACCTCGGCGCCCAGCGAGGCGACCGCGTCCACGAGGTCGAGCGACGCCCGGACGGCCCTCTCCGCGTCGTCCTCGTTCGCCGTCGGTGTTCCCCAGACCGCCATGACGGCGTCACCGATGAACTTCTCGACCGTGCCGCCGTATCGTTCGATCAGCTCCCGGCACGTCTCGAAGTAGCGCGACAGCAGCTCACGCGCGTCCTCCGCGTCGCGTGACTCGGACAGTGTGGTGAAGCCGACCAGATCGGCGAACAGCACCGAGACCAGTCGCCGTTCGGCGACGGCCGCGCCGTGCGCCGGCGCGGGTGGAGCCGCCGCTGCCACGGGATGGGCCGGCGCGGCAGCGTCGAGTCTGGTGCCGCACGTGTCGCAGAACGCCTGACCCGGCTCGGTCGCGGCGCCGCACGACGGACAGGCGCTGTCGAGCGACGAGCCGCAGGAACGGCAGAACCGCGCACCGGCGCGGTTGTCGACGCCGCATGATTGGCATCCCATGAACCGAGTCTAAGACCGGCGCGGTCAGGCCGGAAGCCAGAGACGCGCTGCGGCAAGGGTGCGGCCGTTGCCGGCGACGCGTGCGCTCGCAAGCGACCTCAACGTCCCCGTCACGAGCACCCCTCCACGTGCGAGCAGCCCGTGTGCGCGCACGATCGTGGCGGGAGTCGCTCCCGATCCCGAGAGGTCGAGGCTCGAGAGCGTCAGGGAGCGCGTTCCGTTGACCGTCGTTGCCCGGAGCGAGAAGCACGGCGCACGAATGCAGCGGAGACCCGTGTTGACGACGCGGTAGACCGTTCCGGCGACGGGCCCCGCCGCGCCGGACACCCACACCCGCGCGGCGACGAGCTTCGCGAGCTGCGGAAAGGCAGTGCCCGGGTACTGGGCGAACGCCCCCTCGACGAGCGCGCGGCCCGAGGAGAGAGCGGCCTGCCCTCGTGCGCGGGCCATTGGTGGTAACGCGGCGAGGTCGACCGTTGCCGCGTAGCACGCCTCGCGGGCTGGTCCCGTGAGGCACGGCGTCAGCGTCCAGTTGACGCGGCTGGCGAAGAAGCCGCCGCACATCGGGCTCGGGCACATGCGCGGGTCACCGCGGAGGCTGTACACCGTAGGCAGGGCCGCACCACTGCTCGAGGCTCCGGCCGGCGCGCCCGCCGGAAGAAGAGCGGTGGCGAGACACACCGCAGCGATGCGCCGGCGGCGGACGATCACGGCTCGAGGGTACACCCCTAGAATTGCCGCGTGTCCGGGCTTTCCGCGCGGCTGGTCGGCATCGGACTGGTCGCCGGCGTCTTCAGCTCGCTGTTCGGGGTCGGCGGCGGGCTCGTGATCGTCCCACTGCTGCTGCTCGTCGCCGCGTATCCCCCGCACCAGGCGACGGCGACCTCGCTCGGAGCGGTTGCGATCACGGCGATTGCCGGAGTTGTCGCCTACGCGTTCCGCCATGACATCCGCTACGCCTACGCGGCCCTGGTCGGGCTCCCCGCCGCCGTCGGCGTGGTGGGCGGGGCTGCGCTGCAGCAGCGTTTCTCGGGCAGGGCGCTGACGCTCGCGTTCGCGGTCTTGCTGGTGGGTATCGGAATCTGGCTGATCGTGGGATGACCGCCGGTGTGATCACTGGTGCCGTTCTTCTCGGCGTCGCAGCCGGGGTGCTCTCCGGCATGTTCGGCATCGGCGGCGGAACGCTGTTCGTGCCGACGCTGATCGGGCTCGGGTTGTCGCCGCACCACGCGGCGGCGACGTCTCTCCTCGCGATCGTGCCGACGGCGCTCGTGGGTGTCTGGCGGCAGCGACGGTACGGAAATGTCCGCGCCCGTGCGGCTCTGATCCTCGGGCTCGCCTCGATCGCGGGTGTCGAAGGGGGTGTACAGATCTCGATTGCCCTGCCGGAGCACACGCTGCGGCGCCTGTTCGGCGTGTTTCTGCTTGCGGTCGCCGTACAGCTCGCGTACCGGGAGCGCAGCCAGCGCACCCGGTACCCTCAGTCGTCGTGAGGCGAGGGATCTGGAGCCTGACCGGCCTCCTCGCGGCGGGCGGCGCAGCCGCGCTCGCTGCCGGCCTGGCGGGAGCGACCGGCAAGCCGACCACCTCCGCCACCGCCGCTGCCGTTCGCATCACCGTTCCGGGCCAGCCGCCTGTTGCCGGAGCCGAAGTCGTCGGGCCGCCCGGTGCGTCCACCCAGGTCACGGGGTACTCCTATCCCGACGACGGCTCGATCGTGAAGGTCGGGTCGGCGTCCGGCAGCGTGTCGGTGCAGCCCGGCTCCTCCGCGAGCGCGCAAGCCGTCACTTCGTCGCTCGCCGTGACGCTCTTCGGAGGTGAGGTGACGGTGGGATCGGTCGCGACCCACGCCACCGCAGCGGCGGGGTCCGTGACAGCGACCGCGGACGCCACGCCGTCCCAGATCCAGGCGCTCGTCGTGCTCGGACAGGAGACGCCGTCGGCGGCGCCCGGACAGGTCGCCCTGGCCGACTGGGGAACGCTCGAGCTTCTGGTTGCTGCAAACACCACCGAGACGGCCGGAAAGGCGCCCAACCACGCGGAGGCGAGCATCATCGGGCTCCGGTTGAAGCTCCTCGTCGACCACGGCGGCCTCCCGGCCGGCAGCGAGATCGACATCGGCGTCTCGCAGGCGACGGCGGTCGAGGCGCCGGATGCGCATCAGCCGACCAGCACGGCCAAGCCGCCCCCCAAGAGAACCCCCCCGGTCGTTCCCGGCCGTCGGCCGTCACATCGGATCGTCGAGCCCGGCACTTCGGTCCCGGGCGCGCCCTCAGACCTCGTGCATCCCATCCCGTCGGGGGTCCAGGCGAAGCTCTCGAGCAAGGGCTTCGTTTTCCCCGTGTTCGGCCCTGCGACGTTCGGAGATACGTTCGGCGCTCCGCGCACCGACATCGTCAGCGGCTGGCACCACGGCGAAGACATCTTCGCACCGCTCGGGACCCCGCTGCTCGCGGTCGCGGACGGCACGATCCACAGCGTCGGCTGGAACGAGATCGGCGGCTGGCGCCTCTGGCTGCGAGACGCCGAAGGCGACGAGTTCTACTACGCGCATCTCTCCGCCTACTCGCCGCTTGCGGTCGAGGGAAAACGTGTTCGGGCGGGCGACGTGATCGGCTTCCTCGGGGAGAGCGGTGACGCAGACGGCGGCCTTCCGCACCTGCACTTCGAGATCCACCCGTTCGGCCTGCTCTCGTTCGGCTACGACGGTGTCATCGCTCCGTACGCGTACCTCGTGGCGTGGAAGCGTTCGGAGGACGTGCCGTTCACGAGCGGCCGCGTCTACGTCAAGAACGGGCTTCCGCGCAGCGGCGCGCCCGCTCCCGGTGCCGTGCTGCTGCAGGTGACGGACATCTCCCGCACCAGCGGTCTGGTCCCGGGGGCGCTGGAGCGGGCTCTGCACGGAAGCGTGCAGGGCCCGCGGAGCGGCGGGTAGAGGCGGGAGACCGTCAGATGGCGGTGGTCTCGCCGCCGTTCGTCTCTGCCGTCACGGTCCCGACCGGTGTCGGCTCCGGTGCGTCGACGTCGAGAGGGGCCAACTCGTCGTCGCCGGCTATCTTCTCGAGCAGCCAGTGGCGCGTCTGTGGTCCGGTCCACGGGTTGTACAGGGCGCCAACCAGGATGCCGGCGACCAGCATCTTGCGGTTCTTCTTGGGGCGGCCCTTCTTTCCCTTGGGCTGCACGCGCCCGGCGGCGTCGCCGAGCTCTTCGAGCGCCCGTCGAAGGCTGTCCTGAAGGTCCTTGTCGGTTGCCAGCTTGCGTGCGGACTTGCCGAGGCCTGGCTCCTTCGAGAGGTCGCCGTAGATCCCGCGGGCGGTCGTGAGCGCCTCGCGCACGTGCTCCCGGAAATCCTCGTCCTTGAGTGCTCGCTCGACGTACGGGCGGAGACCCTCGACTGTCGCCTCCAACCGCTCGTTGCTCTTCTTGGGCATGGGGGTAGCCCGTCCTTTCCTCGTGTTCCTGGGCATCTGAAGTATGCCGCGCCCGCTGCGAGATGCCGTCAGGTCAGTCGCGATGCCGCCTCACGGCGGTAGATTGCCCCGGTGCGCACCGTCAAGCGGATCGCTCTCGCGATCGGTGCCGTTCTGGGCGTGGTGATGTACGTCTGGTTCGCAGCCGTTCGCGCTGTCCCACTCGTACGACGCCTCAAGGCCGCACGCCGAACACGCTGATGTGGGCTCCGCCCACGGTGCGCGGCGGTCCGGCCGTTCGGTGGCTGTCGCTGCTTGCGGGGTTGCTCCTCTTCGCCGTCGGCATCGTGCTCCTGCTCGAGTCACGGCTCGGACTGTCGCCCTGGGATGTCCTGAACCAGGGCCTCGCGCGCCACACGCCGCTCAGCTTCGGCATCGCGAACACGGTCGCTGCGCTGGTCGTCCTCGTCGTCGCCTGGCGGCTCGGTGCCCGGATCGGGGCCGGAACCGTGGCCAACGCAGTCCTGATCGGCGTCTTCGTCGACCTGCTCGTGCGCTCGCACGCATTCGTGGGCATACACGGTGCGGCTCTCGTTCCACGTGCCCTCGCCCTTGTCGGCGGCATCCTCGTGATCGGCGTTGCGTCGGCTCTCTATATCGGTGGGGCGTTCGGCGCAGGCCCGCGTGACTCGCTGATGCTCGTGCTCTCGCAGCGAACGGGTCGCCGGGTCGGGATCGTCCGCACCGTTCTGGAATCGACGGTGACGATTGCGGGTTTCGCGCTCGGGGGCACCGTCGGGGTCGGGACGTTCGTGTTTGCGCTCGGGGTGGGGCCCGCCATCGAGGTGTCGTTCTGGCTGCTCGGGCGATCCCCGCTGGCCGTGCAGGTACGCCACGAGGTGGCCCCGAGTACGATCGGCCTTCCATGAAGGGGCTGATCTGCGCGGGAGGGCAAGCGACGCGGCTCGGCGAGCTGACGCGAGTCACGAACAAGCATCTGCTCCCGGTCGGCGGTTGGCCGATGGTCTATTACCCGCTTCAGCTGCTCCAGCTCGCCGGCGTTCGCGAAGTGCTCATCGTCACCGGGAAGCACCACGCCGGCCAGATGATCGATCTGCTCGGGGACGGGCGCCTCGCGAGCCGGGACGGGAGTGGCCCCCTGCTCGACGTCGATCTCACCTACAAGGTGCAGACCGAGGCGGGGGGCATTGCCCAGGTCGTCGGCATGGCCCGCGAGTTCGCGGGCGCCGGCGGTCTCGTCGTCGTGCTGGGAGACAACATCTTCGAGCGCTCGCACAGCGACGTTCTCCGAGCGTGGAACGAGCGTCCCGAGCGGGCGCACATCTTCGTCAAGGAGGTTCCCGACCCGGAGGCGTTCGGCGTCGTCGTCTATGCGGACGATGGCACCGTCTCCGACATCGTCGAGAAGGCAGGAGTGGTCGATCTGCGCTACGACGCACCGCCGACGACCCATGCCGTCGTGGGGCTCTACTGCTACCCACCGGACGTGTTCGACGTCATCGACCAGCTGCGGCCGTCATCTCGGGGCGAGCTCGAGATCACGGATGTGAACCGCCACTATGCGCACGCGGGGCGGTTGGACGTGACCGAGATCGACGGTTGGTGGGAGGACGCGGGCAAGCACTGGCAGCACCTCGCCGAGATCGGCCGTCAGATCGAACGAACCGGAGTGAATCTGTGAGCGCAGCCGCCGTCGCGGGCATCGTCCGCATCCCGCTTCACCGTTTCGAGGACGAGCGGGGCTGGTTCATGGAGCTGCGGCGGGAGAGCGCGTTGCCACGGGCGACGCGGCAGACGAACGTGTCCTTCTCCAGAAGCGGCGTGATCCGCGGCCTCCACTACCACGAGCGGGGGCAAGATGACCTGTTCGTGTGCCTTCAGGGTACGGCGAGGGTCGTCGTCCTCGACCGCGAGAGCGGCGACGTCTTCACCGAGGACATCGGCGACGAGAACCCGGTCGCCGTCTTCATCCCGGGTCGGCACGCGCACGGTTTCGAGGCGCTGACCGATCTGCTGTTCTGCTATCACGTGACGGAGGAGTACGACCCGGCCGATCCGGACGAGCACGGCGTGTGCTGGGACGATCCGCGGGTCGCGCACCTGTGGAACACCCGGACGCCGATCGTCTCGCCTCGCGACGCCGCCGCCTGCTCGTAACCGGCGCCGGCGGGCAGCTTGGCCACGCCCTCGTCGAGGCGTTCTCGAGAGACGAGGTGATCGCCCTCAGTCACTCCGACTGGGACGTGGCGCTGCCACCGCCCCGGCTGCCACGGCTCGAGCTCGTCCTGCACGCGGCTGCCTGGACGGACGTCGACGGTGCAGAGGCGGACCCGCAGCACGCTGCAGCCGTCAACGTCGGCGGTGTCACCCATGCCGCCTCGCTCGGGGTGCCGCTCGTGGTCTTCTCCACGGACTACGTGTTCGACGGACGCAAGCGCGACCCGTACGTCGAATCGGACGCACCCGGCCCGCTTTCGGTCTACGGGCGCTCCAAGCTGCACGGAGAAGCTGCAGCGGGCGAGGATGCCTGGATCGTGCGCAGCTCGTGGCTCTTCGGGCCTACTGGACACAACTTCGTGCGGACGCTGTTGCGGCTCGGCGTCGAACAGAGCGAGGTGTCGGTCGTCGACGACCAGCGAGGCAGCCCGACGTACGTCCAGCATCTGGCGAACGCGGTGCGCGAGGTGGTCGACGGACAGAGACCCCGGGGTGTATGGCATCTGGCCGCGGCGGGCGACTGCACGTGGGCGGAGTTTGCCGAGGCGATCTTCGAAGAGGCCGGTATCGACTGCGCGGTGCGGCGCATCACGACCGCGGAGCTGGCGCGTCCCGCGCCGAGGCCCGCGTACTCCGTCCTGCGCAGTGAACGGCCGAATGCGCCTCGGCTCCCGCACTGGCGAGACGGTCTGCGGGAGTGCCTGGCGCGTTTGTAGCCGGTTTTATCTAGCCTTCGCGCGGCCGTGAAAGTGCTCGTCCCCGGTGGAGCCGGTTTCATCGGCTCGCATTTCGTGCGCCGGCTGGTTGCTCGAGGCGACGACGTCGTCGTGCTCGACAAGCTCACGTATGCCGGCAACCCGGCGAACCTCGACGGGGTCGACGTGCCGCTCGCAGTCGGCGACATCACCGACGTCGAGGCGGTTGCGCGGTGGGGCGCGGGGTGTGAGGCCGTCGTGAACTTCGCGGCCGAGACGCACGTCGACCGCTCGATCCTCGGTGCCAGGGACTTCGTCCTCACAAACGTCCTCGGCACGCAGACGCTGCTCGAGTTCGCGCGGGGAACAGGCGCGCGACTCGTCCAGGTGTCCACGGACGAGGTGTACGGTGATCTCGCAGAGGGTGGCAGGTCGCGGGAGGCGGATCCCCTGTACCCCTCGAGCCCCTACTCCGCGTCGAAGGCTGCAGGAGACCTGCTCGTGCTCGCGTACGTGCGGACGTACGGCGTCCAGGCTGCAGTGACACGGGGAGCGAACACATTCGGCCCGCGCCAGCATCCGGAGAAGCTCGTGCCGCTCTTCGTTTCGAACGCGCTCGAGGGGCTGCCGTTGCCCGTGTACGGCGACGGCCGGCAGCGGCGCGAGTGGCTTCACGCTGCCGATCACTGCGCGGCGATCGACCTCGTCCTGCGGGAGGGTGCGCCCGGAGAGGTCTACAACGTCGGCGGCGAGGAGTTCGAGAACATCGAGGTGACGCACCGCATCGTCGAGTTGACCGGGGCGGATCCGGGGCTGATCACGCACGTCGAGGATCGTGCGGGCCACGATCGCAGGTACTCCCTCGACGACACCAAGGTGCGCGAGCTCGGGTGGCGGCCGGAGCACTCGTTCGGCGAAACCGGCCTCGCCGAGACCATCGCGTGGTACCGCGAAAATCGCGCTTGGTGCGATGCAGTCAAGTCGGGGGAGTACCGGGCTTACTACGAAGAGCAATACGGCGCCCGGCTAGGGAAGTAACGTTTCCGGCGCGTTGAGAGCCGCGCTTCTCACAGCCTGCCTCTACGCACTCGTCGTCGCGACGGCCGGTGGTGCAATGCTCGCCCCCGAACCGGGCGGTGGTTCGGCGCCGGTAGGAAGCGCCAACCCCGCGAGCTCCGACCCGGTGTTCGTGATGAACGGTGCGGGCAACGGCCACGGCGTCGGTCTGAGCCAGTATGGCGCTCTCGCCCAGGCGCGCGCGGGGCGCAGTGCAGCCGACATCCTCGCGTTCTACTTCCCCGGCACGCAGGCGGCGCACGAGTCGTTTCGCAAGCTCCGCGTGCTCATCGCACCGGCAGCGAAGTCGCTTGCGATCTCTTCCGAGTCGCCGTACGTGGTAAAGGACGGCCTCGGGCAGGGGCACCAGCTGGCCGCGGGCTCGATGACGCTCGAGCCGGACCTCCAGGTTCCCGTCGACGGCGTCCCGACGACGCTGACCGGACCGCTGACCTTCACGCCGGTCAACGGCGCGCTCGTCTCGGTTGGTAGCCGCCCGTACCGAGGTGCCGTCGAGGTCACGTCCGGCGGCACATCGCTGCAGGCCGTCGACATCGTCGGGCTCGATGCCTACGTCGAGGGTGTCGTTCCCGGCGAGATGCCGAGCGGCTGGCCCGGTGCTGCGCTCCAGGCTCAGGCGATCGCAGCACGCTCGTATGCCCTGGCGACGCTCGTCAAGGGGAAGGCCTGGGATCTCTACGCAGACGGCCGGAGCCAGCAGTACCTCGGTGTCGCCGCGGAGACACCCGAGACGACGGCTGCCGTCAAGGCGACTGCCGGGACCGTGCTGCTCTACGGCGGCACGGTCGCGACGACGTTCTACTCGTCGTCGTCGGGTGGGCAGACGCAGAGCGGCCTCGATGCGTTCGGGCTCGACGTTCCCTACCTGCCCTCGCAGGCCGACCCGTGGGACTCCACGTCGCCGTACCACACCTGGCAGCCACGGACGTTGACCGGGCGACAACTGGCCAAGTCGCTCGGTCTCTCGGCTCCGGCGGTCGACGTGACGTCGCGGTTCTCGTCCTCCGGTCGCGTGATATCCCTGGCGGTCACGACCGCCGATGGCTCCAGTCTGGCGGTGTCGGGGACGCAGGCACGCAAGCTGATGGCTCTGCGCTCGACGGCTTTCCACCTCGCGACGCTTCGCTTTCTCACCCCCACCACGGCCACGACGGCCGGCACGGCGCTCCGGCTGACCGGAGTTGCGCGGGATGCCGATGGGCCGACGCTGGAGCGTCTCGGCCCCGGCGGGACCTGGATACCGGTCGTCCGGCGCCTGCGCGTCGACGCCGCCGGTACGTTTGCGACCGTGGTGCATCCGACCCAGACGACGACGTATCGACTGTCCGCGTCGGGCCTCGCGGGCCCAGCGCTCACGATTCCGGTGGTCGGGACGCAGCCCTGATGCAGCTCCGCATAGCCGTGGCCGTTGCGGTCTTGCTGTTGCTCGCCGCACCCGCGGCGGCGTTCTCGCCGACAGATCCTCTTGCGGCGAGGCAGTGGTACCTCGCGGCGAACCACGTCTACGACGCCTGGCCACAGCCCCCGCTGCTGACGCCCGTGAGGATTGCCGTGATCGACTCCGGCGTCGACACGAGTCACCCCGAGCTTGCGAAACACATCGTCGCTGCCAGGAGCTTCGTCGGTGGGAAGGCAACAATCGACACGCAGGGTCACGGAACGTTCGTTGCGGGTTTGATCGGCGCGACGGTGAACGACGGAATCGGCATTGCGGGCTCGTTCCCGTCGGCCCAGCTGATCGTTGCGAAGGTCGTGACGGCCCAGCGGACGATCCCGGTGGCCGCTGAGGCCAGGGCGATCCGCTGGGCGGTCGACCAGGGTGCGCGCGTGATCAACATGAGCCTCGGTGGCGTCCGGGATCCGCTCGACCCGTCTCGCGACACATACTCGACGCTCGAGGCAGCCGCGATCGACTACGCCGTTGCGCACCATGCGGTCGTTGTCGCCGCCGTCGGGAACGGCGACCAGTCCCCGCGCGAGCCGTGGCACTTCGCGAGTTATCCCGCGTCGCTCCCGCACGTGCTCGGTGTGAGTGCGTTCGCGCAGGACGGCTCGGTGCCCGACTTCTCCAACCGCGATGCTGTTTTCAACGACATCGCCGCGCCGGGCGAGGCGATCCTGTCGACGCTGCCGCTCAAGCTGACGGCGCCGTTTGCCGCCTGCCCCGACCAGGGATACTCAGATTGCGGGCCCGAGGACTACCGCGATGCCGAGGGAACGTCGTTCGCCGTGCCACAGGTCAGCGCCGCGGCGGCGATGCTGCTCTCGGTGGATCCCGCGCTTGCTCCCGACCAGGTGACCGCTATTCTCGAGCGGACGGCGGCAGATGCGAATGCCGGGAACGGCTGCCGGCGCTGCCCCCTCGGCCGCGACGCATTCACCGGCTGGGGACGGCTGAACGTCCAGGCCGCGATCGCCGCGCTCTCCGGCCCATTGCCGCCCGCCGATGCGTTCGAGCCCAACGACGACGCCGGCGCAGGCGCCTGGCCACTCTCGGGTACAGCCGGCTCGCTTCGCGCCACGCTCGACTTCTGGGACGACCAGAACGACGTCTACCGGGTCAGGCTCCGCCGTGGGCAGAAGCTGTACGCCGTGCTGTCGCCGAACGGTGCGGACACCGTGCTCGCGCTCTGGAAGCCGGGTACGACGCACGTGGACGATCTGCGCGCGCAGGACATGCGCGTCCGGGTCTCCGTCCGGTCGGGGCGCGTCGAGAAGCTGTCGTATCGCGCGCCCAGCACGGGCTACTACTACCTGCAGGTCAAGATCCAGACGGCGGGCGGCGGTGCCGGCGCCTACACGCTCCAGTTCGCCAAGGCGACCTAGGCGTCGAGCAGCTCGTCGGCGGGGACGTCGCGGAGGACCCGCGCCGGGTTGCCGACCACGACCACGCGTGGCGGCACGTCTTTCGTTACGACGGCACCGGCGCCCACGAACGCCTCCTCGCCGATCTCGATCTGCGGGCAGAGGATGGCGCCGCCGCCGATCCTCGCGCCCCGGCGGATCGTCGGGCCCTTGACATTGCCGATCCGCTTGTCGGTGCGCCCCATCCAGTTGTCGTTCGTCGTCACGACGCACGGCGCGATGAAGACGTGCTCCTCGAGCGTCGAGTACGCAGTGATGTACGCGTCGGCCTGGATCTTCGTCATCGCCCCGATCGAGGTGTCGTTCTCGACGAGCGACCCTCTCCCGACGACGACGTCGTCGCCGATCGTGACGCGCTCCCGCACGCATGACTGGTCGCCGAGGATCACACGCTCCCCGATCGTGGTGCCTGCAAAGACGATCGCCCCGGTCGAGACGATCGATCCGTTGCCGATCACCGTGGGGCTCTGGGGCTCACGGCTCGCGGTGGAACGTGGCGAGAGCGCGGGTTGCTTTCCCACGACCGCGCCCTCCAGCACCTTGACTCCGGCGCCGAGCACGGTGCCAGGGTGGACGACGGCACTCGGGTGGACGTAGGGTTCGTCCGTTGTCATCTCAGGCATCGGTTTTCGAGTGCGCGACGAGCGACTCGGTCAGGAGCTCGAGAGCACCGACGACGCGCAGCCCGTCGACCGCTTCCAGATGGTCGCCTGGGCCGCTCTGCACGAGCTCGAGGAAGTGCCTGACCTCGAGCCGGAGCGGCTCGTCGCTCGGAATCTTGGGGCTGTAGATGTCGCCCGTCCGCGTTGTCCACTCGCCGTAGCTCTCCGCGGGCTCCCACGGAGCTTTCTCGTACACCGTGATCTTGCGCTCGAGCTCCATGTCGTCGAAGACGGCCATCTTCTCCTTCCCGACGACGGTCATCTTCCGCATCTTGTGCGGATCGAGCCACGA
>JACXTT010005059.1_pt1 | contig 19281 bp, 17 predicted proteins | sample 9270951 | NCBI WGS metagenome assembly JACXTT01 (sample SAMN15532306, study PRJNA645909) | rock metagenome | isolation source: weathered quartz diorite | place: Puerto Rico | collected 2017-06-21 | reverse complement strand
AGGCCCGGCGCCGATCATGGAAGACGAATTCACCGTCACCGAGGAGATGCTGGCGCGTCGCCCGGAGATGCGCCGCGACGGCTACAAGGTCGGCGACAGAGTCAAGGGCAAGGTGCTGCTCGCCCGCTACAGCCGTTACATGCAGCAGTTCGACAAGGGGCTGACCGACCGCATCGCCGAGAAAGGCGCGCGCTTCACGCATCACACCTCGATCGCCCCCACCGGCACCATCTCGCTGTCGCTCGCGAACAACGCCAGCAACGGCATCGAGCCTTCGTTCGCGCACCAGTACAGCCGCAACGTGCTGCGCGAGGGCAAGAAGAGCAAGGAAAAGGTGGAGGTCTTCTCCTTCGAGTTGCTGGCCTATCGCACCCTGATCAACCCCAAGGCCGCGCCGGACACGGACGACCCGCAGGCGAAACTGCCGGATTACTTCATCACCGCCGATCACATCAACCCGCGCGAACACGTGGACGTGCAGGCCGCGGCGCAGAAATGGGTGGATTCCTCGATCTCCAAGACAGCGAACGTCCCCACGGACTATCCCTACGAGGACTTCAAGGACATCTACATGTACGCCTTCGACCAGGGACTCAAGGGCTGCACCACCTTCCGCTTCAATCCCGAAGCGTTCCAGGGCGTGCTGGTCAAGGAAAAGGACCTCGAGAACACCCTGTACCGTTTCCAGCTGGCCAACGGCGAGGTGGTCGAGGTCAAGGGCAACGAGGAAATCGAGTACGACGGCGAGGTCCATAACGCCGCCAACCTGTACGACGCCCTCAAGGAAGGCTACTACGGGCGGTTCTGAGAACGGATAGAAATGGTAGAGAAAGGAGTGTTGTCATGACAATCAAGATCAATGAAAAAATCACGGGATACGAAGTCGTCAAGGAGGAGCCGAAACGCCCCGCCGAGAGCAACGTCGTGCACATGCACGAGAAGCTCGAGCGGCCCGAGATGCTGGTCGGCTCCACCTACAAGATCAAGACCCCGCTCACGGAGCATGCCCTGTACGTCACGATCAACGACATCGTGCTCAATCCGGACACCTCCCACGAGAAGCGCCGCCCCTTCGAGATATTCATCAATTCCAAGGACATGGCCCATTTCCAGTGGGTGGTGGCGCTGACCCGGGTCATCTCGGCGGTGTTCCGCAAGGGGGGTGACGTCACCTTCCTGGTCGAGGAACTGCACTCGGTGTTCGATCCGCGCGGCGGCTACTTCAAGAAGGGCAAGTACACGCCCTCGCTGGTGGCCGAGCTCGGCGACGTCATCGAGCGCCATCTGAAATCGATCGGTCTGATCCAGACCGAGGAGCCGGACGCCGGCCGTCAGCAGCTGATCGCCGAGAAGCGCGCCGAACTGAAAAAGCGCGCCAGTGCGACGGAAATCGCGAGCGAAGGGTCGTGCGACTTCCCGTCCGATGCGCAGTTGTGCGTCAAGTGCTCCACCAAGGCGGTCATCAAGATGGATGGATGCATGACCTGTCTCAATTGCGGCGACTCGAAGTGCGGATGACATCCTTTGACGAGACGAACGAGCGAAGCGAGTAAGGCTTCCGTATCGACATGACGGGCGACGACGAAGCCTCGTCGTCGCGCAAAAAATTCCGGACAAAGTGTTTGCAATTTTTTTTTCATTGCATTAATGTCTTGACACATCAGGTCAATGTGCTAGACATGAAGTGAACTTTGTACACGGATGTCACTGCCCGGATAGCGGGATGTCGCGAGAGAAGATGAACACCATCGCGACGCCGGGCGGAACCAGGATCAACCAAGAGTTAATGGATCGATTGCGAAGCTCGACAACCGGTATCAAAAGTAACTCTCTCCTGCAGCGGTGTCTGGCTGCCAGGTCCTGTTCTTCCCGCTCTCCTCGTTTGTCTTTGTCCGCTGCTGATTTCCAGCAGCCATCCCGGTCTGGAATCCATGGAATGACGGTCAACGGCCGTCTCTTTCCCGTGGCAACGCGCAGTCGTGTCGGGGGGTTTTGGCCCCTGACTTCCCTGCAAGTCCCTTAACCACAAACCAAAGGAGCTCATCATGGCAGCCAAGAAAAAGGCCAAGAAAAAAGCACCGAAGAAGAAATAACGCGACAGGCGAAGGGAATTTCGCTGGCTGTGCGGTCCGCGCCAAGCGCGGGGATCTGTCGCAGCTGGGGATGACCCTGTCCGCCTTCGCAGGAGATAAGCCGGTAGCACCCGTTCGGTCGTTGAGGCTGGCGAGGTGTTACCGGTTTTTTATTGTGTCCGGACGAACGATGTGAATCCGGGCCTTGTCAGCAGCGACCGGGGATAATTCAGTCGCGGCGCAATTCCCGATCCAGGTCGTCGAGACGCTGCGGGGTACCAACGTCGCGCCAGCGGCCGGTGTAGTGCTCGCCGCTCACTTGGCCACGGGCCATGGCTTCGCGCAATAGCGGCGCCAGGGGAAACTTGCCCGGGCGGCATCCTGCAAACAGCGCGCGTGCATAGACGCCGATGCCGCTGAACGTGAGACGCGGCGCTCCGTCATCGATCACTTTCCCCTCCCGCAGCATGAAGTCGCCCCGCGGATGTTGCGGCGGATTATCCACCAGCACCAGGTGCGCCAGCCCCTCGATACGGGTCGGCAGCTGGTCGAAGGGGTAGTCGGTCCATATGTCGCCGTTGATCACCATGAACGGGTCGGTATCGATCAGCGGCAACGCCTTGAAAATGCCTCCCCCCGTCTCGAGCCCGCCGCCCTCCTCATGCGAATAGGCGACACTCACCCCGTACTGTCCACCGTCGCCGATGTAGGCGCTGATTTTTTCTCCGAGATGCGAGTGGTTGATAACAAGATCGCGGAATCCGCGCCGCGCCAGTCCCTCGATCAGATGCACCAGCAGGGGTTTGCCGCCCGCCTCCAGCAGCGGCTTGGGGATTGTGTCCGACAGCGGCCGCATGCGCTCCCCCCGGCCCGCCGCCAGGATCATGACCTTCACGTCAATCCCCGGGTCGGGTCATTGCGGTTCAATTTTGACTCGCTACATCCCTGTAGCTCACCCCTCCGGGGCGAACTGAAGTTCGTCCAATTCTGCTCCGGGCAGAATTGTGATCCAGTCGAAATTGTCATGCTCGTGCCCCCTCCGTCACTCCGAACTCACGCAGCAATGCATTCAACGCTTGCAGCTCCGGGTAGCGAGCGCTTACCTCCAGCACGTACCCCAGAGTGCGCGGAATATCCGGCAGATAACCGGGTTTGCCATCGCGATGATTCAGCCGCGCGAAAATCCCGGCGGCCTTGAGATGACGCTGGACCCCCATGAGATCGAACCAGCGCAGAAACTGCGCATCGTCCTCTCCCGCCGGTATTCCGGACTGGAACGCCAGCTCGTGATAACCCTTGACCCACTCCTCGACCTGCGCGCGGGGCCAGGCGATGTAGCAGTCACGCAACAGCGACACGAGGTCATAGCTCACCGGTCCCAGCACCGCATCCTGGAAATCGAGCATGCCGGGATTGTTGCGCTTGGTAACCATCAGGTTGCGTGAATGATAGTCGCGGTGCACCCATACCCGCGGCTGCGACAAGGCGGCGCGCACCAGTATGGCAAACGTCTCGTCCAGGGCCGTTTGCCGGCCGGCGGACAGCTTCAGGCCCCGGTGACGCTCCAGATACCATTCGCGGAAAATCTCCAGCTCGCGTCGCAGCAATGCCTCGTCGTAGTCGGGGAGGAATTTTCCGCCGCTCCGGGTGAAGCTGCCGGCCTGCAGCACCACCAGCGCTCCCATGGCATCGCCATAGAGCCGCTCCACGGTCCGGTCGTTCAGATGCCGCAGGTAAAGCTCGTCGCCCAGGTCGGTGATGAGGAAAAATCCCTGGTCGTGGTTCTCCTCGAGCACTTCCGGCACGTTCAGGCCCAGCGCATGGAAACGGCGCGCGATCGTCACGTAGGAATGCATGTTGCCCTTTTCCGGCGGCGCATCCATGACAATGAAACTCTTCTGTCCCGCGGTCACCCGGAAATAGCGGCGAAAGCTCGCATCCGCCGAGGCCGGGCGGATGTCGAGCCGCCCCGGGCCTAGCACCCGGGCGGTCCAGTCCTTGAGCGCTTCAAGACGCGTGTCCACGCGCGGCCTGGTGAATGATGCCCCTGCGGGCGGAAAAGCTTGATGGGGAATACATAGTATGCAATTTTATGTCCCCCATCATAGAACAATGACACGCCGCTTCCCATGCCTTTGCCGCGTCCCGCCCGCGTCGCGCTTTGTCTCATCACGGCCCTGACGGGATCGGGCCCGGCGGCATGGGCGGTGGAAGACGGCGTATGTCCGGAGCGACCTCCGCTGCGTTCGCACGCCCGGCCGAGCCCGCCCGCCGCGGAAAATCAGCCGACCGACATACGCGCCCGCGAATTACGGATGGTAACGGGCGGCGTCAGTGAATTCACCGGAAACGTGGAGATGCAACAGGGCAGCCAGCGCCTGACCGCCGAACAGTTGCGTTATGACAAGGCCACCGGCCAGGCGGATGCGACCGGCAACGTCCTGCTTCGGGACGCCGCCGGCACCAGCTTCCAGACGCAGGAGACGCATCTCGATCTTGGATCGCGTCGCGGTTACGCCGGTCCCAGCTATTTCCGCCTCGAGAACGGCAGCGCCCGCGGCGATGCCGAACGCATCGACTTCGAGGGCCCGGATCACACACGCCTGACGCGCGTGCGCTACACCACCTGCGCGCCGGGACAGGACGACTGGTTCCTGAAGATCCGTGATCTCCGGCTCGATACCGCGACGGACATCGGCACGGCCTATCACACCACGGTCGATTTCCAGGGCGTGCCCCTGTTCTACCTGCCGTATCTGGATTTTCCGATTTCCGACCAGCGCAAGTCGGGATTCCTGATCCCGCGGCTGGGCAGCGCCAGTAACCGCGGGCTGGAACTGGCCGCGCCCTATTACTTCAATCTGGCGCCGAATTACGACGACACCCTCACGCCCCAGCTCATGACCGAACGCGGCCTGCAACTGCAAAACCAGTTCCGCTACCTGACGCGCCAATCGGAAGGGAAGTTCGAGCTCGAATTGCTGCCGCACGACCGGAAGGAGAACGGCGACGATCGCGCCGCCGGGCAGTACCAGCATAAACAGGTTTTCAACGCCTTGTGGACCGGCAGCATCGACATCCGCGCCGTGTCCGACAAAAATTATTTCGACGACTTCGGCGACAACCTGGGCCTTACCAGCCAGACGCACCTGCCGCAGAATGCCGGCGTGGACTACCGCGGGCCGCTGTGGAATTTCAGCGCCCGCGCCGCGGACTACCAGACCATCGACCGCACCATCGCTCCCACCGACCGCCCGTACGCACGCCTGCCGCAGCTCAATCTGGCGACCAACCTTCCGGCCAGGCCCAACCGCGTGAATTACTACTTCGAAAGCGAGGCGGTGAATTTCGAGCGCAACGTCGGCGTCACGGGTGAACGCCTCAACCTCGGCCCGGCGGTGAGCTTGCCGCTGGAGAACAGCTACGGCTTCTTCACGCCCCGTCTCGCCGTGCGGCACATCGCGTATCATCTGTCGTCCGCCCCGGACGATACGCCGTCCCTGACGCGCGGCGTGTTCAGTCTCGACAGCGGACTGGTCTTCGAGCGCGATTCGCGCTGGGGGGAGCGCCTGTTCACGCAGACCCTCGAACCTCGCCTGTATTACCTGTACATCCCGGCCAAGGGCCAGGACGGCTTGCCCAACTTCGACACTGGCTTGCCGGACCCGAGTTTCTCCAACCTGTTCCGCGACAACCGCTTCACCGGCGGCGACCGTATCGGCGATTCCAACCAGATCACCGCGGCGGTCACCACGCGGTTCATCGACGAGAAGGACGGCGCTGAACGCGGCCGCGCCAGTCTCGGCAGGATTTATTATTTCGCCGACCGGGAGGTCAACCTGCCGGCGGGTCCGAGCGGCGCAGCCGCCTCCGACATCGTCGGCGAAGCCAGCGCCACCCTCCTCGGCAACTGGCATGCCCGGTCCACCGTGCAATGGAACCGGGTCGACGACCATCTCCAGAGGTACAACTATTACCTCCAATACAACCCGGCCAGAAACCGCATCGTGAATCTCGGCAAGCGCTTTTCCCGCGGCGAACTCGATCAGACCGACGTCTCGACCGAGTGGCCGATCGCTGGCCGCTGGACCTTCCGGGCGCGTTCGCTGTATTCGCAACGCGACCACCGCAACGTGGACAGCTATGCCGGCGTGGAATACAACGCCTGTTGCTGGGCATTACGTATCCTGGGCAGCCAGCGGGCGTCGGTCAACACAGCCAACAACAATGCTGTCACCCAGAACACCTCGATTATGTTTGAGCTGGAGCTGACCGGCCTGTCCAAGCTCGGCCACGTCCCGGACAGTCCGCTGCGTCAAAGCATGTTTTCCTTCTCGCCCCGGCCTTCCGCGACGGCGCCAGCCGCGCCGTGACGTCCGAGGCGAGGCGTGCGGAGCGGCGGTCCCGGGCCATGCCGCGGCGGGTTTCATGTTATCCTAGCGTCGCTGCGGCATCGCGCCGGCGTATTCACCGAAAATCCGATCGATCCATGTCTCATGTAACCAAACCCGCCGCGCCCTGGAGCGCGTTCATCGCCCTGCTGCTGTCGCTGACGCTTCCGTCGCCGGCGCCTGCCGCGCCCGCGCGCCCGGCTGCCGCCGGCGACATCGACCGCATTCTGGTTGTCGTCAACGACGACGTCATCACCGAAACCGAACTGGCCGACCGGCTCGCGCAAACCAAGAAACAGCTCGCGGCTGAAAAGATCAAAACGCCGCCGGATGACATACTCCGCAAGCAATTGCTCGACCGGATGGTGCTGGAGCGCCTGCAGTTGCAGCTGGCCGCGCAGACGGGGATCCGCGTCAGCGAAGCCGACGTGGATCAGGCGATCGAAACCATCGCCAGGCGCAACAAGCTGAACGTCGAGGAATTCGGCAAGGCGCTGACGCGGAGCGGCATCGACGTCGCCGCGCACCGCGCGCAGACCCGTGATCAGCTGATCATTCAGCAGCTTCTGGAGCGCGAGATCAACAACCGCGTCACCGTCACCGAGAACGAGGTCGCCCATTTTCTGGAAAATCCGCAGAACCGCGCCGACATGGACGTGACCTACAACCTGTCGCACATTCTCATCGGCATTCCCGAGTCGGCCTCGCCCGAAGCGATCCAGGCGGCGAAAAAACGCGCCGAGGACATTCTGCGTCAATTGAAAGCGGGCGGTGATTTCGAGCAGATCGCGGTGAGCTACTCGCAGGGCGCGGACGCGCTCAAGGGTGGCGGTCTCGGCTGGAAAAAACCGGGCGAGTTGCCGGAGTTGTTCCTCGGCGCGCTCAAGAACCTGTCGCCGGGTGACGTCAGCGAGATCCTGCGCAGTCCGAACGGTTTCCATATCCTGAAACTGAACGACAAACGCGGCGCGGCGCAGGCCGAGGACGTGACCCAGGTACACGCGCGTCACATCCTGCTGCGGCCGAGCGAAATCCAGTCACTGGAAGACGCGCGCCAGAAACTGCTGCACCTGCGCGAACGCGTCGAGAACGGCGAGGATTTCGCGGCGCTGGCGCGCGCGCATTCCGAGGATACCGCCTCGGCGGCCAACGGCGGCGATCTCGGCTGGGTCAACCCCGGCCAGATGGTGCCCGAGTTCGAAAAAGCCATGAATGCGCTCAAGCCCAACGAGCTGAGCCAGCCGGTGCGCACCTCGTTCGGCCTGCATCTCATCCAGGTGCTCGGCCGGCGCACCCACGACATTTCCCAGGAGCGCCTCGAAGCCGCGGCGCGCCAGCAAATCCACGCCCGCAAGGCCGACGAGCGCTACGAGCAGTGGGCGCGGCAACTGCGCGACGAGGCGTTCGTGGAATACATGGTAGATGACGTCAACTGACTCACCGCAAAGACGCAAAGGACACAAAGAAAAACAGCTTGCCTTAAGGTTTTTTAACTACATTTTTAATCCTTTGCGCTCTTTGCGCCTTTTTTGTTGCGCGCCATCCATGGCGCGCACCCCAATAGGGCGCGCTGAAGCGCGACCAATCTTGCTCCAGGCAAGATTGTGCGGTGAAATCACCGTTTATGTCTAAGATACCCGTCATCGCGCTCACCCCCGGTGAACCGGCCGGTGTGGGGCCGGATATCGCCGTGCGCCTTGCCCAACTACCACCCGCCGCAGCGCTGGTGCTGATCGCCGACCCGGTGATGCTCGAACAGCGCGCGCGGCAACTGTGTCTGCCTTTCGCCGCACGCGAATGGAGCGGACGCCGGACGGCGGAGGCGGGAATTTATCTGCTGCCGGTCAGGGCGGCGCGCCCGGTCGAACCCGGTCGGCTGGACGCCGCGAACGCTCCCTACGTGCTCGCCACATTGAAGACCGCGGTCGCCGGCTGTCTCAACGGCGAGTTCGACGCACTGGTCACCGGGCCGGTGCACAAGGGTTCCATCAACGACGCGGGCATCGCCTTCACCGGCCACACCGAATTCCTCGCGGAACTGAGCCGCGCGCCGCAACCGGTGATGATGCTCGCCTGTCCGGGCCTGCGCGTGGCGCTCGCGACCATCCATCTCCCGCTGGCGGCGGTGCCGCGCGCGATCACGCGCGAGCGGCTGACCGCGGTGCTCGATGTACTGCACCGCGATCTGCGCGACCGGTTCGGCATCGCCGAGCCGCGCATCCTGGTCTGCGGTCTGAACCCCCATGCCGGCGAATCCGGACATCTGGGGCGCGAGGAAATCGAAGTGATCGAACCGGTGATCCGGTCGCTCGCCGCCGCGGGGATGCGCCTGCGCGGGCCGGTGCCGGCCGACACCGCGTTCATTCCGGCACAGCTCGCGGAGACCGACGCGGTGCTGGCGATGTACCACGACCAGGGCCTGCCGGTGCTGAAGCACCGCGATTTCGCGCACGCCGTGAACATCACGCTGGGACTTCCATTCGTGCGTACCTCGGTGGATCACGGCACGGCGCTGGAGCTGGCCGGCACCGGCCGTGCCGACGTTTCGAGCCTGCTGGCCGCGATCGAAACGGCGCGCGCGCTCATCCGATGACCGACCACCGACCGCGCAAACGCTTCGGCCAGCATTTTCTGCGCGACCGCAGCGTGGTCGCGCGCATCGTCGCAGCCCTGGCGCCACAAGCCGGCGACCGGGTGGTCGAAATCGGGCCGGGCACCGGCGCCCTGACACGCGAACTGCTCGCGCACCTGCCGCATCTCGACGCCGTGGAACTCGACCGCGACCTGATCGCGCGCCTCGAATCCGAGTTCCCGCGCGAGCGATTGACCCTGCACCCGGGCGATGCGCTGAAATTCGACTTCTGCGGGCTCGCGCGCGGCGGCCGGCTGCGGGTGGTCGGCAACCTGCCGTACAACATCTCCACGCCACTGCTGTTCCATCTGCTCGATCAGGCGCATTGCGTGCGCGACATGCTGTTCATGCTGCAGAAGGAAGTGGTGCAGCGCCTGGCGGCCGCACCCGGCGGAAAAGACTACGGGCGGCTTTCGGTAATGATCCAGTATCGCTGCGCCGTGGAGAAACTGTTCGACGTCGCGCCGGGTGCGTTCACGCCGCCGCCGAAGGTAGATTCCGCGGTCGTGCGACTCGTGCCGCACCACGCGCCGCCGGTGGCAGTCGACGATCCTGAGCGGTTCGCGCTGCTGGTGCGCGCCGCCTTCGCCAGCCGGCGCAAAACCCTGCGCAACAACATGAAGGGTCTACTGAGCGCGGAACAAATGGTCGCCGTCGGAATTGACTCCACCCGGCGTGCCGAAACGCTTTCGCTTTCCGAATTTGCCGCGCTGAGCAACGCCGCGACATCAATCCGGTAAACTCCTCTCATGGAATTTTTCGCCGTCGTCGACAAACACAGCGATGCCGACGCCCTGCGGGCGCGGCTCGACATCGCTTCCTTGCCATCCTGGTGCGCGTCGATCAGCACCGTGCTGTCACACAACGGCGACCGCGGGGAGATTTACTGCGTATGGGGACAGTTCATCGTGCACCGTGAACCGATCCGCGGCGGCGTGCGCTTCACGCTTCCCGCGTGTCCCAACGCGCTTGCCTGGACCGTCACCACCGGCCATGCGCCGGCGCCGGAGAAAATCGTCGTGCACCTCACCATCAACCGCGCCGAACATGACGCCGACTTCATCGCCACGATACAAAGCTTCGTACAAGACTGGCGGCGCGGCCTGGAAGGCCGCCTGTAAAACAAGGAAACCCGGGTGGTTCTGTGCGACGTACCGCTTTAGGCCGCCGGACGGTTTCCTTCCAGATCCGACATCCGGCCCTCGATCCACTCTTCCGCGTGACGCCGGATGTCTTCAGCGGTCTTTCCGTGAGGATCGATCACCGGCCCGATGACGACGTGCACGGTGCCAGGTTTTTTCAGGAACCCGCGCCGCGGCCAGAACGAGCCGGCGTTATGCGCCACCGGCACCACGGGGTAGCCGGTCTCGGCGGCGAGCACCGCGCCGCCGATGCCGTAGCGCTTGCGTGTGCCGGGCGCGACGCGCGTACCTTCGGGGAACACCACCACCCATATGCCGGACTGCAAGCGATCGCGCCCTTGCCCGACAACCTGCTCGATCGCCTTGCGGCCCGCGCCGCGGTCGATCGCGATCGGGCGCAGCAGCGCCAGCGCCCAGCCGAACAGCGGAATCCACATCAGCTCGCGCTTGAGCACCCAGGTCTGGGGCGGAAAAATCTCCTGGAACGCGATCGTCTCCCACGCCGACTGGTGCTTGGACATGATGATTGCCGCGCCCTGGGGCAGGTGCTCGCGGCCCTCGACGCGGTAATCGAGGCCACACAGGATTTTCAGCAGGGATACCTGCCAGCGCGCCCATTGGCTGATGATACGGTAACGCAACGGGAACGGAAGAACCGCGGTCGGCAGCATAAGCGGGGCGTAGATTGCCACCGACACCAGCATCACGGCATTGAACAGGAAAGAGCGGAACGGGACCAAGTCAGTTCGTGGGCAGCTTGCCGGACAGAAGATGATCGGTGAACGCCGCCAGGTCGTCGAACACCGGGACGTCCGCCAGCGTCTTGCTTTTCTTCAGGGTGAGCCTGCCCTTGCCGGTGCGCACCAGCACCGGGCGCGCCGACACCAGGCGCGACACGATGACGTCCCGCTCGGTGTCGCCCACGGAATAAACGCCGTTCAGGTTCACCTTGAGACGCTCGGTGATCTCCTGGAACAGCCCCGGCTGCGGTTTGCGGCAATGACACTCGTCCTCGGGCTTGTGCGGGCAGAAGAAAATGGCGTCGATCTCGCCGCCCTTGGCACGAACCGCTTCGAGCATCTTGGCGTGGATACGACCGAGCATGTTCATGTCGAACAGTCCGCGACCGACGCCGGACTGGTTGGTCGCGACCACGACCTTGTAGCCCTCGCGGTGCAGGCGCGCGATCGCCTCGAGGCTGCCGGGGATCGGCACCCATTCCTCGGGCGACTTGATGTAGTCGTCCGAGTCGTGATTGATGACGCCGTCGCGGTCGAGAATGACGAGCTTCATGTGTCGCGGAACTCCGACACGCGGATGCGGCCGTTGATCATGCGCGATTCGCGGGATTCGATTTTTTTCATCTTTTCCCAGAACGCCCGGCGCAGGTCGAAATCCGCGGCGATCGCCGTGCCGAGCAGCAGGATCAGCAGATCGGCGCATTCCTCGGCCAGCTGCTCCCGGCTCTTGCCCTTGGTCACGCAGGCCGAGATCTCGCCCAGTTCCTCGGTCATCAGCGCCACGCGGTAAGCCAGCTCCTCGCCGCCGGTTTCGCGGAAGCGGTGCTTGTCATGAAACGCCTGTACGATCGCAAGCATGTGCTGGTATGAATCCTGATTCATAAGCATGCCCTCAGCTTTGCAGCCGCGAGATGTCCGCGACATTCAGAAACAGGTTGCCGAGACGATTGAGCAGGGCCAGGCGATTGTTGCGCACCGCGGCATCGTCCACCATCACCATGACCGTGTCGAAAAATTCATCCACCGCCGGGCGCAGACCGGCGAGACGCTTCAGGGCCTGGGTATAGTCACCGGATTTCAGCAGCGGCGCCACTTGCGCGTCGAGCGCCTGCACTTCCTCGGCCAGCTTGCGTTCCGCGGGCTCTTTCAGCAGTGCCGCGTCGGGCGCGGCCGGCGGCGGCGTGCCGCCGGCCTGGCGCAGGATGTTGCGGATGCGCTTGTTGGCCGCGGCCAGCGCCTGCGCCTCGGGCAGCGCGCGGAATTCCCGGAGCGCCTTCAAGCGCGGCAACACCTGGTCCAGGCGCGCCGGATTGAGCGAGACTACCGCGTCGATCTCGTCCGGCTCGAAGCCTTTTTCCTTGAGATATGGCTTCAGTCGCTCGAGCATGAAACCATGCAGATCCTGCACCACGCTGTCGGCGATCACGCCGTTGGGAAACTGGCTGCGCGCACTTGTGAGCAGGTCTTTCACATCGAGCCCCAGGGATTTTTCCACCAGGATGCGCACCATCCCCAGCGCCGCGCGGCGCAGGCCGAAGGGGTCTTTCTCGCCGGTTGGCACCAGACCGATACCGTAAATGCCGACCAGGGTGTCGAGCTTGTCCGCCAGTGCCACGCAGACCGCGACCGGCTGTTTCGGCAGCTCGCCGCCGGCGGTGCGCGGCCAGTAATGCTGCTCGACCGCATCCGCCACCACCGTGGGCTCGTGATCGTAGTTGGCGTAGTAACGCCCCATGATGCCCTGCAATTCCGGGAACTCGCCTACCATCTCGGTGAGCAGGTCGGCCTTGCTCAGTTGCGCCGCGCGCTCGGCGTGCGCGCGGTCGGCCTTGAGCAGTTGCGCGATCTTGCCGGAGAGTTTTTCCAGCCGCTGCACGCGCTCGAGCTGGCTGCCGAGCTTGTTGTGGTACACGACGTTCCCCAGCCGCGGCAGGCGGTCGGCGAGCCGCTGTTTGCGGTCCTGATCGTAGAAGAACTTGGCGTCCGACAACCGCGCGCGCAGCACCCGCTCGTTGCCGTGGATGATCTCCTTCGGGTTGGCGGCCTGCATGTTGCTCACGAACAGAAACCGCGGCAACAGTTTGCCTTCCTTGTCGGCAAGCGGAAAATATTTCTGGTGCTGCTGCATGCTGATGATGAGGCATTCCTTCGGGACTTCGAGAAAAGCCGGGTCGAAGCCGCCCGCGAGCACGACCGGATATTCGACGAGGCTGGTCACCTCGTCCACGAGTTCGGCATTCTTGCCCAGGTTCCAGTCGGCGGCGAGCTTTTTCGCGGCGGCATCCACTGCCCGGGTGATCACTTCGCGGCGCGCATCGAAAGAAGCAATGACCATGCCCGACTGTTTCAGGACTTTTTCATAATCCCTGGCCTGCTTGATCGAGATCTGGCCCTTGCCGAGAAAACGGTGGCCGAGAGTCTTGTTGCTGCTCTTGAGTCCGAGCACCGTGCCGGGAACAACTTTTTTCCCGTGCAGCAGGATCACGCCGTGCACCGGGCGCACGAATTGTGCCTCGCCGCTGCCCCAGCGCATCACTTTGGGAATCGGCAGCTTTTTCAGTGCCGCTTCGACGATTGCCGCGAGATGCTGCTTCAGCGGCTCGCCCTTTTGTTTCGAGGAATAGACGAAATACTCGCCCTTGTCGCCGGGGCGTCGCGCAAGTTTCGCGACATCCACGCCGCATGACTTGGCAAATCCCAGCAAGGCGGGTGTCGGATTACCAGCGGCATCGAGTGCCGTGGTCACCGCCGGTCCCTTGCGCTCGACCACGCGATCCGGTTGCTTATCGAGTACGCCCGAGACCAGCACCGCGAGCCGCCGTGGAGAGGCATAGGGCCGTGACTCGGCGACGCCGGCGAGAAAATTTTTCTCCCTGAGCCCCTCGAAAACGTTTTTGCTGAACGCCTCCATCAGGCGCGACAGCACCCTGGGCGGCAGTTCCTCGGTGAGCAGTTCGACGAGCAGAAGTGCGCCAGGGATGGCGCGCCTACGGACCGAAGGATGGAAAGGCGCGGTCATGGTCACTTCGCCTTGTTCCGCTTGAGCAGCGGGAAGCCGAGACGCTCGCGCGATTCGTAATAGCTCTGCGCCACGAGACGCGCGAGCGCACGCACCCGCCCGATGTAGGCGGCGCGCTCGGTGGTGGAGATGGCGCCGCGCGCGTCGAGCAGATTGAACGCATGCGAACACTTCATCACCATCTCGAAACCGGGCAGCGGCAGATTCAGTTCCATCAGCCGTTTCGCCTCGGACTCGTAATCGTTGAATTGCTGAAACAGCCAATTCACGTTCGAGTGCTCGAAATTGTACTTCGACTGTTCCACTTCGTTCTGGTGATACACGTCGCCGTAACTCGTGCCTTTCGTCCACTCGAGATCAAAAACGTTTTCGACCCCTTGCAGGTACATCGCGAGCCGCTCGAGACCGTAGGTGATCTCGCCCAGCACCGGCTTGCACGGCAGCGAGCCGACTTCCTGGAAATAGGTGAACTGCGTGACTTCCATGCCGTCGAGCCACACCTCCCAGCCCAGGCCCCAGGCGCCGAGGGTGGGCGATTCCCAGTCGTCCTCGACGAAGCGGATGTCGTGCTTCTTCGTGTCGATGCCGATCGCGCGCAGCGAGTCGAGATAGAGATCCTGGATGTTCTCCGGTGAGGGCTTGAGCACCACTTGAAACTGGTAGTAATGCTGCAGCCGGTTGGGGTTCTCGCCGTAGCGGCCGTCCTTGGGGCGGCGCGATGGCTGCACGTAGGCTGCCTTCCACGGCTCCGGCCCGAGCGCGCGCAGGAAGGTCGCGGTGTGGAACGTGCCCGCGCCCATTTCCATGTCGTACGGTTGCAGCACGACACAGCCCTGGCGGGCCCAATAGCGGGACAGCGTGAAGATGAGTTCCTGGAAGGTCACGGGCGTATTGTTGTGCGGGGCGGCCGGCTCGTTTGGCCGGATTATACCCTGCCCCGCCCGTCGGTACAGGACGCGGTTCAGGGCCGGTTGGCCGGGATGGAAAGGTCTTCCACCGGCGGCTTGCCGGTGCTTTCCGGCGGCGGCGACGCCGTTTGATCCGGCACCGGCGGCATGGGCTCGCTGGCGCTGTCGGGCGCCGGTTCGTTCGCGTCGCTGCCGTTCTCCGGCGGCGGCGCGAACAGTTCCGGCGTGCGTACGTACACCGTGTCGACGGCGTCGCCCGGGTAACGCTCGAGCAGCGCCAGGATCTTGCGCGCGCGTTTGTCGAAGTAGCGCGTGCGCGAGGCCGGATTGTTTTTCACCGGGCTCGGCAGGCTGGCGGTCAGCTCCGCCGCCTGTGCCGCGGACAATTGATCCGCGGTCAGCCCCCAATACGTCTGGGCGGCGGCCTGCACGCCATAAATACCGCGTCCGAACTGCGCCACGTTGAGGTAGAGCTCGAGAATGCGCCGCTTGCTCAGATTCTGTTCCATGGCCCAGGTGAGGATCAGCTCGTGCCACTTGCGCAGCGGATTGCGCGAGGAGCTGAGAAACAGGTTCTTCACCGTCTGTTGCGAGATGGTGCTCGCGCCCAGCACCAGGCGTCCCTGGGCGAGGTTGTAATCCATCGCTTCCTTGAAGGCGATGAGGTCGAAACCGCTGTGCTGGTAGAAGCGGCTGTCCTCGGCCAGGATCACCGAACGGAGCATGTGCCTGGGTATCGCCGACAGCGGCACCGGTTGCCAGCGCACCCGCGGCCAGTCCTTGTGATCGGCCAGCTGCTTCTCGTATTCGAGCATGAACGCCGATTTCGGCACTGGGCCGGAGGCGAGTTTCTTCCAGTCCGGCCACGTCACCGCGAGGTAGAAAAGGTCGACGACCAGGAGCAGCAACAGGATCCGGAACGACCAGCGCAGCACCCTGGCGGCACGGTGCAGTAATCCCTTCATGCCGCGCCTGCCGCGGTGTCGTTTCCAGAACATGCTTCGTTGAACCATTCCTTCCAGGCCGCCGGAGACGGCGGTGCCGTTATTTTAGCACCACCCTGTCCGGGCACCCGACCGTGCGGCTTTCGTTTCGATGCGCCGGTCACGAAGACCGGGAATGCGCGGATCGGTTCCTCCATTCCGGGTAGACAGCTTGCGCGGATTTGGTTAATGTCCCGCGCGTGCTTCGGGTCTCGCCTGAATCGCCACGGAGGAAACAGCCGGTCCCAAGCAGTCCGGCATGACAAAAGGGCCCGCAAGGGCCCTTTTGTTCGCTCCCGCCAAACCGCTTGGCGGCGCGGGACGTGCCCAAAATCCCCGTTTGGGCTAGTATCTCCGTCCCCGGATTTCCATTGACGGTATTCTCCATGTCCATCCTCAGGTCCGTAACCGCGCCTGCTCAAACGACAGGACGAGCGAGCGAAGCGAGCAGGGCTGCCGTCTCGGCGCACTCCTCATCCCAGCAACCGCTTCCGGCCACTTCGATCGCGCGCGCAGCCGGCACACCGCGCAAGGCGGTGGCGCTGATCTCGGGCGGGCTCGATTCCATGCTCGCCGCCAAGGTCATGCTGGAACAGGGCATCCATGTCGAAGGCATCAACTTCTACACCGGCTTCTGCGTCGAGGGGCACACGCACGCGATCCGCAACCACGAGCACGCCAAGCCGAAGCGCAACAATGCCCTGTGGACCGCGGAACAGCTCGGCATCAAGCTGCACATCATCGAAGTCATCGAGGAGTACAAGGACGTCGTGATCAATCCGAAGCACGGCTACGGCGCCAATCTCAACCCCTGCCTCGACTGCAAGGGCTTCATGGTGCGCAAGGCGCGCGAGTGGATGGAAAAAAACGGCTTCGACTTCATCATCACCGGCGAAGTGCTGGGCCAGCGTCCGATGAGCCAGCGGCGCGACACCCTGCCGGTGGTGGCACGCGAATCCGGCGCCTTCGACCGACTGCTGCGGCCGCTGTGCGCCAAGCTCCTGCCCGAGACCCTGCCGGAGCGCGAGGGTTGGGTGGACCGGAACAGGCTGTTCGACTTCAACGGCCGCAGCCGCAAGCCGCAGATGCGGCTCGCGGCGCAATACGGCTTCACGGATTACGCCCAGCCGGCCGGGGGCTGCTGCTTTCTCACCAACGAGCAGTACTCGCACAAGCTCGCCGACCTGTGGACCACCCGCGGCAGCAAGCAATACGAACTCGACGACATCATGCTGCTCAAGGTCGGCCGGCACCTGCGTCCGCGCCCGAATTTCAAATTGATCGTCGGCCGCGACGAGGGCGAGAACAATTTTCTCGAAGGCTATCGCAAGCGGTTCGTGCATCTCCACGCCATCAGCCACGAGGGCCCGCTCGTGCTCATCGACGGCTCCGTGAACGCGGACGATCTCGAGCTCGCGGCGCGCCTGACCGCGCGCTTCGGCAAGGGCCGCGAGGCCGAGGCGGTGACCCTGACCGTGACCGACATGCAAGGAAACAGCCACGAACTCCGCGTCGCCCCGATGCCGGCCAACGAGATTCCGCCCGAGTGGTATTTATAATGACGAGACGAGCGCGGCGAGCAGGGCTGAAGTCTTATGACAAGACGAACGCAGTAGGGCTACAGGCATGAGCCATTTCGTACTGGACGCGCGCTATCTGCTCTGTCCGATGCCGGTGATCCGGACCCAGAACCGCATCGCCGAACTCGCCCCCGGCGACACGCTCGAAGTGCACGCCACCGATCCCGGCGCCCTGCACGACATTCCGGCCTGGTGCCGGGTTCATGGCCACGAGGTCGTCTCCGTGACGGACGTTGACAGGAAAATATCAATCACTTTGCGTGTCGGCAAAACGACATGAGCGCCGCTCACGAACACGGCCATTTCGATGCCTCGAACGACGCCCGCTACGATGCGAGCCGCCGGGTCACGCTGGTCAGCGTGGTCTGGAACCTGATCCTCACCGTTGCGCAGATCGTCATCGGCTTCGTCGGACATTCGCAGGCCTTGATCGCCGACGGTCTGCACACGCTGTCCGATTTCATCACCGATTTCATGGTGCTGTTCGCGCTGAAACACGGAAGAAAGGGCGCCGACCAGGAGCATCCGTACGGCCACGCACGCATTGAAACCGCCGTGACCCTGATCCTCGGCATCATGCTGGTCGTGGTCGGCGCGGGCATCGCCATCAACGCCGGCCTCCGCCTGTCCACGGCGCAAACCTTTGTGGTTCCCTCGGCCATGACCCTGTACATCGCCGTCATCACCCTGGTGGCGAAGGAAGCGCTGTACCGCTACACCATGGTCGTCGCCGACCGCTTCGATTCGAACATGCTGCGCGCCAATGCCTGGCATCATCGTTCCGACGCCCTGTCTTCACTGATCGTCGCGGCCGGCATCGGCGGCAGCCTGCTCGGCTTCGGGTATCTCGACTCGGCCGCCGCCCTGATCGTGGCGTTGATGGTGGTGAAAGTCGGCGGCGAACTCGCCTGGCAGTCGTTGCGCGAGCTGGTGGACACCGGGCTGGCCGCGGAAGACCTTGAGTCCATCCGCCGCGTGATCCTTTCGATCAGTGGCGTGCAGGCATTGCACCTGCTTCGCACACGCCGCGTCGGCGAACAGGCACTGGCTGACGTGCACATCATCGTGGACGACCACCTGAGCGTTTCCGAAGGGCACCAGATCAGCGAAATGGTGCGTGGCAAACTCATCGAGAAAATTCCGTCCCTGGCTGACGTGATGGTTCACATCGATACCGAGGAGGATGTGAACGGTCCCAGCTGCGCCGGTTTGCCGTTACGCGACGAACTCCAGCAACGCCTGGCTAATTACTTTCGTGACATCCCCGAGGCGCGACAGATTGAACACATGACGTTGCATTATCTGAACGGACGCATCGACATCGAGCTGCTGCTTCCGCAGGATGCGCTTGCCCCGTCCGTCACCGCCCGGCAGCTGACGCAGCGGTTTGCCGCCGCGATCGGCAATGATCGAGAAATCGGGAATGTGGATATACGTTTCCATTGATGCATCAATTTGGTGCATATGGCTAATAAATGCACCAAATTGGTGCAATAATTACGCATTCAAAGCGTGACAAAGTTATTAAGTATTTGATTTACATGAAGTTCGTTGGTGGCATATTTCGTGCAAAAATAGGCACTCAATTTTCCGCTGCAACGCGGCAACCATAACGTTTCCCAGGAGGAAATCCGATGTCCGGCGCCGATGTTCTCAAGATGATCAAAGACAAGAAAGTCAAATTCGTTGACTTTCGCTTCACCGACACCAAAGGCAAGGAGCAGCATGTCTCCGTGCCGGCCAGCACCATCGAAGGTGAAACCTTCGAGCATGGCAAAATGTTCGACGGTTCATCCATCTCCGGATGGAAAGGC
>JACXTT010005058.1_pt1 | contig 19284 bp, 18 predicted proteins | sample 9270951 | NCBI WGS metagenome assembly JACXTT01 (sample SAMN15532306, study PRJNA645909) | rock metagenome | isolation source: weathered quartz diorite | place: Puerto Rico | collected 2017-06-21 | reverse complement strand
GATCGATCTTCCGCGCCGCAGCGTGCGCCTCTCCCTTGTGCAGGATCGCGGAAAGACTCGCCAACTGACGGGTGAACACGGGGACGGAAGCCTTGAACATGGATGGGGACATGGCAGTTCTCCTGGATGATAAAGCAGCATTGTGCGCGACTTCGCCGCTTCGCGCCGCACCGGAGTGCGCCAGCGGCCAAAGTAACTTGCATTATAGTAGTTACTGCGCTATCCTGCCGCCATGCAACGCAAAAGCTTCGGCAAAATGCAATGTCCGATCGCCCGCGGCCTGGAACGGGTCGGCGAGTGGTGGAGCATTCTCATCCTCCGTGACGCCCTGCACGGGCTGAGGCGCTTCGACCAGTTCGAGCAAAGCCTGGGCATTGCGCCCAACATGCTGGCGCGGCGCCTTGCCGGACTGGTCAAGGCCGGTCTTCTCGAGCGGCGCCGCTACAGCGAACGCCCGCCGCGCTACGAGTACGCGCTGACCGAGCGCGGCCGGGATTTCCAGCCTGTCATCGTCGCCATGCATGCCTGGGGCAACAGGCATTTCGCGCCCGAAGGCCAGAGCGTGTTGCTGGTCAATGCACGAACCGGCGAGCCCGCGGATCCGGTGATCGTCGATCGCAACAGCAAGCACCCGCTTGCCGACACCGAGTTCCGGGTGGCACCCGGACCGGCCGCGGCCGAACGCACCCGACGCAAGCTTGCCTCCAGCGCCTGGGGCATTGCGCTGCCCCCGCCGAGCGGCGGCAAGCGCAGCGCCCGCAAGCCGCGAAACCGCGCATGAATTCCTGCATCGCCGCCGCGGCGGACGCGAGCCCGCCGCCCGCCATCCGTTCGTATCCGGCCTGGGTGCGCCGCTGGTGGCGCTGGTCGGTACAACATTGGCGCGGGTTAGGCACGCGCACTGCGCATCGCCTTGACGGGTGGCGCGCTCGCCTTCGCCATATTCCTCAAGGGCACAAATGACCGAACCCGCCACGACTGCCCGCGCTTCCACCTGGCCGCTGGTGATCACCGCCGCCGTCATTCTCATGATCACCATGGGAAGCCGGCAGACGCTGGGCCTGTTCATTTCGCCGCTCAACACGTCGACGGGACTCGGCATCGTCGCGATCAGTTTCGCAATGGCGGTTGGACAATTCGTCTGGGGCGCGGCGCAGCCGATCTTCGGCGCCGTCGCGGATCGCTATGGTCCCGGCCGGGTCATCGTCGTGGGTGGCACCATGCTCGCGATCGGATGGTCGTTGACGCCGCTGGTCTCGAGCGAGTGGGCGCTGATCTTTACCCTGGGCATCGTTGCGGCTGCCGGTGCCGGAGCGGGAAGCTTCTCGATCCTGATCGGCGCAACCGCGGGCCGCTTGCCCCCGGAGAAACGCGCCTTCGCCGCGGGGTTCATCAATGCCGGCGGCAGTTTCGGCCAGTTCCTGTTCGCACCGCTGGTCCAGGCGCTGATCAGCACCTTCGGCTGGATCAGCGCGATGCTGGCGCTGGCGGCTTCAGCCGTGGCCACGCTGCCGCTCGCACGCATGCTGAGCCGGACGCCGCCGACACCTGTCGCGTCCGCCGCAAGAGTCGCCGCACCGAACGAGATCGGCCTGCGCGCACAGCTGCGCATCGCCCTGCGCAATCAGAACTACTGGTATCTGCACGCGGGCTTCTTTACCTGCGGCTTCCACGTCGCCTTCCTGGTCACGCACCTGCCCGGCGAAGTCGGCTTGTGCGGCCTGCCGGCCGGCGTAGCGGCGAGTTCGCTGGCGATCATCGGCCTTGCCAACATCGCCGGCAGCCTCGGCATCGGCGCGCTCGGCAACGCCTATCGCATGAAGTGGCTGCTGTTCTGGGTTTACTTCACCCGTGCGGCCGCGATCGCGGTCTATCTTGCCGCCCCGAAAACAGCGCTCACCTTCTACCTCTTTGCCGTCGTGCTCGGCGTCACCTGGCTTTCCACCGTGCCGCCCACTGCCGGGCTTGTCGGCAAGCTGTTCGGCACACGCTATCTCGCGACGCTGCTCGGCCTCACGCTGTTGTCTCACCAGATCGGCGGTTTCTTCGGCGCATGGCTCGGCGGCATTGCCCTGGTCGGCAGCGGCAATTACGACTGGATGTGGTACGCGGACATGGCGCTCGCCCTCGCCGCGGCATTGATCAACCTGCCGATCACGGAAGCACCGCTCGCTGTGCCCCGTCCGGCTGCCGCCTGACAACGCGTGGCGGTGCCGGCACTTCGCCAATGACCTTATTCTCTCGCGAAGCCGCGTAATGGGCCAACCGGTCGCAATCGTCTTCGGCGTCGGCGCCGAACAGGGACTCGGCGCTGCGCTCTGCCACCGCTTTGCGAAAGAGGGCTATCACGTGATCATCGCCGGCAGGACGGCCGCCAAGATCGAACAGGTGGCGAAGACCATCAAGTCCGGCGGCGGCAGCGCTGAAGCCATGCTCACTGATGTAACGCGCGAAGCGGATGTGGTGGCGGCATTCGCCCGCGCCATGTCACCGGGACCCGGACTGGATCCTGTCGATCTCGCCGTTTACAACGCCGGCAACAACCGCAAGGTCGATTTCCTCGAACTGACCGCCGAAATGTTCGAAGACTTCTGGCGGGTGTGCTGCTTCGGCGGATTCCTGGTGGGTCGCGAGGCGGCACGCAACCTGGCGCCGCTGGGACGCGGCACGATCCTGTTCACCGGCGCGTCGGGCAGCATGCGCGGCAAGCCCGGCTTCGCGCATTTCGCCGCTGCCAAGGCCGGGCTGCGCATGCTCTCCCAGAGCATGGCGCGCGATTACGGCCCAAGGGGCATCCACGTTGCACACGCCATCATCGACGGCGGCATCAACGGCGATCGCCTGCGCCGCGGTCGCCCGGAAGTCATCAACGAACGCGGCGAGGGTGGCCTGCTGGGCATCGAAGCGATAGCCGAGGCATACTGGCACCTCCATCGCCAGCCGAGGACGGCCTGGACCCAGGAAATCGACCTGCGGCCCTACAAGGAACCCTTCTGACGGCTGGCCAGCGAGGGCTGGCCGTCGCAAGAGCGCGACAACGCGCCGCACAGAGGGGGAGTCCATGAAGGTCGAGAGCATCGAAACACTGTCCTGCGATGCGGGCTGGCGCAACTACCACTTCGTCAAGCTGACCACGAGTACCGGCATCACCGGCTGGAGCGAGTTCGACGAAGGCTTCGGCGCGCCGGGCGTAAGCACCGTCATCGAGCGGCTGTCCGCCCGCGTCATCGGCCAGGAAGTCGGCGCGCACGAGCGCATCTACGCCGAACTCTATAGCGCCACCCGCCCCGCTTCGGGCGGCATCATCGCGCTCGCCATGGGTGCGATAGAGAACGCGCTGCTCGATGCCAAGGCGAAGGGGCTCGGCGTGCCTGTCTACGAACTCCTCGGCGGCAAGATCCGCGACCGCATCCGCGTGTACTGGTCGCATTGCGCGACCTGGCGGATCAATCACCCGACCCATTACAAGCCAGCGATCACCGATCTCGACGGGGTCAGGGCGATCGGCCGCGAAGTGCGCGAGAAAGGATTTACCGCGCTCAAGACCAACATCTTCACGTACGACAAGAACGGGAAGAACGCGCGGGGATGGCGGCCGGGGTTCGGCGTGCCGTTTGCACCCGAACTCAATGTCGAGCGCGAGGTGCTGCGCAACCTGGTCATGCACCTCGAAGCGCTGCGCGACGGCGCCGGAGCGGATGTGGACATCCTGCTCGACCTCAACTTCAACGCAAAGACCGAGGGCTATCTCAGGATCTTGCGCGCCATTGCCGGGCTCGACATTTTCTGGGTCGAGATCGACAGCTTCGTGCCGGAAGCCCTAGGGTACATCCGCCGGCACAGCCCGCATCCCATCAGCTCGTGCGAGACGCTGCTGGGGCTGCGCGAGTTCATGCCCTACCTTCGAGAGCACGCGATGGACGTCGCCATTGTGGACACGCCCTGGAACGGAGTGTGGCAATCGATGAAAATCGCGGCGGCCGCCGAGGCGCACGAGGTCAACGTCGCCCCGCATAACTTCTACGGGCACCTCTGCACCATGATGAACGCGCACTTTGCGGCGGCGGTGCCGAACCTGCGCATCATGGAGACCGACATCGACCGCGTCGCCTGGGACCACGAACTGTTTAGCCATGTGCCGGAGTTCGTGGACGGTCATCTGGTCCTGCCGGCGCGGCCCGGCTGGGGAATTGAGCCGAATGAGGCAGCAATCCGTGCCCGCCCGCCGCAAGGTCCGGCGGGACTTCTGAACTACGGACGTAAGCCCTGACCGAGAGGCGCAAAGCCATGGCTCCGCGATTCACGCCTGAATTCCAGCGCAGCACGATCGTGAAGATTTCGTGGCGGCTGCTTCCCCTTATCGTGGTGAGTTATCTGGTCGCATACATCGATCGCACCAACGTCTCCTTTGCCGCGCTGACCATGAACAAGGACCTGGGGATCAGCGCCTACATGTATGGTTGGGGTGCCGGCATCTTCTTCATCGGCTATGCGCTGTTCGAGGTGCCGAGCAACATGGTGCTTGAGAGGGTCGGCGCCCGCCGCTGGATCGCCCGCATCATGGTCACCTGGGGCATCATTTCCGGGTTGACTGCCGCCGTCACAGGGCCGGTGAGTTTCCTCACGCTGCGCTTTCTGCTCGGCGTGGCCGAGGCCGGATTCTTCCCCGGCATGATCTTCTATCTCAGCACCTGGTATCCGGCTGCGTATCGTGCCCGCGTGATCTCGACGCTGTTCATCGCAGTCCCGGTCGCGAATGCGGTTGCGTCGGTCATTTCGGGCGCGATCCTGGGGATGGATGGCATCTGGGGCCTGCATGGCTGGCAGTGGGTTTTCATCCTTGAAGCCATTCCCGCGGTGCTGCTCGCTTTCGTCGTGCTGAGGCTGCTCACCGATCGGCCTGCCATAGCCGGCTGGCTCAGCGCGGACCAGCGCGAGTGGCTCGAATCCGAGTTGCAGGCCGAACGGACCCGAGTCGAAGGGACCGGCCGCCTCACGCTCCTGCGTGCGCTCACCGACAAGCGCGTCCTGATGTTGTCGATGATCTACTTCACAAGCGTCATCGCCAGCTACGGCATCACCTTTTTCCTGCCGCAGATCGTCAAGGGCTTGGGGCATTCGAACTTCGTCACGGGCGCGTTGACCGCCATCCCGTATGTGATCGGCGTGGTTGGCCTGGTGCTTTGGGGCCACTCTTCGGATCGCCGCAACGAACGGCGCTGGCACCTCATCATCGCATCTACGGTTGCGGCGGCAGGGCTGGCAGGCGTGGGCTGGTTTACCGGTTCCTACTGGGCACTGGTGGCCATGTCGATCGCCACCATCGGCATCTACGGGTCGCGGCCGTCCTTCTGGCCTATGCCGTCCATGTTCCTTACCGGAGCGGCCGCCGCCGGCGGCATTGCGCTGATCAATTCCATCGGCAACCTCGGCGGTTATGTCGGACCCTTCATTGTCGGCTGGATCAAGGACAGCACCAAGAGTTTCGAGATGGGGCTGTATTTCCTGGCGGCGTGTGCGCTTGCTTCGGCCGCGATCACGTATTTCGCCACCAGGTCAACACTGGGGACGACGAAGCAGGCCGATTAAAATCCGGCCGGCCTGTCATGGTCGCACCGTTCGGAGTCTTTTCACTTCACGCTGTCCACCGGCCCGGCCGTACGGCGTTATCGATCGGTCATTTTGCGCCGATCCCGAAGATCCTCCCAACCCTTGAGAGCAATCAGCCATCACCATGTTCGCCTTTGTCCTCTGTCTCGCCCTGACCGCCGTCTGCGTCCTGTCGCACTATGAAACGCTGCGTCTTCTGAACGACAGGTTGGCCCGCACCGACTTCGTCTCGACGCGCGCCAAGGTGCTGGTGGCGCTGGTCGGGGCAATGGCGAGCCATGTTCTGCAGATCGGCACCTTCGCGCTCGCGTACTACCTGCTGCGAGACAAATTCGGATTGGGCGGGTTCGGCGGAACTTTCCAGGACACGCCGATGAGCTTCCTTTACTTCTCCAGCGAAACGTACACGACGCTGGGTTTCGGCGACATCTACCCTACCGGGCAACTGCGCCTGATCTGCGGCATCGAATCGCTGATCGGGCTTTTGATGGTCAGCTGGACGGCGTCTTTTACCTACCTGGAAATGCGAAGGTATTGGTAGGCACCGGGGCCGCTCACTGAATTGCGATCATGGTCGTTTACGGGGAGGTTTCATGAAAACGAAAGATTCTGCACTTTGCGGCCTTGAGCGGCGCGACTTCCTGATTGGCGGCGGCATTTTTCTCGCCAGCGTGCTGGCAGGCCTGCCACGCAAAACATGGCCTGAACCGCTCACGGCCGATCCGGCATTGATCGAGGATCTGGTGGCGGCAAACCGCATCCTCGCCGCGCTGGAGGTCGTGGACGGTTACGGCAACGTCAGCGTCCGGCACGACAAGGACCCCAACCGCTACCTCATTGCCCGCTCGATCGCAGCGGAGGTGGTCACCGCGAACGACATCCTGGAGCTCGGCCTCGACAGCAGGCCGGTGGATGGAAGCGATGCCAAAATGTACCTCGAGCGCTTCATTCATGGAGAAATCTACAAGGTCCGCCCCGAAGTCAAGGCCGTGGTGCACAACCACGCCGCGGCGGTCATCCCCTTCGGCGCAAGCAACGTCCCGCTCCGGCCGATCTACCACATGGCAGGTTTCGTAGGACGGGGGGTGCCGATATTCGACATCCGCAAGGTCGCGGGCGACACCGACATGCTGGTGAAGACCCCGGCGCTCGGCGCCGCGCTTGCCCGTACGCTGGGCGACAAGCCCGCCGCGTTGATGCGTGGCCACGGAGCAGTGGTGGTCGCCGATTCGCTGCCGCAGGCGGTGGGACGCAGTTATTACCTCCTGATGGATGCGAAACTGCAGGCACAGGCCATGGCGCTCGGCGGCGACATCACCTATCTCGATGCCGGCGAAGCCGCCAGGAGCGAAAATTTCGGAGGCTACGAACGCGCCTGGGATTTGTGGAAGAGCAAGGCGATGGGCCGCTAGCAAGCTGTCGAAAAACTCGACGGCTGAACCAGTTTTCACCACCAAGACACAAGACACCAAGAAAAACGAACAGGGTGTTCAGGTTCTCATCTGCGTTACTTGGTGTCCTGGTGCCTTTGGCAAATGACGGTCGCAGCACTCGTTGTGCGCGGGCTTTCCCGAGTAGTGCATGCCAGTCCCCTGTCCACAAACTGGACAGGTCCATTGCGCGCAGTCGCCGGCCCCCATTTTCATCTTTTCCGGAACGGCATTCATGGGCGATGGGGCCCCTGCATTACGCATTGCTCTGTCATATCAGACGCCTTCCACGGCGTGAAGACCATGTACAGCGGATATTCTTTAACCCGTCCCGTTCGAAAAAGCAAGTGCACAGCGTCGGACTCCTTGACGCTGAAGGCAATCCAGCCAGCGAAAATTCTGTCGCAGCCTCCCGCTACGCATTCCGTGAACACCGCCGTCGACAGGTAGGCACCAAATTGCGCTCTTACTTGTTGGCGCGAGAGGATAGCGACCGGATGAAATTGATCAGGTCCCAGGTATCATTCTCGCTTAGCACCGTCTTGAAGGCAGGCATCATTTTTACACCGTTCTTGATCCGGTAAGCGACGATGCCGTCGGGAAAAATCGGCGGCGGCGCAATCCGGCTCAGGTCGTCGGGACGTTCCCGAAGCGAGGCCGCCGCTACGCCGTCGCCGCGTCCTTCGACGCCATGACAAACGGCACAGTTCTGCTGGAACAGTTGCCTTCCCCTGGCGATCGACTTCGCCGTTCGCGGAACTGGATTGAAGAGAAACGCGGCTTCAAGCAGGTCGGCGTAATAGACACCCAAGCCGGCGCCGACGAGGATTGCCCCGGCCCACAAGGCTTTGATCTTCATGCCAGGTACTTTGCCACGCAAAATGGCTGCGGGCCAAACATCTGCGGGGCGATTTCAGCTTGCTGTCGCGCTACGCGACCGCCTTGCGGCCGCTTGAAGGGCGAAAACGAAATGCACACTAAACTGTGCCCGTTCTCTTTCCAGTCCGCCGGCTTGATCTGAAGGGCCCCTCTGCAGCCGGTGCGTTGCAGTGCAGTACGCCCGGTCATTGACCTCCTTCCGTCCGCCGTCTATACCGGAAAAGCCGCATGGCATATTTCAAACGAAGGGGAGGAAAAAAATGCACGCAATCAGGCAATGGCTCTGTCCGCTGTTCCTTGTTTCGGCCTTGCTGCTCGCCCAGGAGGCGGTGGCGGCCGACAATTTCAACCGGCAGGACGTGACTTTCACCAGTGTGGGTAAGAAGCTGGTCGGCTGGCTGTACGTGCCCAAGGGAATGAAACAGGGAGAGAAGCGCGCGACCATCGTGATGGCGCACGGCTGGAGCGCGGTCAAGGAAATGTACCTTGACGACTTCGCCGCCAAGTTTTCCAACGGCGGCTTCGTGGTGCTGGTCTTCGACTACCGCAACTTTGGCGACAGCGAAGGCGAGCCGCGCGGGCACATCGATCCGCACATGCAGCACGAGGACTACCGCAACGCGATCACCTGGGCTTCGCTGCAGCCGATGGTGGATGCGAGCCGCATCGGCATCTGGGGCTCGTCTTACAGCGGGGCGCACGTTATGCATCTCGCGGCATTCGACCGCCGCGTGAAGTGCGCGGTAGCGCAGGTTCCGCTGGTCAATGCGACGGATAACTTCCGCCGCCTGGTGCGCGCGGACAACTGGGGAGGGCTGCAGGCATGGCTGGCCGCCGACCGGTCCGAGGAATACACCACCGGCAAGATCAACTACCTGCCGGTGGTCGCCGAACAGGGCAAGCCCTCCGCGCTGCCGACACAGGACTCGTACGATTGGTTCATCAAGGTTGGCCAGACGCGGGCGCCGAAATGGGAGAACCGCCAGACCGTGCGCTCGCTGGAACTCGCGCTGGAATACAACCCGGCAGCCAACATCCATCTGATCTCACCAACGCCGTTCATGATGATCGTCGCCGAGAACGACGTGCTCACGCCCACCGACCTGGCGATCGAGGCGTTTGGCCGCGCCCGCGAACCCAAGCAGCTCGTGATACTTCCGGGCGGCCACTTCGACGCCTATGTGAGCGGCTTCCAGGGCGCCTCGACACCAGCGCTGAACTGGTTCAAGCAACACCTGATGAAATAATTGGCGGGCAGACTGGAGAACACGGCGGGCACTGAATGGTGCCCGCTCCTGCTATCGGGCCGTGCGCGGCGGATCCTCAGGCACCGATCCTAGTGCCACACCGTCCGCAGAATTCCGCCCGCGTCAGAACACCCCAAGGATCTTGGCCGCTTTCGCCGCGTCCCTGGGCTTGACCCAGAACATCGCGCCATAGCGTCCGGCCCCGGCCATCACCGCGTCCAGCGCGGTTATGCTGATCTTTGCCGCAGCTAGCTTGCTGATCACCTCGTGGATCGCGCCGAGCCGGTCGTCGCCCTGCACCAGGAAGACCGTCTTTCGCGCCGAAAGCTTCCACTTGTTCTTTTTCGCCGCGGCGCGGAAGGCCGTGGTGTCTTCGGGGATGAAGTCCATCTGTGCCTTGCGCCCCGCCGGGAATCCGGTGAATGCGAGCAGATTCACGCCTGCGTCACTGAGCGCCTTCAGGTAGGTGGCGCCCGCCCCTGCCTGGTTTGCCGCTTCGACATAGAAATAGTCCGCCTTGCGCACCGAGTCTGTCATGGCCCCCTCCTTTTTTGAACGCCTGATTTATCTATAGCACTTGCGGGCGCACACGCAAGCCGGGCTTTCATTTCGCCGGGCTTGCCTGGACCGGAAAGCGTCGTCGACCTGGCTTCGGTTCCGCCACTTGCCCGGGTCCACCGGCTGTGGCCAAATCGCGTTTGCCCTGCGTGGTCGCGCAGAACTGTGCAAATACAAACGAATAACCCCCAACACATGAAAACCCACTGGAGCCAGGGGCTGCATCAGTTGTTCAGGCAACACGGCATTCGCCAAGTGAGTTTCGTGCCGGACGCCGGCCATGCCGCGCTGATCGGTCGGTGTGAAGCGGATCGAAACCTGCGCGCGGTACGGCTCACCACCGAGGAAGAAGGAATCGCCCTCGCGGTCGGCGCGTGGCTGGGCGGCGACAAGAGCGTGCTGCTGATGCAATCGAGCGGTGTGGGCAACTGCATCAACATGGCCGCGCTGCTTTCCGCCTGCCGGGTACCGCTGGCGATGATCGTGACCATGCGCGGCGACTGGGCGGAGTTCAATCCTTGGCAGGTACCGATGGGGCATGCGGCGAACAACGTGCTCGAGGGGATGGGCGTCCTCGTCACACGGGCAGACCGGGACGAGGACGTCCTGCCGCTGGCCGAGGGCGCGCTGCGCATCGCCTACAACACGCTGCGCCCAGCGGCGTTGCTGATCGGCCAGCGTCTGCTCGGCGCCAAAACCTTCGACGGCTGAGGACTTGCGAGGACACGGCATGGCGGAAAAGGCATCGAAGGGCAAATCGAAAGCGCTAGACCGGCGCACCGTGGTCAGGATGCTTCTCGCCGAGCGCGGCGAGTTGCTGGTGATCGCGGGACTGGGCGCACCAGCGTGGGATGCAACCGACGCCGGGGATCACCCGCTCAACTTCCCGCTCTGGGGCGGAATGGGCGGCGCTGCGGCGATCGGCCTGGGGCTCGCGCTGGCGCAGCCGGAGCGCCGGGTGCTGGTGCTTACGGGCGACGGCGAGCTGCTGATGGGTATGGGCTCGCTCGCCACCATCGGCGCGCAGCGCCCGCGCAATCTTGCGTTGGTGGTTCTGGACAATGAACGCTACGGTGAGACCGGCATGCAGGCCTCGCATACGGCGTTCGGGGTCGATCTCGCAGCGGCGGCAAAGGCCTGCGGTTTTGTCTCGGCGACGATGGTGAGCACGATTGAGCAGGTTCGCCGACTGCGCGCGCGGCTTCGCCGCGCCGATGGTCCGTTGTTCTCGCAGGTCAAGGTCGCACCCGACAAGCTTCCGCTTGTACTACCGCCGCGCGACGGGGCGCATCTCAAGGACCGCTTCCGCGAAGCATTGCTCGGCAGGGACGCCTACTTCCAGCGTTGAAGGAAACGTGGCGACCGCACCAGGCGATGCGTCTGTGCCCGCCGCCGGATCACATCGCTACCGCCCGGACCTGGGCAAGGTCGGTCCTGCCCTGCAGCGCCTTTTCGATGCCGTCCTGCCTGAGCGTGAGCATGCCTTCTGCCTGCGCGACCTTCTGGATGTCTTCGACCCGCGCGTGGGTCTGAATGAGCGCCTTGATGGCGCGCGAATTCACCAGCAGTTCGTGAATGCCGAGGCGGCCGCGGTAGCCGCGCTTTCCGCATTTGTCGCAACCCGTGGCAACATACAGCGTCAACTGTCCCTGCTTGTCACCGTAGCTCGACTCCCAGCGCTTGCGCACTTCGGCCGGCACCAGCGGCGTGCCGTCGCAGTACTCCTTGAGCAACACCCTGACTTCCTCCTCGGAGAGCTTGTCCGGCTTCCTGCAGTCGGGACACAACGTTCGCGCCAGCCGCTGCGCCAGAACGCCGAGCAGCGCGTCGGCGAAGTTGAACGGGTCCATGCCGAGGTCGAGCAGCCGGGTAACCGACTCGGGCGCGCTGTTGGTATGCAGCGTCGAGAACACCAGGTGACCGGTAAGCGAAGCTTCCACGCCGGTTCTCGCCGTCTCGGAGTCGCGCATTTCCCCCACCATGATCACGTCGGGATCGAGGCGCAGGAACGAGCGCAGCGCTGCGGCGAAGGTCAGGCCGACCTTCGCATTCACCTGCACCTGGCGCAAGCCCTTCTGCGTGATCTCGATCGGATCTTCCGCAGTCCAGATCTTTTTCCTGCCGTTGTTGATGTGCCCGAGCACCGAATGCAGTGTGGTGGTCTTGCCCGATCCGGTCGGGCCGCAGATGAGCATCAGACCGTAAGGCATGGCGGCGATGCGCTTGATTTCGGCAAGTACCGGTTCGCGCAGGCCCATCTTGTCGAGTGCGATCGGCTTGGCCGCGGCCAGCACCCGCATCACCACGTCCTCCAGGCCGTCGGTCGTAGGCATGATCGCCACGCGCAGTTCCACGTTCGCCGTCCCAAACCGGTTGAAGACGATCTTGCCGTCCTGGGGCTTGCGCCGCTCCGAGATATCGAGGTTCGACATGATCTTGATGCGCGAGATCATCGCGTTGCGGAAGTGCGCGGGAACGTCGAGGTAGTCCTCGAGTTCGCCGTCTATGCGCAGCTTGACCTTGGTGTCCTCTTTGCCCTGATAAGTCTCGACGTGGATGTCGGACGCCTTGCGCTCACTGGCATCCTGGATGATCTGGTTGACGATGCGCACCAAAGCGTTGTCGGATACGCCGACGGCCGGTTCGTCATGCTCTGCGGCCCCGGCCGGCACGGGGGCGGATGCCGCCAAGTCCTTGACGTTGCGCGCCGCTTCGTACTGACCGTAGTACGTTTTGATGGCGGACAGGATGTTTTCCTGGTTCGCCATCACCGGGACGACGCGCAGCCGGGTGGAGAAACGCAACTCCTGCACCGGCACCGGATCGGTGGGGTTCTCCATGGCCACCACGATCTCGTCACTGGTCCGGAACAGCGGCATGACGCGATGCTTCTCGGCAAACCGCCGTTCAACCAGCGCCAGGGCACGCTGCTCGATATCGAAGCGCGTGGGATCGACGAACGGAATGCCGAGCTTGCGGACCAGCAGCCGGTTCACGCTGGCGCGGTCGATCACGCCCATCTCGATCAGGATCTCGCCGAGCGGAAGCTTGCGGTCGCGCTGCTGCAGGCTGACCGCCTTGTCGAGTTCCTCCTTGCTGATGACCTCTTCGCGCACCAGGACCTGGCCGAGCTGGCTTTCCGGAAGAGTCTGATCCCGGTCCTTGAGCACCTGCTCGAGGAACTCGCGGGAGATGATCTGGCTGGCGGTAAGATAATCGCCGATGCGCTGGCTGCGCAGGTGTTGCTGCAGCTGCAGGCCCACCTGAACGAAGTCCACCGTACCCTTCTCCTGCGCGGTAAGCATCTCGCCGAGGGACTGGCCGATGGAATAGCTGGCATACGCATGCGTGGGAATGAAGGTGCGCTGGATCTTGCCGTCCTCCACCGTAAGATAAAGATAGAGGCCGGTCATTTCGATCAGAAACCCGCGGGTTTCGCCGGCGAGTTTCTCGCCGTCCTTGAACGAAACTTTCACGATCTGGCTGCCGGTCGGTGGCACGACGCCGGCGTTCTGCATCTTCTCCAGTTCCCTCGGTAGCAGTTGCACGGGACGCGGCAACTGCAGCTTCTTGATCCTGGCGAACTCCAGCGTCTCGATCGAAGTCAATCCGGTGGCCACGAAATCGAGCGTTCCCTGCTCGGGCAGAAAGCGGATGAGCCTGCCTTGCGTCTGGCGGCCGTCGCTGCCTACGAGCAAACAGCTGCACGGGAGGTTCGCGTCCTGTGCGGACGCGTACTGGTAATAGGGTGGTGTAGGCCAGACGAAGCTTTGCTCTGCGGGCATGAGTCTTTCCTGTGGCGCAGGCCGGCGCGGCATTCCCGGAACCGCTCCTTTGCCTCTATAGGATAGACCAGTTCGGCGGCAGACGGCCAGACGCCCGTGGCAAGGCAATCCGGGACGATGGCGAGGCCTATACTTGTGCATACGCCCGATCTTGCGGGACAGGCCATGAAGACAGTCGCATTTTCATCGGGTGAACGCGTTCCCGCGCTCGGCCAAGGCACCTGGTGCATGGGCGAGAACAAGGCGGCCCGCGCCGAGGAGATCGCCACGCTCAGGCTGGGCCTGGATCTTGGCATCACGCTCATCGATACGGCGGAGATGTACGGCGAAGGCAAGGCCGAGGAATTGATCGGCGAAGCGATCGCCGGCCGGCGCGACGAGGCGTTCCTGGTAAGCAAGGTCTATCCGCACAACGCCACGCGAAAAGGGACGGTGGCGGCGTGCGAGCGCAGCCTCAGGCGGCTACGCACCGACCGCATCGATCTTTATTTGCTGCATTGGCGCGGTAGCGTGCCATTCGCCGAAACCATGGAAGCTTTCATGGCGCTGCAGAAAGGCGGCAAGATCCGCCACTACGGCGTGAGCAACCTCGATCTCGATGACATGCAAGAATTGGGGTCCGTGCCCGGCGGCAAGGGTGTGGCGACCGACCAGTTGCTCTACAACCTCGCCCGCCGCGGCATCGAGTGGGGCCTGTTGCCGTGGCTGCGCAAGCGGCACATTCCGGTAATGGCGTATTCGCCGATCGAGCGCGCCAGCCTGGCACACAACTCGAAACTTGCGGGCTTCGCACGACGCCACGACATGACTCCGGCGCAAGCGGCGCTCACCTGGCTGCTGGCGAAGGACGACATCATCGCCATTCCCAAGACCGCTCATCGCGGGCGGTTGAAGGAGAATGCCGGCACGCTCGAACTAACGCTGTCGGGCGAACAGCTGGCCGAACTGGACAAACTCTTTCCGCCACCCAAAGGAGCGCGCCCGCTCGAAATGCTCTGAATGGCGGCGGGGACCGGCGATCCTGACGGTCGGAATGCCTGCATCGCAACCGGACCGGTGTCCGCGCTGCACCGGAATCGACCGATGCGCCATAATAGCCCGGCACGGAGGCGAGCCGATGCGGATTTTTTTGCCGGAACGACCGCACGTCTAAGAATCTGGAGCAGCGGCCATGAAACGCGGGACCTGGCTCAACAATTTCGCGGGCATCGAGGGCGGCGCGCCTTCACTGTCGCCCAAGATCCGTGATGCGCTCGCCAAGCTCGACGATGCGCTGTTCGCGATCTGGGACCTGGGCGACAACGTGCTGCTGGCATGGACCCACGACGACGGCGAGCTGCGCTTTCTCGCGGTTCGACATTACACCATCGCCGAGGCAGTCCACAGCGGCGCAGCGCATCCGAATCAGAAAGAAGATGCCATCGGATTCGTCAACGAGATACTCGCCGGATCAAAGCACCTGATGCCGGACCGGTTCCGGGAGGTGTGCCGCGAGTTCGGGGCTGATCCCCAGATCCTGCGCGTGGATTTCCGGGTCGGCAACGACGTTGGCGTAGAGCTCATCAACGAGCTGGTGCGCCGTTACAGCGTCTCGCTGGTACGCGGCAGGGCTGTGGTGCTGCTGGACGCGGTGCAGTTCTCGCTGCAGCCGCCGCTCGATCAGATGGCGATGCTCAACAGCCTGTCCTTTTCGGTGAACTCGGCGTATCGGCAGTTGCTGTCGAAGGAGATCGATGTCAATTTCGCCCGCACCACCACCGGCGACGGATTTTATATCTGGAATCGGGCGACCAACCCGGGCGCGAACGTCGAACTGTACAAGCTGATGATGCTGATCCTCGCCGACAATGCGGTGGCGCAGCGCAAGGCTCGTAGCGAATGGGTGCCGAAGTTGCGTGCTGCATTTCACGTAGGCGAGCACTACGAATTCCACCAAGTGGAGGGCCTGAACCCGACCACTTTCAGCTACATCGTCGGCCAGGTCACGGTGGACCTGGCGCGCATGATCGAGAAGTCGCTGCCCGGGCAGATCCTGCTGGGCGACTTCGAAGTCAGGGAAGAAATCAGGTCCGGTAGGTTCATTCATTACGACACGGTGGACTTCGTCGAGAGAACCGCGGCGACCCTAGACCACCTCAACGGGCTCGTCATCTCCGGCGGCCGCATCGAGAACATCCGCTGCTACCTCACGGGCCACAGTCTTGGTGGCGGCCGATACATGGTCAATCGCTATCACATCCGCGACAAGCACGACACCACCCGGATCGTTTACAACGCCAAGATCAATATCCATCGCGAGAACACCGAACCGATTTTTCTCGGCATCCAGCGCGACGACCTGTGGGCATTCGCCACCGCCAAGGTGGAAACGTTGAACCGTGATGCGGAGCAGACGGGGTCCTATTTCATCAGACCCTGAATTGCGGAGGATGTAAAAAAACGGGCACCGTAAGGTGCCCGTTGTTCCTGCGCCGATGCCCGGCCGCGCATTCAGTCGAAACTGAACCCCGGCGTGCGCGTGTAGTGATGCAATCCCTCGTCCTGTATGACCAGCGAACGCATGCGTTTCACGCCGCGGTTGTGGTGCGAATGCAGCAGCGTGGCCGGCGTGATCTGCGCGGCGCCGGTGGACCAGTCCACACGCTGCCCGTCGATCATCGAGTAGATGTCCTCGCCCTGGATTGCCAGAGTGACCGCAACACCGTTGTGGCGGTGCGGGCGCTGATCGCCGCCGGGAGCGAGCGTATTGATCGCCACGTTGATGGACGGGATGGTCGCGTAGCCCGGCGCCAGCGCCGCAGTCGAGAACATCACCGAATGGCCGGTGGTGCTTTCGGTGACCGGGCGCTGCCATACCGCTTCGAAGCGCCGCTCGATCTCGTGCGCGGGCCAGTGCACCGTATCGACCACCGACTCCTGTGGCGCAGGCGGGCGCAGCCGCTCGAAGGCCAGCAGCGGCTCATCGGTCGCCACGAACAGCAGGCAGTCGGGACCAGCCGAGCGGTGCGTGGTTTCGCCACCGCCGGGAAAGCAGAACAAATCTCCCGCGCCCCACGCGATCACGTCGGCCGCGTTGCGGCTCTCGCCGCAGCCTGCCATGACGTAGTAGATCGCGCCGGAGGCAGCAAAGGCTCCGCGCAGGTGTTCGCCGGCGCAGATCTTCAGATAGCGGCATAACAGCGTGGGCGTGGTGGCCGGATACGGCGTGGCGAGATCCCCGGCGGCATCCAGCGCAATTGCACCGGACGGCGTTGCCGGGTCGAACGCCCGGTCGCGTTCGACCAGGAACTGCCTTGCCGGTACCGGCGGATAACCGAAGGTGAACGGGTTTTCCGAGGTGTGGTAGCGCGCGCGGCTCGCATATTGCGTTTGCGACTCGGCCCGCGCGCGGACAACTTCCTTGACGGTCATGGCGGCCCTCTTTGTATATTCCCCTCCCCCGATAATATACCGCCGGGAGAGCATTGTTGGGTTCGAGTTCGCGCGGCTCGGCCGGACCCACTGCGAGCCAGCGGCCGACGATCCTTCGCGGCCGCCTTCACTCGCCGCTCAGGACCAGGGCGCCGTGCCGGCCCTCACCCGCTTTTGCGGCAGCGCGGCGGGGTCGGGTTTCGGCATGACGAATGGCTGCACGGCTTCATAGGCCCGCGCCGCCTGCAGCACCCGCGCATCGGCAAATTTGTCTCCCACCAGTTGCATCGCCACCGGCAGTCCTGCGCGCGTAAATCCACACGGCACGGTGGCAGCCGGCTGCTGCGAGAGATTGAAGGGATAGGTGAAGGGAGACCATTCCCACCAGCGCATCCGATCGGAGCCAGGTGGCACTTCGTGCCCGGCTTCGAATGCCGGCACCGCCAGCTGCGGCGTGATCAGCAGGTCGTAGTCCTGGTGCAGCATGCACATACGGCGCGCGAAGGCCTCGCGCGCGCGCTCGAGCCGCCGATACTCGAGCGCGCTCAGGCCAAAACCGGGCTCCGCGAGTTCGAGCAACGGCGGATCGACGAGAGTGCGTTGCGCCGCGGTCATGGGCGCAATCGCCAGCGCCAGCGCGACCGCCCACAGCGGCTGCATGATCGCAATCGGGTCTTCGAGTTCGAGATCGGGCTCCTCGACCTGTGCGCCGAGCGATTCGAAAACATGTGTACCCTTTTCGACCAGCATCGCGACCTCCGGGTCCACGCGGGCGTAACCCAGCGTGCGGCTGTAGCCTATGCGAAAATTCTTCACCCCGGAATCGAGCCCCTGCCGGTAGTCGATATTTCGCGCCGGTGCCTGATACCAGTCGCGCGGATCGGGACGAGCGATCACGGTAAGCATCAGCGCCGCATCGGCCACGTTGCGAGAGATCGGCCCTTGGTGCCAAAGCGTTGCCGCCGGTGAATGCGGATGAACCGGCACGATGCCAAAGGTCGGCTTGAAGCCGAACAGCCCGCAGAACCCGGCAGGGATACGGATCGAACCGCCGCCATCCGTGGCGATGTGCATTGCGCCCATGCCGAACGCCGCCGCAACCGCGGCGCCGCCGCTGCTGCCGCCGGGCGTTAGTCGCGTATTCCAGGGATTGACGGTGATGCCGGTCAATGGACTGTCGGTCACACCCTTCCAGCCGAATTCGGGTGTAGTGGTCTTGCCGAGAAATACTGCGCCCTGTTCCTTCATGCGCGCCACCGGCGGAGCGTCTTCCGTCCACGGCTGTTTCGGATCGATGGTGCGCGAACCACGCAGTGTCGGCCAGCCTTCGGTCACGATGAGATCCTTCACCGTGCTTGGTATCCCGTCCACCAGCCCGGCCGGCTCTCCACGTTGCCAGCGCGCCTCCGCGGCGCGCGCGTCGTTCAGTGCGCGTGCTTCGTCGACCAGGACGAAAGCGTTGTAGATCGGATCCAGTGTGGCAATGCGGTCCAGCACCGCTCGCGTTGCTTCCACCGGCGACAACCGCTTGCTGCGGTAATGCGCCGCCAGTTGGCCTGCCGTCAAAGAAAGAATGTCATCGGACATCTCGCGCTCCCGCTGCATGCTAAGCAAGAATGCAAAAAAAGGCATTCACCGCCAAGGACGCGAAGGAAGATCAAGAGAAAAGAGTTCGGAAGTCAAAATCCCTAATTGGCGAACGATCCACCAAAGTTGTATGGTCGGAAAAGGCCTGCGAACTGTCTCGTCGCTCTTAAGCCAGAACCTCCTTTGCTCGTTCTTGTCTTTCCTTCGCGTCCTTGGCGTCCTTTGCGGTGAATGCCGATTGAGTCGTACGCTGCGTCGCACATGCAGGCGCAAGTAGCGCCCGGCCCCGCGGCAATTGCCAGCGCGAGGCCGGGCCGGCTTTTTTCGGCCGGTTCGCTATGCCTTCTGCTTCATCGCCTTCAACACCGCCTCGGGCGAGATGGGCATATGTCGCACCCGCGCACCCACGGCGTTGAAAATGGCGTTGGCCACCGCTGGCGCGACCACGGTTGAAGCCGGTTCGCCTACGCCGCTCGGATGGTGGTCGGACTGGATGATCGTGACATCGATCTCCGGAACCTGCGCCAGACGGATAGGCACGTACTCGTGGTAGTTGGTCTGCTCGAACGCCCCGTTTTTCAGCGTCAGGCGCTCGGACATGATCTGGCTTGCGCCCCACAGCGCCGAACCGCGAATCTGCGCCTCGACGTTTTGGGGATTGACCGCGATACCCGGATCCATCGCAATCGTCAGCCGGTTGATGCTGACCCTGCCGGTCTTCGGCTCGACGGTGACCTCGGCCACGCCGGCCACCCCGGTCGGCCCTCGCCGTTCCTC
>JACXTT010005057.1_pt1 | contig 19287 bp, 12 predicted proteins | sample 9270951 | NCBI WGS metagenome assembly JACXTT01 (sample SAMN15532306, study PRJNA645909) | rock metagenome | isolation source: weathered quartz diorite | place: Puerto Rico | collected 2017-06-21 | reverse complement strand
GCGCCGGTGAACGAAGATTCGAGCGCGATACCCAGATCGCCTGTGCCGGAGTCCCATGCGGCAATCGAAATCGCGGGTATTGGGCGGGGGGACTGAACCGACCCCGCTCCTGCTGGCTGAGCCGCGGCAATGCCGGCGGCGAAGATTGCGGCCGGAACAAGAAGGAGCTGCGTTACCCGCGAACGGATCAATTGCACGACGTTTGTATCGACAGTTTGAACCTCCTGATCACCTTGTTCCCGGTGTCGGCGATGTAGAGCGTGCAGTCGCTGGAGAATGCGACCCCCATCGGGGAGTTAAGGGCGCGGAATTGCCCCGCCCCCGTCAGCGCCCTCCCGAACGACTCAGAGCGGAACTGGCCCCTCGAGTTAAACTTGAACACGCTGTCAAGTCCTGAATCGACGATAAAGAGTTCGCGTCGCCTCCTGTCGTACGCCACAGCGCTCGCGTGCAGGTACATATAGGGTCGGATGAAGTCGGTTCCCCGCTGTACGCCGTTTGCCGGATCGTATTTCGGGAGCCACCCCTGGAAATCGATGTTGCTGTAGTACGTCATCCAGATCGCGCCATACGCAACTCCGTCCGTGGATTGCGTGAGCACGAAATCGCTTGAAGACGGGAAGACCATCAGCCCGGTGAGATACCGTATGTCGGTAATCGCGGTTCCCCCGGAAGGACGCGTGATAAGATCGCCTACCGGAGTGATGAGCGTATCTCCCTTATTGAAGCGCAGGAGACGTGTGTCGGGATCCACGAAGCTCGTGTTGTCGGTGCCGGTGCGGGCCACCAGGTACGCGTTCCCCGGAAGAAAGGAGATCCCCGGGTAGCGCCTCTGCGGCCGCCCCGGCTCCTCCCAGATGACGCGTTTGTGCGCGTTCGGCAGATCGTGGTTGTAAAAATACGACGTGTCTCTGCGTATCGGAGTGACGATAGTGTCGCCGAGCGGGCCTATAACGGCATCGATCCGGGAAACGTACGTCGTGTCGAACCTCACCAGGAAAATCCTGGTGATCGCCCCGATCGTATCGGTGCCGTTCGGCGCGATTGTTTCTCCTCCTACATACAGATCCAGTTTTGTATTCTGAGCGATGGAGATGGGATGCCTGATGGTCGTTTCGCGTTTTAATACCGTCCCTCCGGCGTCCAGCATCACCACTTCATTGCGGCCGTAGTCCGCAACGTAAATGAGCTGGTCGTTGCCGACGATGACCGCCCGGGGGGATTCGAACCCTCCCCAGGGGGGATAAATCTCCACATACGATGTATCGCCGACCGGAGTCGTGGTGCGCTGGTTTTGCGCGATCTGAAGAAGCGGATCGATCGGGAATTTCGATTCGCAGCCCGACGCCAGCCCGAGAGCGAGGGCGAAGGAAACGAGAAGTATGGCGGGGATCGGTTTCATGGGTTAGAATGTCAGTCCCAGAGAAATCCGGTGAACGCCTCCGAGCGTATTGTAATTTGCGAACGCGTAATCCACGAGGACGCGGCGCTCGGCAACGGGCGCGGCGACGCCGAGTCCGAACGTCACATCGTTGGAGGTTGCGTCATCCCTTCCCAGGAGTCGCTCGCCGATTGTGCGTTTCACGCCGCCGCGGAACCAGAGCCATTGTTCCCACTGGTACTCGATCCCCAGGTGGACGTTTTCGGCATTGTCATTCGGATGGTTGAGCTCGAGCGACGTTGTCACGTGCGAATCGGCCTTCTGCAGCGGCTCCATGGCAAATCCGATCTTGAACTGCGTGGGAGGGGAAAACGACTGAAAGGAGCTTACCCCCTGGCCGCTGAACTGGGTGACCTCGCCGCTCGGGCTGACGTCTGCGCCGAAGTTGGACACCACGACCGCGAACCGTGAGGAGCCGATGCCCGTCCAGTAATACGTTCCAAGGTCGGCGACGATGCCTCTCATGTGGAGAACGTCGAGGGTCTCATCGACGTATCTCACCGTCACTCCGAAGCTGAACTGGTCCGTCATTTTTTTCGCGTACGAGAGGCCCATCGCCAGATCGCCGTACTTGAAATAGGCCCCGGTCCCGAACGGTTGAGTCTCCGTGGTGACCGGCATGTCGGCCGTGTGAAGCGAGATGACCGAAAACCCGAGGGCGTCGCTCGGCGAGAGGTGATACGCACCCGCAAATGCTTCGTGGCCGAGGTCGACCACGTACCACGTGTGGGTCGCTATCACCTCGTTCTCCGAGAACTCCGTTAGACCGGCCGGGTTCCAGTACGTAGCGGTCGCGTCGTTGGCGATCGCGACGAACGATTCTCCAAGAGCCGACCCCCTCGCCCCGGCGCCGATCTTGAGGAACTGGAAGGCGGATATCCCGGCCCGCTGGCCGCCGAGATTCGGCACGAGCTGCGCTTCCGATGCGGCCGCTGCCGCCAGGACCATAAGCCCCAGGAGCGCCGCTTTCATCATCCGCCGGGTATCGAAGATCCGTCGCATCGCTAAAAGGAAAGTGCCAGTCCGGCCCGCAACGTCCTCGGATTCAGGTAGCGCGCGGGATTATAGGGGTACGGCGTCACTGGCGGAGTGAGATCGGGATAGAGCGGATCGTTGACGCTGTTCTGCGTCGGGTCGCCGTACTCGTACGCCCTTCCGGTCACCGGATTGATGATCTCGGAGTTCTTCCGGTTCAGAAGATTCTGCACCTCGATCGAAAATGTCAGCTTGCCGACGCCGACGTCGAAATACTTTTCAAAATTTGCATCGATGTAGAACCACGGATCGCCCACCTGCGCGTACGGGTTCTTGTAATCAGGGACATAGAGGGGCCTTCCGGTCGTCGGATCGAATCCGTACAACAGCTGCTGCGTGTACCTCTTTCCCGACTCGTAAAAGATTCTCACGAAGGCGTTGTAATCGTCGAGAATGCCCGGACCGAAGCCGAAGAGGGGCGAATTCCGTTTGGACGTGAAATTCAGATTGATGCCGAACTGAAGCGGCCTGTCGAACACGGCGGGCGCCTCTCTGATGTTTTCTTCAAGCCCCTGCTGGAGGTTGAAGAGCGCGTCGTCCGCCTGGGAGCTCTTGCCCGTTGCGATCGAGTACGAACCGTTCGCCGTTCCCCTGAACCACCCGCCGATTCTCGTCTTGTACTCCACTTCGACGCCGCGGATCCTGCTGTAATCGAGATTTACGTAGGTCGTGTACGAACTCCCCGAAAAGCGCGAGGACTGGACGGCCACCGTGCGTGCCGTGATGTAATCGAAGATGTCTTTGTAATACGCGGTGATGGTCAGGACGTCGCTCCCGCTGAGCTGGTTCCTGAGGCCGAGCTCGTACGACACCGTCGTCTCGGGATTCAGGTCGGGGTTCCCGATGGTCTGAAACGTCGAGTGCGCGCTCGTGGTCGCCAGTTTCGCGTACACGAACTGGGGCCGCGGCAGCTTCGAGAAGTGGCCGTAGGAGAAGAAGAGGGTCTGGTTATCCGATACGGGGTGCGAGATGCCGAGCCTCGGACTGAGCCTCCCCTTCCACCTGTTGCCGAAGAGGTCGAACGTGTCGTCCTCGTACGCGGTCCTGACCGGGTCGGAGATGTTGGTCTGGGAGGACGGGAGGGCGACTGTCTGGTCCACGAATTTGCCCGGGAACCAGTAGTCGAACCTCAGCCCGAAGTTGATGATCATTCCTTTCAGCGAGAGGTTGTCCTGGGCATAGAAAGCCCCCAGAGCGGGGTTGACCCGGTAAATGTCGTTGTTGAACCCGAGCGGTTTGATCCACGGGTCGATGATGTCGGCCATCTGGATGTTCTGAAATCTGAACTCGCCCCCCGCCTTAAACTTGTTTTTCTCGGTGAAATTATTCGTCAGGTCTCCTTTAAACGTGTACTCGACAAGGGAATGATCGCGCCAGCGCGCGGCATTTCCAACGTCGTAAAAGCCGTCGCCGGGGATTACGCCGATCGTGTCGTGCCTGATATTGTAGTACTGGATCGGGAGCGTCACGATATCTTTCGGCTGCCGGTACGCGTCGTAATAGAGCCCGTTCGCATCCCCGCGCACCCGGGCGCTGTAGCGGCTGAAACGAAGCTCATAAAAAGTTTTGGAGCTCAACGTGTGCGTCAGCGTGAAGGAATGCTGGATGTTGCGTTGCGTAAACGTGTTGGCGCTGTCAAGGATGTTCTGGAACTCGTATTGATACCCCGGGAGCGGCTCGATGTGCTCAAGGGTCGCCTGGAAGGTCTTCGAGTCCTGATCGATCGAGATCGAGGTGGAATAACTGTATGCCAGCTTCACGGTAGAAATCGGCTTCCACGTTAGCTTTGCGAGCCACGACCAGTTGTTGCTCCCTCGCGGGGAAAGCCACGAGCTCCCGGGATAGAGCGACGAGACAAGATGACCGGGAACCGTGGTATGGTAACCCTCCGGCTGGCCGTTGACGATCGTTTGAGTCCATCGCGTGTAACCATCGGTCAGATTGGTGTAGAAGTTCCCGAAGAAGCTGACGCTTCCCGGAATGGTTGCGCCCAGTGACGGAAGGAGATATGATGTCAGCGGTTCCGGGCCGCTGAGGCTCACCTCGTAAATGTCCGTGTTTTCGTTCGAGAGATCGTTCTGGTTGAATCCGAAGTGATCGCGTTTGTAGGCCGCCGACCCTGTGTATTTCTGGCTTCCTTCCTTCGTCGTGATGTTGACGATTCCGGAAGTTGCCTGACCGTATTCCGCGTTGTAGCCCCCCGTGATGACCTCCACTTCCTGAATCGATCCCGGGCTGAGCTGCAGCCCGAACCCGGTGCCGCCGAGCGGATCCTGCACGGAGACCCCGTCGAGGAGGTATGCGTTCTCATAGGTCCTCCCTCCCCGGATGTGAACCTCGTTGTCGGCCTGCACCACCCCGGCCTGCATCGAGACGATGTCCTGGACGTTCTGCACCGCCGAGGCCTTGATGTCTTCGCTCTTGATGGAGCGCGTGGTCTGCGTCTCCTCCAGGTTAAAGAGCGGTTTCTCGCCGACGATGACAACCTCCTGACCGAGGCTGAGGACCGTCTCCTCCATCTTGATGCTGAGATTCACCGCCTCCCCCGGCTTGACTTTCACGTCGGTGTATTCCACGGTCTTGTATCCGAGGAGCGAAGCATCGAGGGTGTACGAGCCTTCGCCCATGTTCGGGATTCTGAACGTGCCGTCTATTCCGGTTATTGCTCCGTAATACGTTCCTTTGATCGCCACGTTGACGCTCGCCAGGGGTTCCGACTTTTCGTCGACCACTTTTCCCGCGATCGTTCCCTTGGCTCCCCCCTGCGCCTTCAGAGGGGCCTGCGCCGCCGGAGTGAGCGCAAGGAGGATCAGAAGCAACGCCGAGGATCGTGTCCTGCTCATGCTATTGTCTGAACTCGTCATGCAATACATGTTGAAGGAAAGGTATCGCGGTGCTCGGCCCGACATTCTGGGCATCGAGGAGATGCAGGGGTAATCCCAGAAAAACGAAACTCCGCTTTCCGTCGATCCCGACGCCGTCGATGACCCCCATGTTCAGGACTCCCTGCGGCTGGGTCAGCCAGTCCGGATCTGTGTTCGGAGCGGTCCCCCCGTTCACCGTGTGGATGATGTAGCCAGCGGTGCAGACGCACCATCCCTGAAGCGGGTCTGAGAAATATGCGCCCGTCAGATGTTGCCCGACCGTGGCCCCAAACGGACCCGGGGGAGGAGTCCAGCTCGCGCCCCCGTCCTGCGTCCCGTAGAGAGTCCCGAGCGTCCCGGTCACCCAACCGTTCGAGGGATCGGCGAAAAAGATTGAACGAAACTCTGCGCCCGTGGCCGGACCGGTGGTGTTCCACGTGCTCCCGGCGTCGGTCGACTGCACGATGACTCCTCCTGACCCCGCAGCGAATGCGGTCGACGCTCCTGAAAAAGCAACGGTGTTGAGCCGCTCCGGAGTGGGACGGAGAACCTGCGCCCATGTGGCTCCGCCGTCGACGGTCTTCAGTATCGTCCCGCTGTCACCCACGGCAACCCCGGTCGCATTTCCATTGAACTGAACCGCGTGCAGAAAACTCCCGGTGTGCGATGAGACCGAGAACCACGAATTCCCTCCGTTCGTTGTCCGGATGAGCAGGCCGTTGCTCCCCACCATGATGCCGCTCTGAGCGGTCGTGAACCATACTCCGTATAGGTTTTCGAGCGTAATGACCGATCGGTCCTGCCATGTCGCTCCGCCGTCCAGAGTGTGAAGGATCTTGCCGCCTTCTCCCGCCGCCCAGCCCTCGGAGCCGGTGAGGAACTGCATCGCGTTCAGATTGGCGCTGGTCCCGCTCCCCTGAGCCTTCCACGTCTTCCCCTGGTCGGACGTGTGCAGGATCGTGCCGTTCGCGCCGCACGCCCACACGCCCCCCCCGCTTCCCGAAACCGCCAGGAGGTCGTTCAATGTGGGAGCGTACGCATAGCGGAGCGGAATGTGAGTGTCGGGCTGAATATGGTAGATATAACTGGCATCCGCCCGCTTGTAGATTGGGCGCATGAAGACGGAGTGTGCCGCCCCGTTAGAGCGAATATTAAACTGCAGGGGGGCGAAAATGTCCGAGGGATCCGAGGAGTCGGGTATCAGAACATACCCGCCCGGGATGCGCGTGTCTCCGAGGGAGGGTATCAGGCGCGTGGTATTCAGGTCGACCGAGCTGATGCTGTCCAGGGGCGAAAAATCGGTGATCGCTCCCCGGGGGTCGCTGGCCGTGGCAAAGAGCGTGGAGAAGATCACCTTGCCGCGGTGGGTGGCGTCCCGCACATACTCGAAGAGAGGGTACTGCGCGACGGCAAGACTCGGAATCGGATCCGTGTACCAGATCACGATGTCGAAAAGGTGGAGCGTCGAAATGAACGCCGGATCGAGGAACGGAGGAACGAGCTTGCCGAAGTGGGAATCCGACTTCTGCTGGGGAGTGAGTCCGGCGCCGATGTTCAGCACCTCGAATTGCGGATAGCCAACCGCTGGAACCACCCTCTTGTAAAAGGCGAGGGCCGAATCCCGGTCGTTTGATATATAGTCGTTGACAATAAGGACTCTCCCTTTGGGATTCTTTACGAACCAATGCCGCGTCGAATCCCCCGGCAGGCCGGCCGCCGGGCTGACGTCGCCGGCGATGTCCCGGGCGCGCACATAGAACCTGTTCAACGTATCGAGCTTGAGATGCTGGATGGTACCTCTCAGAATTCGCGTCGTGGCGTACGTTCCCGACCAGACATCCGCGTCGACCTCCTGACTCCGGGTCAGGCCGTTGGAGCGTTCGCGCGGGACAACCAGCGTGACGAGCTTGACGTTGCCCGGCAATGGCACCCATCTCGTAGAATCCGTCGTGCTGTTGAGCGCAATTTCGTATCGCGCGATCGTCTGATCGCCGTCGGGGTCGCTCCCGACCCAGGCGAAGGACGCCGCAGTATAGGTCGTTTCGGGCTGCTGCATCTGCGTGCCCGGGTTGTTGGGATCCTGGGCATACACCACCGACGGGGGCTGATTCAGGACAGGGAATCCGAGCCCGGCGCCCGATGGGTCGATCGCGCCCAGAAGCGATTCGAGGGGAACGTCCCCCGCATCGTACTGGCCGTCCCCGTTGCGGTCCCAGAACGGAGGACCGTTGTAGGACCCCGTCGTGGCGCCCTCCGGGACGAAGCGGATAATTGCGTCCGCGGGGAGCGATTGTCCGATCGTGTTGTCGACTGCGCGAACCTCGACCTGAAACGTGTCCCTTTTCACCAGCAGCGGAAACGCGACCTCCGAATCGTTCGCAGTGGTCCAATGCCACGTGACCGTGTCCCTCACGCCGTCTGCCGGATTACGCGGCGGGATTCTCCCCGTAGAGATGAGGAATCCCTCGACGACCCCATCGGGATCGGTGCCCCACCACCTGAGGTGCTGTCTGCTGTGTCCCTCGGCGATGGTCGAGTCCGGGAAGAGCCAGAGATACGTCTTCGGCGGCTTGTTGGCATTCGCCTGGGAAGGGCCTTCCTTTTCACACCCCGCCATCATGAGAACGGCGATGAGAAGAACCGCTGTCAACACTCTCATTGGCGGGGCTTCATTTGATGATCATGAATTTCCCGCGCTTCACCGAGCCCGATTCCAGGTCCTTGACGGTGAAGAGGTAGAGGCCTGTCGCAATCGCCTGATCGTACCGCGTGATCAGATCCCATGCGTGCTCTCCCCCGGTGACCTGGGCCTGCGTCGATGCATCCCCGTACTGCGTGAACCAGCCGATTCCTTCTCCGTTGTTTGTGGCTGCGTCGTGTTCGAGAACGGTCACGACGTCTCCCGCAAGCGTATAGACGGTGATTTCGGCGCGCGACGGAAGATTATAGAAGTAGATCTTCCTCTGCCTCTCGCGGCTTCCGTCCCAGAATGCGTTCGCGTAGTATGGATTGGGGTAGACGCCGATCGCCGTGCCCGGGTCCGAGGACGGCTTCGTGCCCGGGATGACCCGGTGAATCACCCGGGCGCTTTCAAGGCTCGGGACATTGTTCACTGAATCACCCTGGTCGAACGCGGTGACGGCGTAAAGATACTGCCAGCCGTTCAGGTCGTCGACCTTCACGCCCTTCGGCGGAAAGCGGTACCAGTACCGGACCGTATCGCCGGGAAAGGTCTTGGCCGTGTCGAGGAGTATCTTGGAGAAGCCGGTGTTGTAGCCGATGTTGTCGTCGGCCCGGTCGAACTCTCCCACGAGCGCAAGGTTGATCGTGAAGTTCTCATGATCCTGAAAATCTTCTCCGGCGTTTGAGCGGTAGACGCGGTACCCCTCGAAATCCCTCCGCCCCAGGATCGGGTCCACCGACTCTTCGGCGGACGACTTGTCCCAGTAGACGACCACATTCTCGCTGCCGACCTCCACCCTCACCTTCGGCCGGCGCGGGGGTGTCGGAAGGAGATAGCGCGTGATCTTGCCGTCGGGCTCGTAACGGAGTCCGAATTCCGTCGGAGACACCGAATCCCGTCGCGCGACGTCCTCGCCGGGATCGAGCGCGTTATTGCCGTTGATATCCTCTCCCTGGTACGATTGCTGGGCCCAGCCGACATTGGTGTAGAGCGTCTTTCTCTGCAGCTTGGTGTCGAGGAACGCCGGGTCGGTCCCGAATTTCTTTGCGCAGGTGACGGCGAAGACCACCTCGAGGGAGTCGCCGGGATTCAGGCGCGAAAACGGTCCGGTGGAAAGGAGATACGTGACGTTCTTCGGCCGGATGCGCAGCGCGTCGATGTGATCCTGCGGCATCGTCTGCGTCATCCTGGAATAGCGGCTCAGGTATCTGTTTGCGTTATAGTCGTCGGTCGGAGAGAGGTACGCCTCGTCGCCGCTGCTGAGCCTGAACTGCCAGGCGTTATAATAGGTGTGCCTGTACAGGTTGCCCACCGAGTCGACGTTCGACGGGAACGGAGTCGTCCCGAGGAGCTTCACGCCGATGTAGCTGTCGGCGGGAGGCCCGCCGGGGGCGCCGTTGAAATCGAACGAATACGCCATCCGCTGGAGGGAATCGAAGCCGTGCCCGGTGTTGTCGAAGTAGCCCACGGTTCTTGGCTGGACGTAGTTCGTGTTGCGCACCACGGCATTGTCCCAGAGGCCGACATACACGCTGTCGAGCGTGTCCGCTCCGGCGTTGTAGATCTCGTACCGGAGGATGACGAAGAAATCCGCAAACGGGAAATTCCACGCGTAGCTCTCCTGGTGGACCCTGATGCCGAGTGGAATGTGGTTCACGATCGAGTCGCCGGTCGAGGGAGAACGCGTGAACTTGTCTGTGTACTCCGAGATGAAATCCTGGTGGCTGACTGCGAGGGGGGAGAACTGGGAGGTCTTCGGACGGTCGTCCGTGAGCGTCGAGATCTCCGTGATGGAATCCTTCAGCTCGGAGTTGAATTCGTAATCCCCCCCGTTCGTCGAAGAAGTGGAAGCGCGGTCCGTTGCCCCCGTCGAGACGAGGATCAGGCCGTTCCTCGGATTGGAAGGATCCGGCGTCTTGACCACCGCGCCCACCCACAGTCCTCCCTGATAAATATGCTCGATGCGCGAGCCGCGCGGGTACTCGCACGACGGCTGGGTCGGCCAGTAGGCGTTGCGCGTTCCGAGCGTCCCGAAATTGGTGACGGTCAGACCTATGTTGCCGACACTCGTGTATTTTTTGTCGATGTCGTCTGCTGTTTTTCGAAACCCGTCAGGTTGGCCAAAGGCGGCCGGGGAGAACCAGAATAGAACGACTGCAACGAGGGAACGATAGAGCAGCCCTGCTACGTTTTGCATCAACTTACATACTCTGAGTAGGGTGGTTCGAAGGGAGAAAAATTCGGCTGGCAATATAGAACTTAATTACCTCAAAATCAAAACCGGTTCACCCCCTTCCCGCCGTTCTGGAGGACGGCCCCAGGCAATCTATTAGAACATTCTAATAATTTTCTTCTTGACACTCTCGAACTGAATCAGTACCATGCAATAGCCGATTCATCGGCAGCCTCTTATTTCTGTCGGTGTTCAGTCCCTATCAACACTGGCGGAATGTAGAACAAACGCTCAGGCAAGCCCCCGACCTGGGCGTTTTGCTTTTCACCCCCCCCACCCCCTCATTTTACTTTCACACGGATTTACCGTATATTTTTCGCAGTTTATCATCCGGAAAGGTGCAGGAGCGGCTTAACTGGCACGCCTGGAAAGCGTGTGTACCCGAAAGGGTACCGAGAGTTCGAATCTCTCCCTTTCCGCTCCCGAAGCGCATCCCGGCCTCACGGCGGATAAGACTCTCTGTGCTGCGCCCCATTTCCTACATCTTCTTACTGCTCCTCCAGACTGCCGCACTCCGCGCGCAATCGCGCGAGGCAGTCGTCGTCACCATCGACGGAGCGATCAACCCCTCCTCAGCCGATTTTATCCATGAACAGATCGCCAGGGCGTCTGCATCCCGCGCCGAATGCCTGATCGTGAGGCTGAACACTCCCGGCGGCCTTCTTGTATCGACCCGCGCGATTGTATCGGATTTTCTCACGTCGCCGGTTCCGGTGATAGTCTACGTGTCGCCTCAGGGCTCTCAGGCGGCATCGGCGGGCGTCTTTGTGACCCTCGCGGCGAGCATTGCCGCGATGGCCCCGGGGACGAATATCGGCGCCGCGCATCCCGTCACTCTCGGGGAACAGATGGATTCGGTGATGATGACCAAGGTGACCAACGATGCCGCGGCATTCATCAGGACCATCAGCGAAAAAAGGAAACGAAACGTCCGCTGGGCCGAAGACGCGGTCCGCTCCAGCAAGTCAATCACCGAGACCGAAGCCCTCAGGCTGCACGTCATCGACACAATCGCCGCGTCCGTTTCCGATCTGCTCGAGAAGATCGACGGAAAGACGGTGCAGGCCGGCGAAGAAAGCAGGGTGCTCCATACGAGAAATGCCGCGGTGACGAGCGTGGAGAAGTCGTTTCAGCAGAAGCTTCTCGATATCCTGAGCGACCCGAATATCGCCTACCTTCTCATGATGCTGGGATTCTACGGCCTCCTCTTCGAGTTGTACAACCCGGGCGCGATCCTCCCGGGGATCGTGGGTTTCATTTCCCTGGTCCTCGCGCTCTACTCGCTCCATACGCTCCCCGTCAACTATGCAGGGCTGGCCCTGATCATTTTCGGAGTCCTCCTCTTCGTCGTGGAGCTCAAGGTGCCGAGCCACGGCCTCCTGACCGCCGGAGGGATCATCTCCCTTCTCCTCGGGTCGGTGATGCTCTTCCGCTCCGGCTCGACCCTTGACATCATCACCGTCTCCTGGCAGGTGATCTTTGTGGTTGTCGCGGTCACAGCCGCCTTCTTCATCTTCGCCATCGGGATGGGTGTCAGAGCCCAGCGGCTGAAGCCGGTAACGGGCGTCCAGGGGATCATCGGCGAAGCGGGTGAGGCGATGACCGATCTGAAGCCCGACGGCCAGATCAGGGTGCACGGGGAGATCTGGAATGCCACGAGCCTTGACGGGCCTCTGAAGAAAGGAACGGCCGTAAGAGTTGAGCTGGTCGAAAACCTCCGGCTGAAAATCAGAAAGTTTTCATAAACCGCCTTTCGGGAGAACACCATGGAAATGGTTCCATACTTTGTTTTCATTCTCGTATTCTTCGGCGTCATCATTGTGTTCAACGCGATCCGCATCCTCCGCGAGTACGAACGAGGAGTGATTTTCCGCCTCGGAAGGCTTATCGCCGCGAAGGGGCCCGGGGTGATCTTTCTCATCCCGATCGTGGACCGGATGGTCAAGGTGAGCCTCCGGACAGTCGTGCTCGACGTCCCGACGCAGGACGTCATCACGCGCGACAATGTTTCGATTAAGGTGAACGCCGTGATCTATTTCAGGGTTGTCCAGCCGGAAAAATCAATCGTCGAGGTCGAGAACTTCCTCTTCGCCACCTCACAGCTCTCGCAGACCACGCTCCGGAGCGTCCTCGGCCAGTCGGAGCTCGACGAGCTCCTCTCCCAGCGCGATAAAATCAACCGCGAGCTCCAGAAGATCATCGACGAGCACGCGGAGCCCTGGGGAATCAAGGTGTCCAACGTGGAGGTGAAGCAGATCGACCTTCCCATCGAGATGCAGCGCGCGATGGCGAAGCAGGCCGAGGCGGAACGGGAGCGGAGGGCGAAAGTCGTCCACGCCGAGGGCGAGTTCCAGGCAAGCCAGAGACTCTCCGAAGCCGCCGCCGTCATCGGAGAAAACCCCATCGCCCTCCAGCTCCGCTTCCTCCAGACCCTGACGGAAGTGGCCGTAGACAAGAATTCCACGATCCTCTTCCCCGTTCCCATCGATCTCCTTGAACCGTTCCTCGAACGCAGCCGAAAGAAGTGAGCGGGCTGCGGCCCCCGACGCGATCCTCTTCGGACAAAACGCCCAGGAACGCATCCTTGCTGTCCAGCACTCCGGCGAGGGGACGATGCGGGTCTTCCAGAGAGATCAGCGCTCCGTCGTTCAGAAGGAACATGAGTTCTATCCGTTCTTCTTCCTGACCGATTCCACCCTTCTCGAGGGCTTTCCCCAGAAGCACTGGATCAAGAAGCTCGACGGGGGGAACGATTTCCGTTTCCTCTGCGCATTCACCCGCTGGTCGGACATGTGGGAGGGGGTGAATCAGCTGATCACGCGGTCGAACGAACGCACGGGCGGCTCCGTTGCCTCGTACGCCGACCTCCCCTCGCTCCACCTCCGGCCCGACGCGGTTTCGCAGTTCCTCATGCAGACGGGGATGACGCTCTTCAAGGGAATGGAGTTCGACGAGCTTCACCGGCTGCAGCTCGACATCGAAACGTATTCCGCCCGGGGATCGAAATTCAGCAACGCCTCCCGCCCGGAAGACCGGATCATTCTCGTGGCGCTCTCCGATAACCGGGGTTGGGAAGAGGTCGTCGGGAATCCGCACATGACGGAAGACGCGCTCCTGAGGGAAGTGATCGGCATTATCCGGAAGCGTGATCCCGATGTGATCGAGGGACACAACATTTACAATTTCGATCTCCCCTATATGATGGCCCGATGCCGCCTGCACGGGATCGAATTCAGGATCGGACGCGACGGCTCCCCCGCGCGGTCATTCGAATCGCGCAGCGTATTCGCGGAGCGCGCGTTCGATTACACTGTGTGGGAGATTGCCGGAAGGCACATCGTCGACACGTGGCTTCTCCTTCAGGCATACGACGCCTCAAAAAGAACGCTCGAAAGCTACGGCTTGAAACAGGCCGCCCGGCACTTCGGCTTTGCGCGCTCGGGGAGGGAATACATTCAGCCGGACCGCATCTCCTGGACCTGGGAGCATGAACCCGACCGGCTTTTCCGGTACGCCTCCGACGACGTCTACGAAACCAGGATGCTCGCGGAATATCTTTCGCCCACGTATTTCTACCTCTCGAACATTCTTCCGTTCAACTACGGAACGGTGGCGCGGATCGGTTCGGCCGCAAAAATCGAATCCCTGATCGTCCGGGAATACGTCCGCCGGAAGCATTCGATCCCCAGGCCGCGGCCCGGCCTCCAGACCACCGGGGGATACGCCGACATCTATCACACGGGAATCCTCGGCCCGATCGTTGATGTCGACGTCGAGTCGCTGTATCCTTCAATCATGCTCTCCGGCCGGATAGGACCGTGCTCCGAAACGCTCGGCGTGTTCCACCACGCGCTCGAGAGCCTGACGGAGATGAGAATCAACACGAAACGCAAGATGCAGAGGAGCCGCGATGCGGTTCACAGGTCCAAGTACGACGCGATGCAGTCCTCCTTCAAGATCCTCATCAATTCGTTCTACGGGTACCTGGGATACACGCGCGCGCTCTTCAGCGACCCCGAGGCGGCGGACCGGGTGACGCAGACGGGACAGCGTATGCTTCGCACGCTGATCGCCGCCATCGGCGAGGGGGGCGGGATTGTCATCATGGTCGATACCGACGGGATTTTCTTCGTCCCACCTCCAGGGGTGCTCAGCGGCGAGGATGTAGACGCGTTCGTCGCCCGCGTGGCGTCTTCTCTTCCCGGGGGGATTCGGCTCGCGGTCAACGGGCGGTACAGCCTGATCATGAGCTACAAGAAGAAGAACTACGCCCTCCTCGGAGAAGACGGCCGGGTCAAAATAAAGGGATCATCGCTCACATCACGCAACGTCGAACGATTCGGGAGGAACTATCTGCGCGAATGCATCGAAGCCCTCCTCAGGCGCGATATCGAGGCGCTTCATAGCGCCTACGCGAGATACCACCGCGATCTCGGCGATCATGCCTTGAGCGTGGAAGAGTTTGCGCGGGTAGAGACTCTCAAGGAGAGCATGGATCAGTATGCCGGGGCGGTCGAGGCAGGGGCCAGAAACAAGTCGGCGAATTACGAGGCAGCCATCGCGTCGGGGAACCGCTGGAGGCCGGGCGACCGGATCTCCTATTACATCACCGGCAGCGATGTGAACGTCAGGGGGTTCGAGCACGCGCGGCTATCGGAAGAATGGGATCCTAATTTCCCCGACGAAAACGTCAGATACTATCAGAAGCGGCTCGACGAGCTCTCCCGCAAATTCGAGCCATTCTTCAGTTCCGGTGATTTCAGAAAGATCTTTTCCGTCGACGACCTCTTTCCGTTCTCACCCGAGGGAATTGAGATCCTGACACAGCCCGTTGCCGCGGCCGAAGGCGGAAATGAAGAAGAATCTGAAACCGCTCCCGCCGAGTCCCCCAACTGGACCGACGAGGGTTGAGCGCGTCCCTAGGAGGGCCTGCGCGCCCCCACCCACTCCCTAACGTATGAAACGATTTCGATGGTCGAGGCGCCGGGAGTAAAGAGTTCGCCAACGCCCATCGACTTGAGCTCCCTGATGTCCTGGTCCGGAATAATGCCTCCCCCGAAGAGCAGGACGTTTTCGAGCTTTTTCTCCTTCATCAGAGCGAGGATCCGCGGAAAAATTGTCATGTGCGCCCCGCTGAGAAGGCTCACCCCGATCGCATCAACATCCTCCTGAAGCGCCGCTTCAACGACCATCTCCGGGCTCTTCCGGAGACCCGTATAGATCACTTCCATGCCGGCATCGCGGAGGGCTGCCGCGATCACTTTCGCTCCGCGGTCGTGCCCGTCGAGGCCTACTTTTGCGATCAGGATGCGTATCTTTTTCGCCATCGAAGTCCTGCTATTTCGTGATCAGGTTCTGAAAGTCCCGCAGAGCCACATAGAGACGCGACAAGGGGAGCCCCATCACGTTGTAAAAACACCCCTCAACACGCTCAACGAAGACGGCGCCCCTGTCGTCCTGAATCCCGTACCCGCCCGCCTTGTCCATGGGCGATCCCGATGCGACGTACCCCGAGATCTCCTCCTCCGACAGAACGCGGAAGGTGACTGAGGTTCGTTCGACCGCGGCCGCGCTCCTTCCCGAGGGCGTCTCGATCAGCGTGAGTCCGCTGTACACGTCGTGCGTCCTCCCGCTGAGCATTGTGAGCATCCGCGACGCGTCGCGCTTGTCCGCCGGCTTCCCGAGAACCGTCCCGTCGATGACGACAATCGTATCCGCCCCGATGATGATCGCATCTGCGAACGAGCGTGCGACGGCGCGTGCCTTTTGCTCAGAGAGGACCCCAACATAGCGTTCCGGCCCTTCACCCCTGTAGGGTTCCTCATCGACGCCGCTTTCCCGCGCTTCAAAGGCTACGCCGATCTGCGCGAGAAGGTGCCTGCGCCGCGGCGACCCCGAGGCCAGCACAAGCTTTTTGGGTGCCGGAGCGTCCGTCACAAAACAAAAAAGAGCGACGCAACGGCTTCGCTCTCAGGAGCTGCAATGGACCTCATCCCCGGACGCTTCTTCAATAACGGAACATCGCCTTGATGCTGCCCCAGGTTCGGCGGACGCCCGATACAGTGTGGTTCACCGGCAGGTCGATTGTGTACGCGGGCGCGGCGCCGTTGGTGAAGGATATCTTGATCCGGTAATGGTAAATCGTTGCGGTTTTTCGGAACACCGAGCGGTCGACATATTCATAGAGCGAAGGCCCCTTGGGATCGAGGGTGGCGATGGTCGTATACGCGCCGTCGTTGTCGGTGCTCCGCTCGATGTCAAACCTCGAAACATTCGACTCGTCCTCGGTGATCCATCGAACGGTGATATTGACGCCGTCGCTGCTTGCCTGAAGAGAAGAGGGTTTGATTACTTCGGCGCGGGAAATGCCCCAAGTGAGGAGAACAAGCGAGATCGCTATGGCGGGGATTCGCATTATTACCCCGCCAAGATACTATTCGCTATTGTCAAAGTCAAGCGTTTTGGGGAGTATTCTGGTGCGCGAGGCGAGACTTGAACTCGCATGCCCTTCCGGGCGCCACCCCCTCAAGATGGTGTGTCTGCCAGTTCCACCACTCGCGCGGCAGATGGAACGTACGATTTTCCGGGGAAAATTTCAAGGTAGGATGAAACGCGGGCTGTTCCGGCCCCCCAAAATGACGGGAGGAGAACAGCCTATGCTCTGCCCTCCTCCGCTTGTATCCTCCATCCACCCATCCACTCAAGATTTACGGAGGAATACGATTGCCACACTAATCGAATATACAACTCTCAGCAGGGCTTTCATAGTTAATCTTCTCTAATCTTCCTTAGAATGTTCTTAAGAGTTTTTAGGAGATGCCGGACGGTGCGGCTAATTTGACACTTCCTTGCGTTTTTCCTACCATTCTTCATCACGCGGGGAACCCTATGCCCTCGATCTCACTTTCGGTAAACGGGAGGAAACAGAGCGTTGAAGCAGACCCTCAGACCCCCCTCCTCTGGATCCTCCGCGATGCTCTCGGCCTGACGGGGACCAAATTTGGATGCGGCAGGGCGTTTTGCGGCGCGTGCACGGTCTTGTTGGACGGAGAAGCCGTCCGTTCCTGCGTCACACTTCCTGAAGAGTGCGCTGGGAAAAACATCACGACGATTGAAGGGCTCTCCCCCACGAGCTCTCACCCCCTGCAACTCGCCTGGATCGTAGAGCAGGTCCCACAGTGCGGCTATTGCCAGTCCGGGCAGATCATGTCTGCCGCTTCTCTTCTCGCGCATACTCCTCATCCAAATGACCAGGAAATCGACGCGGCGATGAATGGAAACATCTGCCGCTGCGGCACCTATAACAGGATTCGCCGCGCGATACACAGGGCGGCGGGAGGACCGGGAAAGCCATGATCTCATCAACCGCGGTAACGCGCAGGACCTTTCTGAAAAGCACCGCGGCGGCAGGAGCGGGGCTCGTGATTGCGATCTACCTGCCGGAGAGCGAAGCCCAGGCACTGCCGCCATCGCAGTCTGCAGGCGCGTTCGCACCGAACGCGTGGCTCTCGATCGACAAAAGCGGAAGCGTAACCGTCACCGTCGCAAAATCCGAGATGGGGCAGGGTGTTCGGACCTCCCTCCCGATGATCGTTGCGGAAGAGCTCGAGGTGGAGTGGTCAACAATCAGTATTGTGCAGGCGGATGCGGAGCAGAGCCGGTACGGGAGCCAGGGGACCGGAGGGAGCTCGAGCGTTCGCCGATCATGGGATATGCTTCGCGCCGCGGGCGCGGCCGCGAGAGAAATGCTCATCGCCGCGGCGGCGCATGAGTGGGGGGCTAAAGCGGCCGACTGCTCCGCGGAGAATGGAAAGGTCCTTCATCGTGCCACCGGACGGACAAAAGCGTACGGCGATCTTGTCGATGCCGCCTCTCGCATTCCGGTTCCGGCGTCGCCCCGGCTGAAGGATCCAAAAGATTTTCGGGTGATCGGCACCAGGGCCCCACGCCTGGATCTGGCGGAAAAGATCAACGGGAAGGCGGGCTTCGGAATCGATACTCGCGTGGCCGGAATGCTGTTTGCCGCCATTGCGCGCTCCCCGGTCTTCGGAGGGAAGCTCATTTCTTTCGATGAAGCGAAGGCGCGGAGCGTTCCGGGGGTGAAGGGGGTTGTCCGGCTCGACGATGCTGTGGCGGTTACGGCCGAGTCGACGTGGTCCGCCTTCCGCGGCCGGGATGCGCTCTCGGCCAGATGGGACGGGGGATCGCACCCGGGCGAATCGAGCGAGGAAATCTGGAAATTATTCGCCCGGAGCGCCATGCTCCCCGGAACCGTTCAGCGGAAGGACGGCGATGGGAAAAAAGCGCTCACTGGATCGCACACCAGGGTCGATGCGATCTATTACGCGCCCTTTGCCGCCCACGCGACGATGGAACCGATGAACTGCACGGCGCACGTCGCCGGGAGCCGGGTCGAAATCTGGGCTCCGACTCAAACCCCCCAGAGCGCGCAGTCGGAGGCAGCGGAGGTCCTCGGGCTTCCACTGGAAAGCGTGACGGTGCACGTGACGCTCCTCGGCGGCGGGTTCGGCCGGAGGCTCGAAAACGATTATGTCATCGAAGCCGTCAAAGTCTCCCGGGCTGTATCCGCGCCCGTGCAGGTCGTATGGAATCGTGAAGACGACTTCAGGCACGACTTCTACAGGCCGGCCACGTACAACGTACTGCGCGCAGGCCTCGACCGGCAGGGGTCGCTGATTGCATGGACTCATCGGATTGTCGGACCCGAGGGGGGCGGGCTGGTGACGGGAGGCTCCTACCCCCCGTACGCGATTCCAAATATCACCATCGATTCGCGGTCCGAGGAAACGGGCGTTCCCATCGGGGCATGGCGTTCCGTCGGTTACTCTCAGAACTGCTTTGTGATCGAGAGCTTCATCGACGAAATTGCTCATGCGGCTCGAAAGGATCCGTTCGAGTACCGGCGCGGCCTTCTCTCCGCCTCTCCCCGCCTTCTGGGAACACTGCAGGTTGCGGCATCGAAAGCGGGCTGGGGCACGCCGCTCCCGGCACGGAACGGCCGCGGGATCGC
>JACXTT010005056.1_pt1 | contig 19289 bp, 17 predicted proteins | sample 9270951 | NCBI WGS metagenome assembly JACXTT01 (sample SAMN15532306, study PRJNA645909) | rock metagenome | isolation source: weathered quartz diorite | place: Puerto Rico | collected 2017-06-21 | reverse complement strand
TATTCCAGGGTACAGGGAACGGTTGGGAGAGAATACCGGGGTGTCCGAAATTGTGGGTTTCTCAAAGGTTCCCCAAGGAACCCTGGCTCATGAAAGTATTGAAAGTAAAGGCCGCTTCCTGGAAACCGTCGGACTTGCGGAAAATACCGATTGAAGTGTTGACGGTCTGAATGTAATCGTTGGGACCAACATCGCCGTTGGTATCCGGCGGACTGCCGGCGCCCCAGTTAAATCGATCGAGACCTTCGAACACGTTGGTCGGCGGAGGCGCAGGCGGGTTGGCCGTTGGAGGATTACCCGTCGAAGATGGTTGCGTTTCTGGCGTTTGACTCTGAGGCGGGAGACCGCCTGGTGGCACGTACAAACGCGGATTATTCTCCGGCGGTTCAAGCTCGCGCCGCTCGCGTTGCGGCGGCCGGGTACGTGGCAGATTCCGGAGGTCGCCCCTGAACTGATGCGCTCTGATCAGCCGCTCTTCCTTGGGTTTGGAATCAATCTCCTGGTCTGGAGTCCGACTGGTCGCAACCGATTCACCTAGCTGAGTACGTCCTGCGTCCTGCTCTTGGTACCGTTCGCGTTTGCCTTCGCGATCTCGCTCACCGCTATTTGCGGTTGCAGATGAATACGGACTTCGGGCTGATCTTAAGAGTGGCGAGTTCTCGCTGGATTCTTCCGCGTCCTCGCCGATGGTCATCTCGACAACTTGGGGAATCTTTTGCGACTGTTGAGTTCTCGTTATCGTCGGCGAGATAGGCCCCACATTAGTGCCCGGCGAGTAGATGTTTTTCTCAACCCCGCCTGAGTTTCCCAAACCGCTCATTCCGCCAGTTCTACTGGGGAACACGTCGGCCCTCGGCTGTACCGCTGGCTTCGGCCCGCCAACCTTCGCACCTACGCCGCTATGCTGATCAACGACACGGGATCCTTCAAACCCAGATCGCCAGTGGCCGAACGTCAGACCGGCGGCGACTATCGCGGCGACCACAGTCAGCACGAGCACGAACGGCAATCGCGTGTCGCGCCAGGGGTTACTTAAACTGTCAGCCACGCGACCTTTGTTGTGGCTTCCCTTCCGGAAAATTTTTTGATCGCACGCAGGGGTATCGGGTCGGGTCTTTACGAACCTTTTCATTTTCAGGGGTACTCCTAGGGTATTCGATTAATTTCGACAATGCTTAGAAGAACTATTGCCGTTCGTTGCTGGTTGCAACTCGAGACTGAACATTCTTGATTATTGACACGACATCATTAGTAAGTGAAATTCTGGCCGGCGAGTTTTTCTAGAAGATTCAAACCCGGTAACCAGAATTGGTGAATCAAATCTGATTACACCATTTGCTTAAAGAACCGCAAGCATATGACGGACACACGTTTCCGTCAATTGAGGATTTCATTACGAGCGAAAAAAGATGCTCCGTTATCGTGCGGGATAAGTGAAAGTTTGTGGCGGCCTGATCACTTGCATTTGAAAAGTCTAGGTTCGACGCCATGCACGACAGAGAAGTTACCGATCAATTCTTTGCTCGCGCTGTTCTCAACCCTTAGGGCCATGGAGTTGCCCTTGACCTCGCCAATGAAACGCGCCGGATAACCGTCATTCGATTCATCACGCACCGGTCCGCCGTGCTCAGAAAACTGCCTTCCGGAAACATTGAACCGGCCATGTCTGTCCAGAACGATCGGATGATCTATGGTGGCATGCGCACAATCGTACTCGATCGAAACTCCGCGAGCGGTAACCTCCAGCCGGATGTGTTGCCCGCCCCATACACCGGTGGGCAATGGTCTTGTCCGTGGTTTTTCGTTCATCGATGAATCCGCTTGCGTATACGAAAGGTGAGGAAGCCTCGCCTTCGACACTGAAGAGCCGCTGAAAACCAAAGCAGCAGTGAAACAAATCACGCTAACAGTCCTTTGAGTACATCTCACAACCGTCACCCTTTACTTCGAACAACGCTTCGACGCACTTAAAGTTTACTGCGTTGTGCTCTCAGAAAGAAAACGGCCTGCCGTAAAATTCCCGACAGGCCGTTTGCATGAAAGAAGGGACGAAGAACTCTCAACGAAGTTCCCCGTCCTGAGTTCACCTCAACGTTCGTGCTCCGGCGATGTTTGAGTACGCCGAATTGCCTCCGCCATTGAACGCCCGGACGCGATATCGATAACGAGTGTTGGCCGACAATCCAGTGTTACTGAAACTGGTGACGTTCGCGCCCACCTGGGCGATCTGCACAAAACTGGTGCAGCCATTACCCTGACATCGTTCGATGAAGAAGCCCTGCTCGTTGTTTGAATTATCCGTCCACGCCAGGTTGATTTGCGTCTGCGACACGGCCGTCGCCGTCAGATTGGTTGGCGCAGCCGGCACCGGAGTGGGTGTTGGCGTCGGCGTAGGTGTCGGAGTTGGTGTCGGCGTAGCTGTAGGTGTAGGCGTCGGTGTTCCCGATGGAGTAGGCGTCGGCGTCGGAGTTGGCGAGCCACCGCAACCCGGGAACTTGAACGAGCCTATGCGCGTGCGCCAGTTGAAGCTGCCGTTCGACGGTATGTATTCCTGGGTGTACCAGAATGTGCAGTCATCAACCGGATCGATAGTCAGGTCGCTGTAATCACCCCAACGATCGAGGCTACCCGTTTGACTTCCCGCACCGGCAAACAAGGTGCTCTCAGCCTGAGCTAAACTATTCACCGGATCAGTAAACAGTCTCCCGGCGTAACGTATCTGCGGAGAGATTGAAGAACTCGAAGCGCTGTAACCAAGAGCCAGGTTTCCCTGCTGATCCATCGCCGCGCTGCCCATCCACCGCCAGGTCGTATCAGGTTGATAAGTGCTCTCCTGAAACTTTGTGACTGGCCCGTTAGTAACTCCACGAAGCTCAAACCAGCGAATGCCCGACACCCCTCCCGAGCTAACGCTATAGTTGCCGACCACGGCTTCGTGATCACCGAAGTTCCGATAGGCTAAGCGGAACATCAAACGGTCGCCTATGCCATCGACGCGGTTCGTCGTTCCGGCTTGCGGAATGCAGGCACGCGTCGTGGGACAGAGCAACGAAAAGGCCGCCGCGGCCGGACTTGCGAACAGCGTGAAGCTCGAATTCGCCGGCGTGGCAAAGTCAACGTGGAAATGGAAAAGGCGATAAGCGCCAGCACTTGGGAACTCAACGAATGTCGCGGGTGCACCCGCAGGCGGTGGAATCGAGCCGTCGAGATCTGCCGGCAGATAAACGTCTTCGTTGGGTCCGCCGGTCACGCCCGTCGTGATGAAGGTGGCGGGTAGACCCTGCAACATCTTCGCGCGATCAAACGCGAATGGCTGCGGCCCAAGAAACGCAGTGCCGCCCGAATTGAAGACGTTCATACTCATGTAGTACGCATCGGGCCACACGCTCAGGTGCGGATAATCGAAGAAGTTCGATCCCAGATGAAAGTCATAGCGGTTGTAGCTCCCGGTTGCATCACTGGTCGTCGAAACCGCGATGCATTCATCGGTAGGAACACCGCTGCCCGCGAATTGGGTAATGATCCAGCGGCCGGCGATTTGATCGTACAGCACCACTGGGTCGCCGCTGCCCGTCTGACAGACGCCGCCGAAACCACTCCACAGAGTTGCGATGCCGGATGGTCCGAGTTGCGACGCGCCCGTTGTCTTATTGAAAACCTGATAACCTTCGTTGACGATCTGAACGTATTGCGTGGCGCCGACCTCCCCATTCGTATCGGGCGGCGCGCAGTTGCAAGCGACACCGGGAAATGGCACACCGTCGAAGTTCAACGAGGTCGCCGGCATGTTCGGTGTCAGCGCACTCATGAAACTCGGTCCTTGCAAAGCCGCATCAGGACTGTCCTTATGCTTGAGCGTCGCCGGAATCTTTGGGTTTTCGTTTGCTTCTTTCTCCGCCTTCTTCTCAACTTTCAGTTGCTTCATGTCGCGCAGCGGAGGCGACGTATCGTTGTGAACTGATTGACCGACAGTAACTGTATTGTCCTGCCCCACAACCGTGTAGCTGGTTGTCTTGGAGGGCTTCTTTTCAACGGTGGAATTCCGAGCAGCTTCAATAACGCTGGGCGTAACTACTATCGCCGTCAGTATTAGAGTTGCTAACAAGGCCACGATCAATCCCGCAAATTTCCTCATCTTTTTTTGGTCTCCTGTGTTATGACTAGCAGCTAAAAGCTATCGGAGGATAGTTTCCGTCGGGAGTGGGACTCGACTTTAGGGCGGACGGATAATAATTCGCCTCGCGCTTAAGCGCAAGAAAAATCTTATGTGAAGCGGGTTTTGCGCAAACTTTTGCGCACGCTTTACCTAGTTGCGGCCAGCCCGCCAGCGCCGAACCATTTGCGGAAGGAGGAACGCGGTTTGAAGAATTGAGCCAGACGCAAATCGGCGCGCAAATCCGCGGAAAAGCTGGCCGGCGCCTTCGTCGTATTTGAACCACCAAAGGTCAGGAATGAAAGGAAGCCGATTGACGTGAATGTGTTGCGCGTTCACGAGTTCGAGCAAGCCCGCGCGTCCATGCGTGCGCCCCAGTCCGCTCTGCTTCACACCGCCCCATGGCGCCTGGGCGATGCCATGCGTGTAGAGCACCTCGTTAATCATCACTGTACCGGCATCGATGCGCGCCGCGAGCCGTTGCGCACGCGGGATGCTGTTGGACCAGACACTCGCGGTCAATCCGAAGTCACTGTCGTTCGCGAGCCGAATCGCTTCGTCTTCGGTTCGGAAAGTCATGATCGGTAGCACTGGCCCGAACGTCTCTTCGCGCATCACATCCATTTCGGGCGTGACGTTAGTGAGAACTGTAGGTGGATAAAACGCGCCGGCGACGTCTCGCAAGCGCTCTCCTCCGGTTAAAGCGGTAGCGCCGTTTTCGATTGCCTGATTGACGTGACGCTCAACGATGCGGAGTTGTCGTTCGCTCGACATCGATCCTATGTCCGTAGACTTTTCCGTACCGTTTCCCTGATGAAGACGTTGAGTCTCTCTGATCACCGCCGAGATAAAACCTTCGGCGACGCTTTCATGAACATAGCAACGCTCAACCGAAGAACATGATTGACCGCAGTTAGCGAAAGCGCCCCACACCGCGGCGCGAGCGGCGTTCTCGATGTTCGCATCGTCGAGCACGACCATCGGATCTTTGCCGCCAAGTTCCAGCACAACTGGGATTAGATATTTCGCCGCAGACTCGGCAACGCGTTTCCCCGTCGCCACGCTGCCGGTGAACATGATCTTATTAGCGCCGGCGGCGACCAAAGCGGCGCCAGTCGATCCATCGCCCGTAACGACTTGAAAAACCCCATCGGGCAATCCGGCACGCGCAAACACTTCCTGAATTTTGAGCCCAGTAAGCGGTGTAAGTTCACTAGGTTTCAGGACGACCGTGTTACCCGCCATCAAAGCCATGACCACTTCGTCGAGCGGTGTCGAGAAGGGGAAATTCCACGGCGAGATAATTCCGACGACTCCAATTGCTTTGTAGATTTCGTAAGACGACCGACCCATCCATCGGTATTGGCCAATGCTAATGCTTTGTGGCGCGAGCAAGCTCGCAGTCTTGCGCGCGAAAAACTGCATCAGATCCAGAGCGGGAGCAATTTCCAACGAGATCGCTTCAGGAACGGGCTTGCCCGTTTCGATCGAGATCAGAAACGCGATCTCCTCCATCTCTTTCAGGATCAACTCACGGGCCGCCATGATCACGCGACCTCGTTCGCGATAAGACTTCGCTGCCCATACCGGTTGGACTTCACGCGCTCGTCCAACCGCGCGCGCGACTTCTTCCGGCATGGTCAGCGGCGCGCGGCCAATTTCTTCGCCAGTCGCGGGATCGTGACAAATGATTTCAGCGCCGGGGGATTTGGCAGGAATGCTCTGAGCCATTGCGAAGATTATCGCTTAGAAGTTGACGCAACGGAAGAACAATTCTCCGCGCCCAATAAGCAATCCGCGGCTCCCGCACGGATCAAGCATGGCCCCTTCTTTCAATAAACCCGAAAGTAGGCAGAGGTTTTCACAGAGGAACGCAGAGTCAGATACAATGTCGCTTCAAATTTCATTGCTTGAGGAGAGTCGAATGATCAAATCGCAGCTTGCCGAGTTCATGCGCCGCATGGACAAAGATTCCGTAGCCATCATTCCCGCGGCTCGCGAAGCCGTGCGCTCGCATGACACCAACTATCGCTATCGCCAGAACTCCGATTTCTTTTATCTGACAGGATTCGAAGAGCCGGAAGCCATCGCGGTGATTGCACCGGCGAAAGAAAAGAAGTTCACGATGTTCGTAAGGCCGCGGGATTTGGATCAGGAGATTTGGTATGGCTATCGCGCCGGTGTCGAGGGTGCCAAGCGCGATTACAGCGCCGACGAAGCTTTCACGATCGATCAATTCGACGAGAAGCTTACTGAGATTCTCGACGGTCCGCGCGTGCTGTACTACGCGTTCGGTCACACGGACTCTGGCATTGATCAGAAGATCATTCAGCAGCTGACGATGATGCGCGAAAGCAATCGCAAACCGTTCGAGCCTCCCGCGACGATCGTCGATCCCAGCACGATCCTTCACGAGATGCGGGTGCTGAAATCTCCCGAAGAGATCGAGATCATGCAGCGCGCGGCCGACATCGCCGCCGAAGCGCACGTTGAAGTGATGAAGGCCGTGCGACCCGGGATGATGGAATACGAAGTTGAAGCCATGGTCGAAGCTTACTTTCGCAAGGCGGGCGCGTCAGGTTCATCGTACACATCAATTGTTGGCGCGGGTGGAAACGCGACGATCCTTCATTACATCGACAACAAAGATCAGTTACAGGATGGCGATCTGCTGCTGCTCGATGCCGGCGCCGAATACAAGGGTTATGCATCCGACATCACGCGCACGTTTCCCATTAACGGCAAGTTCACCGATGCCCAGCGTGACATCTACGACCTCGTTTTGAAGACGCAGAAATCCTGCGTCGACATGGTCCGTCCGGGTGTGCGCCTGGAAGATCTTAAGACTCACTCGATTGAATTACTGACCGAAGGCATGGTCAGACTGGGATTGCTGAAAGGCGATCCGAAGAAGTTGATCGAAGAAAAGAAGTATATGCAGTTCTACATGCACAACCTCGGCCACTACCTTGGGATCGATGTGCACGACGCAGGCAAATACTACTTCAACGGCGAATCACGACCGGCGGAAGTCGGCATGGTGATGACGATCGAACCCGGGCTTTACATCTCACCTGACACCAGCCGCATTCCGGACGGCTTCAACAAAGAGATTCCCGAAAAGTACCTCGGCATCGGCGTGCGCATCGAAGACGACGTGCTGGTCACCGAGAAAGGCGCGCGCGTGCTGACCCACAAAGTGCCGAAGGAGCGTGAAGAGATCGAAGCGTTGATGGCGAAGTGAAGAAGAAAAGGAAGTCAAATGCCGAAAGAAGAATCCATTTTCGGACCGAGGACGGTCGAGGAGTTTTACGAAAGAAAGCGTTTGGCGAAAGAGGAAAGAAGTCGACGTCTCGCGGGACTTCCATTCGAAAAGAAAATCGAAATCGTCAAGAAATTCAACGGTATCGTGAAAGACGCTTTGCGAGAGGACGACGAACGACGGGCAGCAGCAGGAGAGTCACTCGACAAGAACTAACTCTCTCGCCGACTCAATGAGGGCGTGCTTTCGTGCGAGTTCGAAATAGAGCATCAACCCCTTCCGCATCTCCTCATCGACTTCAAAGACAATGTTCTCGATGAGATATTGCTTAACCTCGTCGCGCGATAATTCAATTGGATGCGGATAATCGGCGATCACTCGATCGAGATTCGCCAACCCTTCATCCCGCGCTGCGGCGAAATCGATTGCGCGAATCTTTTCGGCGCTGTCCTTCCGCGCCATCCACATAGCGAAGATGAATCCTAAGCCGGTGAATTCGTGCCAAAGCGCTGCCAGATCAAAAACGCGAAACTGATCGCGGGAAATTTTCATGGCCGGATCGCCAATGATCATCGCCGCGTCTGCCTTCGTGAGCATCGAGTTCAAATCGGGCGCGGCGGACTTCCATTGCGGCTCGAATCCCAGGAACTCGCGAAAGATAATCTTCACCAGCGCCGCCGACGTGCGGGAAGATTCGTCGAGGGCGACGCGTTCAATCTTCTTCAAATTATTCTTGCGGGTGGCGAGCACCACACTACGCACTGCGGTCTTCGATCCAACACACACATCGGGAATAATCGCGATGTCGCTGATACGTTGATACTCAATAACGGGAACGAGAGCCGCGTCGACTTCGCCGCACTCAAGCATTTCCGCGCAGCGCGCCGGCGCGGTGTCGGTGAACAGCTCGACCGCATCGCTCCGTGAACCGTGAATGAAACTCCAAATGAGCGGAGCCGTATTCAGGTAGCTCGAGGCCGCAATGCGTGGTCGATTCGTTTGAGCTGGTGTTTCCATCACCTTCGTTCATCGTAACTGAAGACGTAGCAGGTACGGAATCCCGACGCTTCAGGATAGCGCGGGTAAGAGTCCTCGCGAGATTACCCGCTTGCTACCGCAAGCGGTTCTGTACCATATTGCTCCCACGCAATGGCGATCTACGACATCACAGTTCCGATTAGCGCTGAGATGCCTATCTACGAAGGAGATCCGCCGGTCAGAATCGAAGCAGCGTCAGCGCTGGTGAATGGCGATTCGGCTAACGTCTCATTTCTGCATTTCGGCGCGCACACCGGTACGCACGTCGACGCGCCGGCGCATTTCATCGAAGGTGCGGCTAAGATTGATTCCTTGTCACTCGATGTGCTGATCGGCCCAGCGCGAGTGATTCGGGTTCCGGAAGATCGAATCGAGATTGATTCCGAATTCTTATCGTCGTGCGATTTGGAAAACGTCCAGCGCATCATCTTTCGGACTAGAAACTCAAATTTTTGGGCAGGTGAAGGGTTTCGCAAAGACTTCACCCATTTGCTGCCCGAAGCCGCAGAAATGCTCGTGAATCGCGGCGTTAAGCTTGTAGGAATCGATTATCTGTCGATCGAAAAATTTCACTCGGGCCATCATCGCACGCACATCGCTTTGCTTTCGCGCGGCGTTGTTATCGTTGAAGGCCTGAATCTCTCGGGAGTGCCGGCCGGCGATTACGAATTGATCTGCCTGCCGCTGAAGATTGCCGAAGGCGCCGGCGATGGCGCCCCCGCGCGCGCGGTGTTGCGAATCGTGTAACGCAAGGTGTTACCTTGCGCAATTCTATGAAAGAACCGGATCCAAAATATCGCGAGCGCGTCTATCGAATCGTGCGGCGTATTCCGCGCGGGCGCGTCATGACCTACGGCCAAATCGCGGTGATGCTCGGTGAAGGGTACACGCCGCGCACGGTTGGTTTTGTCATGCACAATTCCGACGATCGCACGCCGTGGCATCGGGTCATCAATTCACAGGGTCGTTGCTCAACCTTTGGTTTAGTGCTGCCGCCAGACAAACAACAGCGGATGCTCGAAGCCGAAGGCGTCGAGTTCGATCAGCGCGGTCGCTGTGATTTGGAAACTTATGGCTGGAAGCCGCGCCGGTTTAACTCGAAGAAAAGCGAGGATAAGAAAGCGCGCGCCGCTCTCTACGGTCGTTAATCTATTGGAGGAATCATGGACGTAGACCCGATGGCCCCACGCACACCTTATGAAGTCAGCCCCAAGCGATATTCAGTCTCGCATCAGATGGCGACGACAGCATTTGAATTGCCCAACTTTCACGTTAGGCAAACGCTCGGCGTAGTGCGTGGCATCGTGGTGCGCTCGCGCAACGTTTTTGCGACGCTGGGCGCCGCATTCCAGCAAGTCGTCGGCGGGAACATAACTATCTGGACAAAGATGTGTGAAGAAACCCGACGCGACGCGTTCGATATCATGATTCAGCACGCGTCAGAGATCGGGGCGAACGCCATCGTCGGCGTGCGCTATGACACCACCGAGATTGCTACGGGCGTAACCGAAGTGCTTTGCTACGGCACCGCCGTCATCGTTGAGCCCACTGACAGCAGCTACCGCGGATGAGCGAACTGGATCCAGCCAAGCTCGATCGGGCGCGGCGCGCGTTTGACGCGGTGCCTTACGCAAAGCTCGTTGGACTCGAACTGGGAAAGATTAGTTCTGGCGAAGCAACTATTTATCTTGCGGTTCGACAAGAGCTCAAACAAAACCAGGGCGTAGTTCATGGCGGGGCGGTCGCCTCTTTGATTGATACCGCCTCCGCGTTTGCGACGCTTACCCAAATCGAACCCAGTGAGCGCGTAACGACAACCGATCTCACCATTCATTACCTGCGTCCGGTCACTGAGGGAAGATTGGCAGCAACTGCTCGAGTTGTTCGTGGCGGACGCCGCTTGTTTGTACTCTCGGTCGATGTTCGAAATGACCGGGATTTGCTGGTGGCGACCGCAGTCACGACCTACATCAAAATCCAGTAATTCCGGCAAAAACCTCAGCAATTTCGTCAAAAAATGTCGTAGACAATCGGCGTGACAAAATGTCAGAATAGGTTTAGCTCGGTTCCCACACGAGTTGTCCTGTCTAACTCGCCTCGCTTTCACCATGCATTCACTATTCGACGTTCTTCTGACGCAGCACGGCCGCCAACTCGCGCCGGTTCGGTGTGCGTATTCGACCGTCCTCCAACTCCATCGATATTTTGAAGACGTTGTGCTTGAGAACAATCTGGCCGCGCTGGTGGTCGAATCGCTCCCGCTATCAACTACGCGCACCGCGCGCGAACGCGCACGTATTCGGGAACTGGCGCGGGGAGAACGACAGACCTTCCTATTCGCGCACCAGAGCGATGGACTGAATGAGTTGGTGAAGTCCCTTCATGTCACGTCGGAAGCAGCGCCGGTATTCATTCCCCACGGCGAAGACGCGCGCGGGAATGAACACTTCATTGTAATTGCCGATGCGCGCTTCTCAGCTTTACTGGCCACCGTTCGTGGTGGCAGCAAAGACAATCGGATGGGTGGCGACGAAGTAATCTGGACCTTTGAGCCTGACATCGTCTATTCGGCTTTGGAATACCTAATGGCCCGCGTCAGCGTTGAGCATCCTGAACACTCCCTCACCCTCGGAGCTGCGGTGCGGACGTCGATGCCCAAGGCCACGTCGCTGCAACTGACAGTAAGTGTGACCACGAAGCTTGCGCACTTGCTTCAGGAACAAGCCGGCAGCGCAGTAGCGGTCAACCGAATCGCAACTGCGATACGCGAATCTTTGGACCTTGGTGTAATTCTGCAAAAGACCGTCGACGAAGTTGGCACCGCCCTCAATGTTCAGAATTGCGCATTGCGCGTGGAAGGATCGGGAACTGAGGAAGTTCTAACTTACTTTCATTTCGAGAATCAGGTGCTGTCGCCCCAACGTCAGATCGATCAGCTTACTGGAGACCTCGACCAGTATTGCCGTCAGTTTGCCGAGCAACCCGAAATAATCGTACGCGATAGCGCAGACGAAATCGGACCCAGCACTGAAGGCTTTCCCTTTGCGGTGGTGCCGCTGCTATTCCATGAGCGCATGATGGGGGCGCTTCAAATAACCGCGGGCGATCGCGATCGCCTCTGGCATGAAAACGAGGTTCTACTGCTCCGCACAGTAGCGGATCAAGTCGCGGTCGCCGTCAATCAGGCAAGGCTGTTCGCGCAAATCCAACACCAGGCGCTCACGGATTCGTTAACGGGTTGCTATAACCGTCGCTCATTCGAAATGTACCTCGACAAAGATCTGTTCATGGCCAAGCGTCTTCATCATCCTGTATCGCTGTTGATGCTCGATCTCGATCGCTTTAAACAGCTTAACGATACCGCAGGACACGACGCCGGCGATGAGGCTTTGCGAATGCTGGCCGAGGTATTTCGCGAAGAATTGCGGAACGTCGATACGCCGGCGCGATTTGGCGGCGATGAATTTGTGGTGATTTTGCCCCAGGCATATGCAGACGGCGCATTGATGGTCGCGGATCGTCTGCGCGCGCGCATCGAGCGAATGGACATTCCCAGTTATGGCCACATTACCACTTCGATCGGCATCGCCACCTTTCCCGTTCATGCAACTTCCCGCGCCGAGTTACTGCGCGCCGCGGATGAGGCGCTCTACAGCGCCAAACGCGCGGGCCGGAACCGCGTGTGCGTGGCTGAGATTACGCAAACACCAGCCTCACCGGTGCCAAATGTCGAAACTAAGTCTGACGAAAAGCCACCCTCGTCCCTCGACATGGTGATGTAACAAATTGCGCGCGTCTCGCTTCTTTGTTTCGCAGATCGATCTCCCTTACACTTTTCAAATTCAGAACTGAAGAGCTTTCCTGTTAGACTCGAATCACCGAGAGTTCTCGCGAATCGATTCAGGTTTAGCAAGAGGCCTCTCTGTTTTTGTGCATGAACGATCTGCGGAAGCTGCTTAAATTTTTCAAGCCTTACAATGCGTCTTTGATTGTGGGCATCGCCTGCATCATGGCGGGCGTGATGTTCAACGTCACGGTTCCGATAATCGTCGGCAATGCGATTGATGCGAACTGGACGCAGATCACCTGGTCAAAGCTGACTATTGCGGCGCTGAAAGTGCTCGGCGCCAGTGCGATGAGCGGCCTCTTTCTGTTTCTGCAACGGCGTCTCCTCATCGGGATGTCGCGTCACGTCGAGTATGATCTCCGCAATGAGTTCTATGCCCGCCTGATCGATCAGCCGTTGTCTTTTTTTCATGAGCATCGCACCGGCGATTTGATGGCCCGTGCGACAAACGACCTGGCTGCGGTGCGCCAGCTCGCTGGTCCGATGATCATGTATTCGCTACAGACAGTTTTCGTCGTCGTGGTCATTGTCCCGATTTTGTTTTCGATCAGTTGGAAGTTGACGCTCTTGCTGTTTGTGACGATGCCGCTGGTTTCGCTGACGGTAAAATTCTTCGGCCAGCAGGTACACACGAGATTTCAGCAGATTCAGGACTTCTTTGCGCAGATCACGGCGCGCGCGCAGGAGAACTTTACCGGCGTTCGCGTAGTTCGCGCCTACGCGCAAGAGGGCGCAGAGATCGAGGCGTTCAATCGGCTCAATTGGGATTACGCGCAAAAAAACCTCGGTCTCGTACGCATCGACGCGATTATGCGTCCGCTGATGATGTTTTTGATCGGCTTCGGCTTTGTGCTGATCGTATGGGTTGGCGTGCCCCTGGCGGTCCGCGGCGAAATCACAAAAGGGCAGTTCGTCGAAGTCAATATGTATTTGTTCCGGCTGATCTGGCCGCTGATTGCGATTGGTTACGTGGTGAACCTTTATCAAAGAGGGACGGCGAGTTGGAAACGGATGCAAGCGATCGCCACGGTCAAGCCAGCGATCGCTGATGCTCCAAACGTTCAGCCGCAACCGCCCATCGAGGGCCGGATCGAATTTCGCGATCTGACGTTCCGTTATCATGCTGACAGTGAGCCGGTGCTCTGTAATGTCAACCTAATGATCGCCGCCGGACAAACCGTCGCGTTCGTTGGCCGTACGGGCAGCGGAAAATCGACCCTGGTGAATTTGATTCCGCGAATTCTCGAGGCGCCTCCCGAGACCGTACTGATTGACGGCGTGGCTGCGGCCAACTATCCGCTTCAGCAGTTGCGCTCTGCGATCGGCTACGTGCCACAGGAGACTTTTTTATTCAGTAACAGTCTGGCGAAGAACATCGCATTCGGGGTTGACCAGGCGTCGCGTGATCAAATTGAACGCGCGGCGGATATCGCCGGACTCGATACCGACGTACGCGATTTCCCCGAAGGCTTTGACACGCTGGTGGGCGAACGGGGCATCACTTTGTCAGGCGGACAAAAGCAACGCACTGCGATCGCCCGCGCGGTACTGCGCGAACCAAAGATTTTGATTCTCGATGACGCGCTGTCGGCGGTTGACACGTACACGGAAGAACGAATTTTGTCACAGTTGCGCGGGGTGATGCGGCAACGAACGAGCCTCATCGTGTCCCACCGCATATCAACGGTGCGTCATGCGGACTTGATTTGCGTGCTCGATGAAGGCCGCATCATCGAACGCGGCACGCATGACGAGTTGCTCGCGCTGGGCGGTGAATACGCCGATCTGCACGAACGGCAATTGCTGGAAGAAGAATTAGCAGAGGCTTAAGTTTTGTCGACCGCAGTCAAACAGTTTCACGAAGAGGAGCAGATCGGCAAGACCTACGATTGGCAGGTCGCCAAACGTCTGCTGCGCTATCTACGTCCTTACGTGAAGCTGCTGATTCCGGCGTTGGTACTGACGTTGGTGCTGAATCTCCTCGGCATCCTCCAACCAAAGTTCACCCAGTACGCGATCGACTGGTTCATCATTCCGCAGAAGACTGATTTCCTCACGCTGTTCGTGATGATTTACCTGGTCACGCTATTACTGCGGTTGGTCTTCTCATATTTTCAGGCGGTGCTCCTTAACAGCATCGGTCAGTACGTGATGTTCGACCTGCGGCGAGAGATCTACAACAAGCTTCAGCATCAGGAAGTCGCCTATTACGACCGAAATCCTGTCGGCCGCATCATGACGCGGTTGACGGCGGACGTAGATGCGCTTAACGAGCTGTTCACTTCCGGCGTCACCGACCTGCTGGGCGATCTGGTAATGATCGTGGCGATTATCGCCGTCATGATCTACATGGACTGGGGCCTTACATTAATAAGCTTGTTGACAGTGCCGATGCTCTTCGCCGCCACCACATGGTTTCGGAAAGGTGCACGCCGCAGTTATGACCTGGTGCGAATTAAGATCGCGCGCATTTATGCGTTTCTGCAAGAGCACTTCTCGGGCGCGCAAACTGTGCAGCTTTTTAACGCCGAGGCGAAATCCCTGGCGCGCTTCGCAAAGATCAACGACGAGCATCGCACGGCAAATGTCGAGACAATTTACTATTACGCGGTCTTCTTTCCGCTGGTTGATTTCATTGGGGCGGTGGGCATCGCTTTGATTATCTGGTACGGCGGCTATCGCGTGATGCACCACGCGCTCTCGCTCGGTGGCCTCGTCGCGTTCATTCAGTATTCCGGGTTTCTGTTCCAACCGATCCGGGACATCTCAGACAAATACAATGTGCTGCAAGGCGCAGTCGTCGCGTCGCATCGCATTTTCAAAGCTCTCGATCTCCCGATTCTGATCACTACGCCTGAGCAGCCGCTAAAGAAAGGGCGCGCCGAAGGCCGCATCGAATTCGAAAACGTTTGGTTCGCGTACCACGGTGAAGAGTGGGTGCTGAAGGACGTTTCGTTCGCGGTGCAGCCGGGCCAATCAGTAGCGCTTGTGGGTCACACGGGTTCCGGCAAGACGACGATTACGAACCTGTTGATGCGGTTCTACGATGTGCAGAAGGGCCGGATTCTGCTGGATGGCGTTGACGTGCGCGATTGGGATTTGCAGTCGCTGCGGGAAAACTTCGCGGTGGTGCTGCAGGACATCTTTCTATTTACCGGCACGGTCGAAAGCAACATTCGACTGGGCCGTACGGACATTTCCGACGAACGAGTGCAATGGGCCGCGACTGAAGTGCGCGCCGACAATTTCGTCCGGCGCCTGCCGCAGGGTTATCAGTCGGAAGTTCGGGAACGTGGTGCTGGATTGTCGGTGGGACAAAAGCAACTGATTTCATTTGCGCGCGCCCTCGCGTTCGATCCGGCATTGCTGATTCTCGATGAGGCGACGAGCTCGATCGATACCGAGACTGAGCAACTGATTCAGGAGGCGATCGCCCGAGTCATGCAGAATCGGACTTCGGTGATAGTCGCGCACCGACTCTCCACGATTCAGCGTGCGGACAATATCATCGTGCTGCATCACGGCGAGATTCGCGAGCAGGGGTCGCATCAGGATCTGTTAGCGCTGCAAGGACTGTATTGGAAGCTCTATAAATTGCAGTACTCTGACCCCACGTGGCTGACGGAAACAAAGGAAGAAGAACAAGAGCAAATCGTTTACCGGCCGCGTGGTCCCAGCTTCTCGTTCGGCGAAGGCATGGGTTGACGGTCAGAACCGCCTGCGGTAGCGGGCGGTTGATCTTTGGAGTCCATATCTCAATTGGTTCAACCATCCGCTACCGCAGATGGTGCTGACTCAATGGCCGACCAACCGATCATCGAAGCTCATCGTGCTGCGACTGATCTCGCTGCAAATGATTTCGACAGCTCTGACTGGGACGGAGCTGAGGCCGTGCAAATCGATCGCTACTGGTCGGGTGAGCCGGCGCCTTCATCGCGGCATGCTGAAGCCAGAATCCTCTGGTCAGAAAAAGCTCTGCATCTGCGCTTCGTTTGTAGACAGGCCGAACCATTGATCGTCGCTGATGTATTTCAAAGCGACGCAAAGACAATGGGACTTTGGGATCGCGATGTGGTCGAGATTTACATCGCGCCTGATGCTAAGGCCATCGAGCACTATTTTGAATTCGAAGCGGCGCCGACAGGTGAATGGCTTGACGTCGCGATTCACTGGTCACCAGAGAAGCGCGAGTCTGACTGGAATTTCAATTCCCGGATGACTACTGCCGCGCGGATCGAAACAGATCGCGTCATCACCAGCATGCGCATTCCGTGGAGCGAGCGGATTCCGCAACCGCAGAAAGGCGAGCGTTGGCGGGTGAACCTGTTTCGTTGTGTGGGCAAAGATCCGAACCGTGGTTACGTGGCGTGGCAACCAACCTTTGCACCGAAACCCGGCTTTCACGTCCCGGAAGTTTTCGGTTGGTTAGTCTTCGCGTAAGCTCTTGCGACTCTCAAGACCGTCACGAATGAACCGCACATATCTGTCGCGGTCGACCTCATCGATTCTCACGATACGCGCTCCAATCAGATACCCACAACCGAGTTCCGCTTCTTCTAATCTCTCGTAGCGTCGTGGCATCACGATCATTGAGACAGGTTCGCCACCGCTAATCTGCAATTGCACTTTCAATTCACGGCCTTCAGCCGCCAGGTGATGTCCGTCGAAATGGACCTGTGGCACGAGTAGAGCCAATCCGTGAGCGCTAATGTCTCGCGTGTGGCCTTGCAGAGTTCTCGTGCTGCGCTGGTGATGACCATTGCCGTTCGTTTCCCGGTTAATGCCAACGCTGAACACCAGACGAACGCGTAGCCTTGGCGACTGGCGCCGGTCTTTGAAATAGACTCGGACACGAGACACGACTGACCGAACTAATTCAGGCATGGCTGACCTCTTTCGCTTTGGGTGAGAAGTTCTGCTTGGAAGGGCAATGGACGGGGCGCGTCCAATAAGTATTCTATCGGCTCGGCACGGTGATCGGCAACACTAATTTGAGTTGCGAAAGTGAGCAGTACGCAGGCCGCCGAAACTCTGCGCAACAACTATTTTGGTTGCAGCGGTTTCCCTCCATTATCGGCCTTTTTTATGGCGCCTGACTGATCCATCCAAAACGAAGCCTTGCCTGTATGGCCGTAGCGAACGGGCTCCGCAGTCGCGACATAACTTTTCTTGTCCGGGGACACCGCAATGCGGACGTGGTAACCACTTGCGCGCGGGTCCGCGGCTTCCTTCGCGATTAGCGTCGCCCCGATAAGGGCCTGCAAATCACCAACTTCGCTGTGCTGCTGAACATAAAGGACTTGAACCGCGACCAGCCGTTTGAGCAAATCTTCGATGTCGGTTTCATGTTCATCAATCAAGGCATCAAGAAAATATCGACGTCCCGCCTTCTTCACCACCGCTTGATTAGCTTCGTCGCCGATCACCCAACGACCATCCGACTTCATCAGGTTAACTGGCTCTGAAGTAACCTGAGGAGTGGCATCGCTCACGGGCACTTTCACAAACACGGTGGCGATGTTTCCTTGAATCTGTTCGCCCATGATTTCTACTTGGTCAGGGATTGCCGCCGCCTTCATTTCAAAATCCGGCAGCAGGTCTTCCATCTCCTGGGCGTTCAAATCATCCACCGCCGATTTATAGATGGTCAGCGCCCACGCATCTTTGAATCGATGCTCGCGCATGGCCTTGTAAAAGTCCCGCACTACGTCTGCCGGCGCTTTCTCGGTCTGCGCGCCGGCGCTGATCGAAAATAGAGAAAAAGCCAGAATGGTCAGAACGAAATTCCGTCGACTTGGGAATCTTGAATGATGCATCGCCGATTATCCTGTCACATTAAAATACGAAGCGCGCTCAAATGAATAACATAAGCGCGCTTCGCAAAGCCATTACTCAGATTCAAAAAGTGCTCAAAAGGTTCGATGCTAACTGGTTCCGGTTTTGGTCTTGAGAATTACTTCGCGCCCCACCAAATAGAGCAGCAACATCAGAATGACGAACGGAATCATCGATAGCAAATCGCCGTTGGCTGCTCCGAACAGCGGGTTGTGGGCCGTCGACCAATCTTCAACGGCTCTGTTGAAGTTGGCCAGTCCCTGCTTCGGCACGCCTTGCAGAATCGCAATCACGATTGCTGCTAAGGCGCCGCCCGCGATGTATCCCGACGCCATAAGCACGCCCGGACTCTTGTCGGTCTCAGCGACGAGTTGATCTTCCGAAAGGTTCTTGTGCTTCAACTTCTTGCGCAGGTACTTATCGACGAGCCAGCGAATCATGCCGCCAATGAAAATAGGGCTCGACGACGACAGCGGCAGGTAAACTCCCACCGCAAACGCCAGCGAAGGAATACCGCTCATCTCAAGCACTATGGCAATCATTACACCGAGCAACACGAGTCCCCACGGCAACTGCCTATTCAAGATGCCTTTGATGATATAGGACATCAGCGTAGCTTTCGGCGCGTCGTACTTCGTCACTTGCGAACCGTCAGGCCGCGTCTTGTGAATGCCGTTAATGCCGGGATCGGCAATGTAGACGGGCACACCTTGATCGTTCACCATGTAACGACCGGTAGGGCCTCCGGTCGTATCCGTCTTGTGGTAAGGCCGATAAGAAGCCGAGTCAGAATTTGCCTGCGGACCCTTTAGTTTTTCGGGCGTGCCGGCCAAAGCCGGATCGATGTGCAAAGTGGCCGGGAAATTCTCTTCGACTTTGTAGGCAACTTTGTTAGAGGCATCGACGAGATATTCACCCGGGTCGAGTCCCGCAACCGACGGCGCGGCCGGATCGTTCTTCAGCAAACGATAATTGCCCGGAGCCGAAGGTTTGATTTGATCGGTGAACGCGGGCAAAGCCGCAGCTTTTGCCGGATCAACCATGACGACCTTGCTCGCCGGTTCGAAACTTAGCCGCGGGACATAAACCGTCGCCGAATCGTTCAGCACCAAAAGAATTGGACCCAGAATCAAAGCTGAGGCGAACGCGCCGAC
>JACXTT010005055.1_pt1 | contig 19292 bp, 18 predicted proteins | sample 9270951 | NCBI WGS metagenome assembly JACXTT01 (sample SAMN15532306, study PRJNA645909) | rock metagenome | isolation source: weathered quartz diorite | place: Puerto Rico | collected 2017-06-21 | reverse complement strand
GAGTCCATCACCGATGGAGCGAGGCACGCGCCATTCAAGGCGGTTTTCTTCGATAGGGCTGAGTCCACGTCGCTGATGCGAACGCCTACGCCGCAGTCCAGGGCCCGCCAGGTTTATGCGGTGCGCGGCCAACCCGGCGCTTTCGCAGTGGCTAGCTATAACTTGAATGTCGAGTTGCGCAAGGGCTACCGTTCCACCTGGGTGACGCTCGAATAGCAGTTCTGTCAAAATCAAGAGAGTGAACATGGATCGGCATTGCGATCCGGCGGTTGCCCGATGTTCGCGCATCACTGAGAAAGTTGAAAGCAAGAGAGAGGCTGACCTTACTTTGATCCACCTGCATTCCGACCACAGCGACCAGTTTCGTGAGGCTTTTCGGTTCGCGCAATCGCAAATCAAAAAGCTGATCGAGAAGGCGCCGGATTTTTTCCCCATGTACACCGTGGATGGCAAGTGGCATCATGACGGCCCGGCATGGACGGATTGGTGCGATGGCTTTCTGCCCGGCATGATGTGGATCTTCCACAAACGCGAAACCGATCTGGGCGAAGACGAGAGCTACTGGTTCGACGTAGCGGCGCGTTATTCCCGCAATCTCGAAGTTCGCAAGGACGATCGCGAGACGCAGGATCTCGGCTTCATTTTCATGCCGACCTATGAGCGCTGGTACCGCCTCACCAAAGATCCGCATCTACGCGATGTGCTGATTCAAGCGGGAAAGACGCTATCCGGCAGGTTCAACGATTCGGGCGGCTTTCTGCGATCCTTCGTCGCCGAGAATTCGATCTTCATCGACAGCCTGATGAACGTCGGCGTGATCTTTTACGCCGCCCGTGAAACCGGCGACAAACGTCTGCACAACGTCGCCATGCGGCATGCCTTGAATACGCGGCGCGTCATGGTTCGCGGCGACGGTTCGACGGCCCATGAAGGCATCTTCGATCTCGACACCGGCGCGTTTCTGCATCAGAGCACGCAACAGGGCTATCGCGGCGATTCCTGCTGGTCGCGCGGCCTCGCCTGGGGCTTGTACGGCTTCACCAATTGCTACGAGTACAGTTCCGATCCACGGTTCCTCGAGACGGCCCAGCAACTCGCCGACTACTACGTGACGCACACGCCATCGGATGGCATTCCGCCATGGGATTACACGGCGCCGCCTGAAAAGCGCGTGCTCGGCGATACATCCGCCGCGGCAATCGCGGCAGCGGGATTGTTCCGTCTGTCGCGCGTTTTGGGAGATCCCGTGAAGGCCCATTTCTATTGGGAAACCGGAACCTCGATCGTCAAATCGCTCTGCGACAAGCATCTCGCAATCCACGACAAGTCCTGGGAAGGAATTCTCAAGGGTGGCGTTTACCATCTGCACAAGGGCCTCGGTGTGGACGAATCGGTGATGTGGGGCGAGTACTACTTTGTCGAGGCGCTTTCGCGATGCCTGCGCGGGGTCTGATGGAGGCGATTGCCGAAAAAGAGGCGGAGGTTCGAGAAAGCTTCGCACGCCAGGGTTTGATGCAGACGCTTGGCGCCGCAATGATCAGCGTTGCAACGGGACGCTGCGTCATCGAGGCGCCGTTTTCGAACTCCCTAGGACAGCAGAATGGTTTCTTTCACGGCGGCGTGATCGGCGCTTTGGCCGACACGGCAGGCGGTTATGCGGCCCTTTCCGCTTTGCCTCTGGGCGCCGAAGTCCTGACGCTCGAGTACAAAGTCAATTTCATGCGCCCTGCCGCTGGTGAACTGCTGGTGGCCGAAGCAACTGTGCTGCGGACTGGCCGCAACGTATCCGTTACCCGCGTGGATGTCCATGTAGTGGATGCGGGCGGTAACCGTAAACTGTGCGCCGCGATGCAGCAGAGCGTCATGAGCGTTACCCCGTCAGTCGTGGCGTAACGTTTGAATTGGATCGAGCCTGGCCGCCCGGATGGCCGGCACGAGAGACGCGAGAATCGCCACTGCCGCCATGCCGGCGAGCACGGCGCCCGCGGTCCACGGCCGCGTGGGCGGAGTCTGGTAAAGAAGGTTCTTCAGATAAGGCAGGCCAAGCGCGACGAGACCTGTGCCGGCGCCGCACCCTGCCAGAGTCCAGACGATCGCGTTGCGAAGTATCAATTGCCGGATGCTCTGTGCGCTTGCCCCCAAGGCCAGGCGAATGCCGATTTCCTTGGTGCGCTGCGACACCAGAAAACTGACCACGCTGTAGATTCCGGTGGCGCCAAGCAATAATCCGGCGAGGCTGAAGAACCCGAGCACTGCGGTATTGAAGCGCGGACCCTCGGTGAGTTGGCTGGTGCGCTGTTCCATGGTTTCGAACGTCAGGGGGATGTGCGAATCGAGCGCGGTGATCGCGTTTCGCATGAGGTCCCGCATCAGCGCCGGGTTGGCGGATGTTCGGACGGCCAATATGAGATTGGCGCGGCCGCTCTGACGGGAAAGCGGCGCGTAGAATTCAGGATCGTCGGGTTCAAAGCCATTGTTCTTCGCGTCGCCTACGACGCCTACGACCGAACTCCACGGTGCGTCGGGTCCTGGTTTCACGAGGCGCCCTGCGGCGTCCGGCGTTCCAAACAGTTTGCGGGCGAGTCTTTCGCTCAAAACCAACGCCGGTGGCTGCTGCGGGCCTATTTTCGCGTCTTCCGCGGTAGTGAATACCCGGCCCTGGCGAAGGGCGATTCCCATCGTTTTGAAATAGGCGGGCGTTACGGAACGCCAGAGCACCATGCCGCCGGTTCCTCCACGAACGTCTTCGGGCTTGCCGTCAATGCGCATGCGGGCGAAGATGCGCGTGGCTGCGCGGCCCGAAGGGGGGAGCGAATCGGAGAACGCGTAGGACGTAACGCCGGGGAGCCGCGCAATTTGGTCGTCGAGCCGGTTCCAGAAATCGTCGCGCAGCGGGGTTTGCGCGTAGCGCGCGTCGCGGAGACTGACGCTGGTGCTGATCAGGTTGTTCGTCGCGATGCCTAGCGGTGTTTCCTGTAGCTTCCAAAGGCTTTCGCTAAGCAGGCTTGCCGAATAGAGCAGCGCGGAGGCGAGGGCGATTTGCACGGTCACCAGCGCGGGCCGGGTCCACGAATGGACGCTGGTCGATCTGGCTCCGGTGAGCGCTTGCACGCTCGCCGTTCGCAGAGATGGAATGACGCCGCAGAGCAAGCCGCACAACAGGGTGATCGCAAGAGTGAAGGCCAGCACCCGCGCGTCGAGAGTAGCGTTCTGCAAACGAGGGATGCCCGCGGGCGCGAGCGAGGCAGCGATCTTCAGGAATGCGTTGCCGAGGAGCAAGCCGAGTACGCCGCCTGTGAACGTCAAAAGCAGCGACTCGGTGAGGGTCTGACGGACGAGCCTCGCGCGGCTGGCGCCGATGGCGGCGCGGATGGCGGCCTCACGCTCAGAAGCGGCGGCTCGCGCGAGCAGCAGGTTCGTGACGTTGGCGCACGCAATGAGCAGGACGGCCAGCACGGCGGCGAGCAGCGTGAGCGAGATGATCCGCGAGTTTCGAGCCTGGCGTTCGCGCAGGCTGTAGGTCACGAGCTTGACCTCCTTCACGAATGAAGGTGGAACATACTTCAGGGACTGCCGAAAGAGCGGCTGCAGCGCGGCATCCGCCTGCCGCAGGCTCACGCCCGGCTTGAGGCGAGCCCAAGCCTTGAGGAAAGACACGCGGCCAGTGCGCGCGCGTTCCGACGTCTCATCGAGGCCCAACGGCGTCACGAGATCGACGCGAGCGAGACTTGGAATTTCGAAGTCCGCGGGCAGCACGCCGGCGATGCGCCAGGGCTTGCCATTCAACTGAATCGTTTCGTTGAGAACGTCGCGCCGGCCGTTGTATCGCGCCTGCCAAAGGGCGTGCGAGATCAAAACGTGCTGGTCTTCACCGCGCTGCAGGTTCCGCCCGATCACCGGCGCGTAGCCAAATGTTTCGAGGTAGTCGGTGGCCGCGGCCATGCACCGCAGGCGTACCGGATTGTCTTCTGTGACGTCGCAAGCTTCCACGCCTTGCGAGGCGGTGAAGTGCGAAAACACCTGCTGCTGGTCTTTCCAGTCCAGATAGTCGCCTCCAAGGAGAAAGTCCTCGCCGCCTGCGATCGGCGCCGTCATGCCGAGCCAAACGAGCTGTTCCTCGTGCGCATAGGGCAAGGGACGGAAGAGGATGCGGTCCACCACGCTGAACACCGCACTCGATGCCCCGATTCCGACCGCGATTGCGGCGAGTATGGCGAATGTGAAGCCCGGCATTCGCAGTGCGCGCCGCGAGGCGTACCGGAGGTCCTGCATGAGTTCGTCGAGGTACGGACTGATGTGCATGGATCGCATCTCTTCCTGGATTTGTGTTTTGTTGCCGAATTGCTTGCGGGCCCGCTGTTCGCCGATGGCGCTGTGTTCGGCGCGCATCCGCAGGTGGGTTTCGATTTCCTCGCGCAGGTCGCGGTCGAGATCGTCGTCCCGTTTCATTGGGCGTACCGGAACATGCGGGCGATGCCTTTGTTGACGCTCTTCCAGCTTTCGGCGGCTTCGGCGAGACGCTTCTTGCCGCCCGCTGTGATCTGGTAGACGCGCGCACGCCGCTGGTTTCCGGTAACCTTCCATTCACCAGCGATGAGCTGGCCGCGTTCGAGGCGGTGCAGCGCCGGATAGAGCGATCCTTCTTCGACTGAGAGCAAGCCGCCTGAGACCGATTCGATGTGCAGCGTGATGCCGAAGCCATGATTCGGGCCGTGTTCGAGCGCTTTGAGCAGGATGAGATCCAGGGATCCCTGCAGGTGATCCGGTTTCCGCGGCATATCGTCCCTAAGATATCTAGGGTAGAAGTCTATGTCAAGCAGAGTTGGGGCGCCCCCCTAGCCATTTGCCCTAGCCGTTTTGCCGGTGCGACTGTGAGGTGGTCCAGCGCATCCTGAATACAGGAGAAGCAAATGGAAAATCCTCTAGCGGCCCTATCCGATCAATTGGCGAACGCGGTCGGCAAAGGTTCAGCCTCGACCGTGGCGGTACTTTCGGACGGCGTTTTTGTGGCGAGCGGCATCGTTTGGAAGCCGGGCCTGGTAGTGACCACCGATCATGCCCTGAAGAAAGCAGGCAAGCTGGAAGTCGTGCTGCCGGACCGGCGCCGCGTGGACGCTTCCTTGAAAGGCCGTGCGAAAGGGGTCGATGTCGCCGCGTTGTCCATCGAGGATACGGCTGCCGTTGCGCCGCCTGAGCTCGGAGACGCCGCAAAGGTCCGTACCGGGCAGTTGATGCTGGTGACCGGTCGCAGCCTGGATACCGGAGTCAACGCCACCATGGGCGTGGTGAGCGCTGTCTCGGGCGCCTGGCGAACCTGGCGAGGCGGCCAGATGGATCAATTCATCCGGCTCGACGTCGCGCTCTTTCCAGGCGTGAACGGGGGCGCGGTGATCGACCCGAATGGCCTGGTTGTGGGTCTCGCAACCAACGCGCTCTCGCGCATCGCCGGTGTCGTCATTCCCGTTGCGGCCGTGCACGCCGCCGTGGCCCGGATTGAAGAGGGACGATCGGCTGCGCCTGGATATCTCGGAGTCGGGCTGCATGAAGTCGAATACAGCGGGCGCAAACTTCCGATCATTCTGAGCGTGATGCCGGGCGGCGCCGCCGAACTCGCTGGCTTGGTGGTCGGCGATCTCATCTCCGGCATGAACGGCAAGGAGATCAGCGGTGTGCGCGACGTGTGGACCGAACTGTTGGACATGGGCGGGACACGGAAACCAGTGCGTTTGGATTTGATTCGGGGCGGCCAACCGGTTACGCTGCACGTCGAAGTTGGCGAGCGGCCGGCGGCTGAAGAAGACGGTCAGGAGGACTAAAGGGTCATGGGCGATGCCGTAGAACAATTGCGCAGATCGACAGTGCAGGTGTTGAGTGGGCGCGGCGGCGGATCCGGTTCCGGGTTGATTGTGACGCCCGATGGCGCGATCGTCACCAACGCACACGTGGTCGGCCGGGCGAGCGGTGTGAAGGTCAAACTGTGGGACGGCCGGATGCTGGATGCTTCGGTAACGAGCCGTCATACGAGCCGCGATCTCGCCCTGATTCAGACAGCGGGAGCGCGGGACCTCCGGGCCGCGTCATTCGCTTCGAGTTCGCTGCTGCGGCCCGGAGCATTTGTCATGGCCATCGGGAATCCGCTCGGTTTTGTCGGCGCACTGAGCACCGGAGTCGTCTACTCGGCGGGCGAGTGGATCCAGGCGTCGGTGCGCCTCGCGCCCGGCAATAGCGGAGGCCCGCTTGCCGACGGCGAAGGCCGGGTTGTGGGCATCAATACCATGGTCGCCAGCGGAGGCCTTGGCTTCGCCATTCCGTCCGACGCCGTGCAGGCTTTTGTACACAAGCCGCAGGGCGTTGCGATCGGGGTCACGGTGCATCCGGCCGCGGCTGGACTGGTGGTATTGCAAATCGCCCCCGATAGCCCGGCGGCGCGCGCGTCGTTGTTGGTTGGCGACGTGCTGGTGAACTTCCGGTCGGCTTCCGATCTGCGTTCGCGCATCGAGCGCGCCTCGTCGTCTGGCGACGGATCGCTGCTAGTGGAGTTCAAGCGCGGCGGCAAACCCAACACGCGTACGGTGATGGTGCAACTGGCGCCTTCCGTCACGCACGGAAGGGCGGCTGCCGCGGCATGATTCGTGTGTGCGTGCTGGCGCGGGGGCTCGCTCGCGCCGGCATCGAAAGTCTGCTCGAAGGGAACGTCCAACTGGTGATGGATCCGGTTGAGGCGGAGGTCCTGGTCGCGCATGTCGAAAGCGGCGAGACCCTGCCGCCGCGATGGATCGGCGAACAGATGCCGCCTCTCATCGTGCTGGCGGATCAGCCTCGGCGGGAATGGTTGTTCGGAGATCAACCGGTGCGGGGATTGCTGCCGCAAAGCGTGCAGGCTTCTGAACTGGCCGCGGCGGTGCAGGCTGTGCAGGCTGGCTTGACCGTCGTGCATCCGGTGAGTCTGCGGGACGCCGAAGGGGAGGACTCCACAGAGATCCCGGTGGCGGTGGAAAACCTGCTCACGCCGCGTGAAATTGAGGTCCTGCGGCGCGTGGCGGAAGGTTTGCCCAACAAAATCATCGCTCACGAAATGTCGATCTCGGAACACACGGTGAAGTTCCACGTGGCGCAGATTTTGAGCAAGCTCCAGGCAGGCAGCCGCACCGAGGCAGTGACCGCGGGATTACGCTTGGGAATCGTGCATCTTTAGGTCCTAGGTAATCGCCGGCAGAACGGACCGGGACGTCGGGGAATACTTTGCTGCGAGGAGGCCGGGACGGCCTTTGCCGGCTAAACGGCCCCGAGACCGGGCCCGGTCAACGAGGCGGTTTTCAGCGTTCCGTCGCGCACCACGAAGAGTCCTGGGAATGTTTTGGCCCAACGTTCGTTCGCCGCAGGCAGATACTGGCGCGAATTCGCTTCAATGCCCGATACGCCCGGCACATGCGACGCGATCGTAGCAGAATGAATCATCGACGCGCCGGGACAGGTGAGGTCCTGCACGCAGAGAAACATCTTGTACTTCTGGCCCGCCGCAGCCATCAGCATCGCCTGGCTTTGGCCCTTACATGCCTTTAATGCGATGCCGGTGTAGCCGAGTTCCCGCGCCAGCAGCAACGCCTCGACATCGGTCAGCGACTCATCGATCACCACCGGACGGAGCTTCGCCGCCTGATGCATGACGTTCTTGCGGTCCGCCTTCAGGTCCCTTGCCGTGGGCTGTTCGATGTACTCGATCCGCTCGAATCCGCGCGGCGATTGTTCCTTGACGCGGCGCAGAAACTCGAGCAGATATTCGACGTTCGGGCAGCGTTCGTTGAAGTCCACGCAGTAGCGCCACTCGACGTCCGGACGCGTCTCCTGCGCGATGCGGTCGATCGAGACGACACGTTCGATGTCCCAGGCGAGTTCATCTCCCTGCAGCTTGATTTTGATGTGGTGCAGACCGTTGAAGCGGATCCATTCGGCCAACGTCTCCGGTAGGCCGTCGCCGAGCTTTTTGGTGATTTGCGCGGCTGTCAACGGATCGGAACCGCCGACCGAATGGTACAAGTTCACCTGCGGCCGTGGTTTGGCCAGCACATAGCGGTCGAGAAATTCCCCTTTGAAGTCCGGTCCGAGGTAGGCGGATAGATCGCGCTCCATGAGATCCGCGCCATAGGTCTGATAGCAGTTGCGCTGGTGAACCTTGCCGAATGCGTCGTGAATTGCGGCGTCAAACGGACTCGCGGTGACCAAGGTGCAGAGCTTAGGCACAGGTGTGGCGAGGTTCGCAGCCGCCTTTAGGTATGCGGGTTCGAGCGCCGTGTTGATGTCCACCGGATGCCCGAACTCACGGTAGTCAGCAGTGATGGACCGGATCTTCTGCGCCAGCTCTTTCATCGCCGCCAACGTGATGTCGTACGCCAGCGTCCGGGAAGGGAACGACCAGACATTTCCCAGCGGCATGGATCCAAAGCCTTTGGCGGCTTTGCCGTTGCGGGTGCGAACGGTGCAATGGACGTTGAGAACGGTCGCCCGGTCTACCGCGACGCCGCCAAACTTGTAGGGCGCGCGATAACGGAAGTCCTCGAAGTCGATCGTGACCTCTTCGACGCGAATGTCCGTCTGCTTCGGCGCGGCGATGGCGAAGGTTGCGGCGGCGGCCGCGGCGCCGCCAAGCGCGCGCAGGTGATTTCTGCGTGACTGCTGCATCATCTGAATTTCCAGCATAGAACAGCGGCGGCTGTTGTAGAGTAGGAAGTTGTTGGAGACCGAATTCACAACATGCATTGAAATCCAGGGCGAGGCGTGCGCCGAACTGTTCGCACGGCACCGGCAACCACTATTGCGCTTTTTGCACGCGCTTGGGTTGCGCGACCAGGATTGCGAAGATGTGTTGCAGGAAGCTTTTCTTGCGCTGCATCATCATCTTGTAGAGGATCGGCCTCGCACCAACTTGCGCGCCTGGTTGTTTCAAGTCACACACAATCTGGGCTTGAAAGCCCGAGCGCGCATGCGGTTTTGGGAAATTCTTCTGGACCGCTTTTGCGACGTGCGCTTGAATCCCGAAGAGAGCGCCGTCAGCCAGCAACGCCAGCGGAAATTGCTGGCCGTGATCCACGCCCTGCCGCAGCGCGACCGCGCGTGCCTGGCGTTGAAGGCGGAGGGTCTGACGTATCGCGAGATCGCGGAGGTCGTGGGCATTTCGTTGGGCTCGGTGGCCGCGGCGATTGCGCGGGCGCTCGCCAAGATCGAACGAATGGAGGGAGGAGGCCGCCTGTGAAGACACACCACCCCCACCCAAACGATGCAGAGTTGCTTCTGCACGCCGCAGGCGAAGCATCTCACGAAACGGCGCGGCACGTCGCCGCCTGCAGCATTTGCCAGGACCGCCAGCAGGTCCTGCAGTCTCAGTTGCGCGATGCGGCGATCGCAATGCGCAGCGCAACAATTCGCGTCCCCGGCCGTTCGCTGGCCTGGGTTACGGGCGTGGCTGTGACCGCCCTTGCCCTCTCTGTCGGAATTTTCAATCGGCCTTTCTATTCCCAGACCCCGAATCCGGCCTTGACCCCTGGCGCCGTACGGCCGGAAGTGACCAAAGCCATGGTCTGTTCCGGCAATGTGCCCGCGGACCTCGCCGCGCCGCGCGCCATGGCCGTGTTTCAGCGCTATGCGATTTCGAGGCCGTCTCCGCGAACTTTCGAGCTGGACTATCTGATTCCTCCCGATCTCGGCGGTTCCGATGCGCCCGAGAACCTATGGCCTCAGCCGTATGCGAACGGCGAGTGGAACTCCAAGGTCAAGGACGCGCTCGAGGATCGGCTGCGGGCCATGGTTTGCAACGGAGAGCTCGATTTGCCCGCGGCGCAACGGGAACTTTCGCGCGACTGGATCGCCGCATACAAGAAGCATTTTCATGCCGAACATCCGCTCGTGGATCATGCGGCTTTCGTCAAAGACCGGCCGTGGGAATAGTGACCCGGCGCGACGTCCTTCTGCTGTCCTCCGCCGCAGCTCCTTTGTTGGCGGCTGGCGGCCGACGCAAACCGAATTTCATCGTCATTTACACGGACGATCAGGGCATCGGCGACATGGGCGCTTATGGCGCGAACGACGTGAAGACTCCTCACATGGATCGCCTGGCGCGGTCCGGTGTCCGCTTCACCAACTGGTACTCGAATTCTCCGGTGTGCTCGCCGTCCCGCTGCGCGCTGTTGACGGGCGAATACCCCTTGCGCCACGGCGTCACGAACTTCTTGCCATCCACGGCGGCAAATGACGTCGTGGGCCTCGAGTCCGGCGCAGTTACAATACCAGGCGAGCTACGAAAACTCGGCTACCGTACGGCTGCCATCGGCAAGTGGCATCTCGGTTCGGCCCCGCAAAGCCGCCCCTTGCAGCAGGGTTTTGACGAGCACTTCGGATTCTATTCCGGCTGGACCGATTACTACTCGCATCGCTACTACAACATGTCGCGCAATGCGCCGGAGCACATCTTTCACGATCTTTGGCGCAACGGCGAAGAGGCGTTCGAGGATCCCTCCTACACGACGGAGATGTTCACCCGGGAGGCGAAGGAGTTCATCGACCGCCAGAAGAAAGACCAGCCGTTCTTTCTGTATCTCGCGCATGGCGCGCCGCATTATCCGATGATGGCGCCAAAGAAGTTTCTCAATCGTTTTGCGGCGTCGATGGATCGGGATCGCCGCTTGCACGCCGCCGTGCTCGCCGCGGTGGACGATGGCGTTGGAGAGATTCTCGATCTCCTGAAACGAAAAGGACTCGAACGCGACACGGTGGTCTTCTTTCAAAGCGACAATGGCGCGACCGCCGAGAACCGCGCAGATTCGAAAGGCCGGCCGTATCGAGGCGGGTCGAATGCTCCGTTTCGAGGTTTCAAAGGAAGTTTGTTCGAAGGCGGCATCCGGATGCCGGCGCTGATGAGCTGGCCCGGCGTGATTCCGGCGGGCACAGTCATCGGCGAGCCCGGCCAGACGATGGATATCATGCCAACATTCCTGCATTGGGCGGGCGGAAGCTCGCCGGGCGCCGACGGTTCGAACGTCGAGGAGATGGTCGTGCACGGAGGCTCCTCACCGCATCGCGAACTGTTTTGGGAGTATTTCGAACAGACTGCGGTTCGGCGCGGGGATTGGAAATTGATGTTGCGTCCCAGGGATGCATTGAACGAGCCAGCGGTGGCTCACAGATGGTTGTCGAATTTGAAGGAAGATCCGAAAGAGCAGCGAAACTGGTTGGACCAGGCGCCTCAACAGGCCGCCGAATTGGAGGCGAGTGTGAAAGCCTGGTCCGCTACGATGCCTCAGCAGCCGTCAGTGCGCCGCTAGCGAGTGTTCCGGAAGTCCCGCGAGTTCTCGCAGGCGCGTGTGCAGGAGTATGTTCTCGAGGTTGCCGTCCGCGTCATAGGGCATCTCAAATTCATCCCCGATGATCTCGAGTTCGGGCTTCTTTTCAATTTCCGCCCGTAGATTCGCACTCAGCGCCATGAGCCCGATCTCCAGCGAGTTGCCGATCCAGCCGATCGTGACAGTCTTCATGTCGAACTTGCCGACGGTCTTTGCCATCACCTCGAGGCATTCGCGGTCGCTATCGTAGTAGACCGGAATGCGAAGCGCGGCAGGCGTCGAAGAGGTGATCGAGTTGATGCGCGTCGGAGTCCAGTCGATCTTCTTCAGCAGCCGCGAATGGATTGCATCCGCCATGCCGAGTCCCACGCCATTGCCGTAGCTGTGATCGCTTAGGCCGCGCAGGAATACGCGCTTGAACTTCGGCGCCGTGTCCCACGGATTGTATTCTCCGTGCACGCTACGATTGACGACCTTCGTATCCATGCCGGCTCCGGAATACGTCTTGCCGATTTCATCGATGGTGAGAATGTCGAGGTCGAACGGCAGGCGGCCCATCCAGGACTTGGTGAGCACGAGCAGTTCTTCTTCCTTCGTTTCCATCTGATCCACCGGCACGGCGGTGAGCTGCGCGGTGTTGTGGTTGGCGTCTTCGAGAATGGCGAGCCCGCCGAGGATCTTGCCGGATTTCAGCACCTGCCGCCCGACCTGGCGGATCACGCGTTCCATGCCGATGTTGAACGCCCACGTGTGATAGCGCTGGGCGCCGGCGAACTTGCCGAGTCCGATGGCCATCATCTTGAAGAGGCCGCTTTCGAGCTTGCCGGCGAAATCAGTGTGCCATTTGACGCGTCCGATCAAAAACACTCCGTCGCTTTCAAAGGCGTTCCTGTCGAGAAAAGCCTCGAGGCCCTCGTCAGTTTTGCCCATCGAAACAACATCGAGTTCGCTGATAACCGGGCATCCCATGGTGGCTTCGTGGACGCCCAGATGCGCCAGAACATCCGCCTGGCCCTCGGCGGTCGCGGCGCCGTGGCTGCCCATGGCGGGAAAGATGAACGGATTGAACCCTTTGTTCTTCCAATAATCAACGACGGCGCGAACGATGGTGGAGATGTTCGAGATGCCGCGTGAGCCGACGCCGATGGCGATCTTTGCGCCGGGCTTCAGGTTGGTTCCAAAACCGCTGGCGGCGAGTTGCTTGTGGACCTCGCCAGGAATGTCCGCCAACCGGCGATCCGGAAAGTTCTGGCGGACGTAGAGCATACGGGAGAACATGCTCACCAGTTTATTACGCCCAGGGATTCACGACACGAACGCCAGTCGGAGCGAAATGCGAAACGTTACGCGTCGCTACGGCGCAATCGTTTTGAATAGCGATGGCGGCGATCATGGCGTCGAACGTTTCAATCCGGACTCCGCGACGGACAAGGTCAGCGTACAGTGCGCCGTAAGCGCGAGCCCCAGCCTCGTCGAACGGGAGGATGGCGCCAGGCGTAAGGTCCTCGGCGAGGAATGCCTCGAATTCATCGGCGAGCCATTGCTTCCGGCGGCCGTCTGGAAGACCCGCAATGCCGAACTCGATCTCAGCGATCGTCAGACTCGTCAGCACCAATCCTTCCGTCTGCCGCCGGAACCAACTGACGACGCGACGCGATGGATCGGGCCGCAGGAGTTCCCCGACAACGTTGGTGTCGAGAACAATCATGAGAAATCAGGTGGATTCCGGGGAAACGTGCGGGGCGGAAGCTGCAGGTCAACCCCATGCTTCTTACCGAATCTGGCGAGTGCGGCTTCGACGATCCGCTTGCCATTGGGCTGATCGAGGGCTCTCCGCAAGATGATGCGAGCTTCCTCTTCCATCGAGTGTTTGTTGCGGGCGGCGCGCAGCCGGATTGCTTCTTTTACGTCGTCGTCAAGGTTTCGGATGGTGAGCGTAGCCATACCCTCCACTGTATCCAATGTTTGCATTGCTAGCAATGCAGTCACCGATCCAGGCCGTCGCGCTATATTGGAGGTTCACCCCCATATGCCGGAACGTTCCTACGATCACAAGGAGATCGAAGCCAAGTGGCACGCGATCTGGAGCCAGGACCCCAAGCTGTACGCTCCTGAAGAGAACTCGACGAAGCCGAAGTATTACGTCCTCGAGATGCTTCCGTACCCGAGCGGTACGCTCCACATCGGCCACCTCCGCAACTACACGATTGGCGACGCCCTGTGCCGCTATAAGTGGATGCGCGGCTTCAACGTTCTGCACCCGATGGGATGGGATGCATTCGGCTTGCCTGCCGAAAACGCGGCGATCGACAACAAGCGCCACCCACGCGAGTGGACCCACTACAACATCGGTGAAATGAAGCGCCAGCACCAGCGCATGAATTTCAGCTATGACTGGGACCGCGAAATCGCCACCTGCGAGCCCGAATACTACAAGTGGAACCAGTGGTTCTTCTTGAAGATGTACGAGCGCGGCCTCGCCTATCGCAAGACGGCGTTGCTGAACTGGTGCAACGAATGCCAGACCGTGCTCGCCAACGAACAGGTGGTGGACGGCTGTTGCTGGCGCCACGAAAAGCTGCCTGTGGTCCAGCGTGAAATGGACCAATGGTTCCTGCGCATCACAGACTACGCCCAGGAACTGCTGGATGCCATCCAAGACCTGGAAGGCAAGTGGCCGGACCGCGTGCTGACCATGCAGAAGAACTGGATTGGCCGCAGTGAAGGGACCGAAGTGGACTTCACGCTCGAGGGCGCTCCCGATACCAGGATCCGCGTCTTCACCACGCGCGTTGACACGATTTACGGCGCCACCTGCCTGATCCTCGCGCCCGAGCACGCGCTCGTGAAAGAGTGGTTGCCGGGCGACGCCCGAGTGAGAGCGATGGTGGATGACGTCGCGCGCAAGGATCCGGGTAATCTCGAGAAAGACGGCCTGTTTACAGGCAAGTACGCGATCAATCCCTTCAGCGGCGAGAAGACTCCGATCTGGGTCGGAAGCTTCGTACTGATGGGGTACGGCACCGGCGCCATCATGGCGGTTCCGGCGCACGACCAGCGCGACTTCGAGTTCTGCCGCAAGTTCGGCATCCAGGTGACGCCCGTCATCCGCGCCAAAGACGGCACTCTGCCGACTGAAGCAGAGATGAAAGAGGCGTACGTCGAGTTCGACAACGGCGTCTGTGAAAACACCGGCCAATGGAGCGGACTGCCCGCGCCCGAAGCCTGGGAAAAAATGACCGTCTTCGCCGAGGCGAAGGGTTTCGGTAAGCGCGCCATCACGTTTCGCATCAAAGACTGGGGCATCTCACGCCAACGCTATTGGGGCACGCCGATCCCCATGATCCACTGCGGAACCTGCGGCATCGTGCCGGTCCCGGAAAAGGACCTGCCGGTGGTGCTTCCCATCGATGTCGAAATCACTGGCAAGGGCGGCTCGCCGCTCAAGACGCATCCGGCGTTCGCGAAGATCGCCTGCCCGAGGTGCGGCAACGAGAACGCACACCGTGAATCCGACACCATGGACACGTTCATCGATTCCGCCTGGTACTTCTACCGGTACTGCGACGCGAAAAACGCCGACGCGCCGTTCGACTCGAAGAAGATCGCCTACTGGTTCCCGATTGACCAATACATCGGCGGCGTCGAACACGCGATCCTACACCTGATCTACTCACGCTTCTGGACCAAGTTCATGCGCGACATCGGTCTGATCGCCAATAGCGAACCAACCGAACGTCTGTTCACACAAGGCATGGTGGTGCTGAATGGCGCCAAGATGTCGAAATCCAAAGGCAATGTCGTGAGCGCGGACTTCATGATGGATAAGTTCGGGTCGGACTGCGGCCGGATGTTCGAACTGTTCGCCGCTCCGCCTGAAAAAGACATGGACTGGACCGACGCCGGCGCCGAAGGTTCCTACCGCTTTATCTCGCGAGTGTTCCGCTTTGTGACCCGCAATTCCGATCGCCGCGGCCCGGTTACCGCACCGGTGTCTGACGGCGACAAACGGGTCATGCGCAAGTTGCATCAGGTGCTGCGCAAAGTCACTGAGGACTTCGACACCCGCTGGCACTTCAACACCTCGATCGCGAGCATGATGGAACTCGTCAATGAGATCTACGCGAGCGAAGCGGACCTGACGCCCGGCGTTCTGACTGACCTGCTCGACAAATTTGTGCTGCTCTTTGGACCTTTCGCCCCCTACGTCGCGCAGGAAATGTGGGAGATCCTCGGTCATGACGGTCCGGTGTTCCGGGAGAGCTGGCCGGCGTTCGATCGGGAAATGGCCAGGGAAAGCGCAGCGGATGTCGTGGTGCAGGTGAATGGCAAGCTGCGGTCGAAGCTCAGCGTCGCCTTCGGAACCACGCAGCAAGCCGCTCAATCCCTCGCGATGGACGATGCGAAGGTGCGGCAGTTCATAGACGGCAAGCAGATCGTGAAAGTGATCTTTGTGCCGGACAAACTGCTGAACATCGTGGTGAAAGGATAGCCCGGGAGCCCGGGCCATCCTCTTTTTATGATTGCGCTTCCGCTAGTGGCAGCGGAGGCGGTAGAAGCGGCTGCGGCGACGCGGCGCGTCCACCATGCCTTGGTCTTTTGACGACAGCGGCAACAGCGTGCCACCGGAACTTTCGTTTTCAAGGAAAAAAATCAACCTGTCGACCTCAACCAACCTCTCGCGAAGTTGAGCTAGCTGCACATCGACCGGGAGATTCTGGATCCGTCCTGAACCTCTAGAATGCGCCATGTGACACCACGATATAGCACTGTGCGTATCGGAGCAATACCCTCTGATGGGGGGCTGCTTTTTCAAGTTAGGATGCTACTGACCCAGGATGTCGAAGGTGGTCGTGCCGGCGACACGGACCTTTTCATACGCTGCCGACCATTCCTTGTGGTATGGATGGCTCGGGTACGACTTCAGCGCTTCTTCGTTGGCCATCTCTATGCACATGCCGTACTCGCGCTTCGTCAGGGCGAGCTTGCCGGAGACGTCTTTTTCACCTGCCGAGACCTTCTTACGGTCAGCGGCATCCGCGCCCATTACGAACATCAATGGCCGGGTGAGCTTGAAAGGCGTCCCATTCCGCCGGGGTCGCAGTGGCGATCGGTGTATAGGCGAAGCAATGCATCAGCTTCTTTTCACCAGCAACCGACGAAGACACAGAAAGAACCGCAAACCCCGCCAGTGCGAGGATGCTTCGAAAAGTCATGATTTCTCCATGGGGCGGAAGCCCCATTCGCGATTATCGCCTATTGCTGGTTGTCCTTGGCGAACTTCTCGATTTCCGCAAGCTGCTTCTTCACCAGATCCTGATCGGTGGCGTCGGGGACTGACTCGAGGTACTTCTTCAGGTGCTGCGCCGCGGCTGGATAGTCTTCTTTTTGCGCCAGAACGAGTCCTAAAATATAGCCCGCGCGCGCGAACTTCTTCTGGTCCTGCTCGTATAGCCCCTTCGCGCTCTTCTCGGCCTCGTCGAATTTCTTCAGGTTGAAATTCGAGATGGCGTTGTAATAAAGCGCATCCGGAAAGTCGAACGGGTTCAGCCTAAGCAGCCTCGCGGTCGTGTCGGCGACGTCTTCCCACTTCTGTTCCTTCACGGATAGCAGGTACAGTTTGCGGTAGGGATAGATGTACTTGGCGTCCGCCGCGAGCGATTGGCCGTACGACTTGCGCGCCTCGGCGATATCGCCTTTTTCTTCCTGGATCTTGCCGAGTTCGTACCAGGCGGACGAGTATTTGGGATAGATCTCGACGGCTTTCGCAAGTTCCTTCTGCGCATCGTCGGTTTTGCCCTTCTTCAGCAACTCACGGCTCTTATCCATTGCCTTCTTCGCGTCTTTCGGGGCAAAGGCGTTGGTCGCGCTGAATACGTTGCCTTCGCGATTGCCCAAGCGCTTGAGCAGAATCGTGCCGACTTCGGGGTTGTCCATCGTGCTGCGGTTGGAAAGGGAAACCACTGAAGATTGATAACCCGGCAATTGAGCGCGCAATTCGCATCCCATCAGGTTGATGCGCATGCCTGGTGAATTGGCTCGCGCCGCAGCGCTCGCAAGACGTCCGCTTCCTCCGGTGTTGATGCCAAATGGATCGTTCATTCGCCCGCTGCTGGTGCTCGCGTCCGGCAACATGCCGTTGTTCTGCTGGCCTAGTTGAAAGCTGAAACGGCCCTTGCTGTCTGTGTACCCCTCGGGTCGCGCTGCGCCGTTACACACGCGTTCGATCGTCACCGGTTCGGTTGGGGCTGTCCCGTCGTCCAGCATCACCTTGCCAGACAGAAACACCGTCTGGGGGATGTCGGGAATTTGCTGCCGTTGATCCGGGGGTAGAGTGGTCGTGTTCGGGAGACGGCTGTTGGCGCCACCAATCCCGGCTCCTCCGGGCGCTGTCGCGCCTCCACCACCCGTCGCGCCTCCGCCGCCGGTTGCTCCGCCCCCGCCACCGGTTTGTCCACCGGTCTGCCCCGAAACGCTGCAGACGATGCCCGAAAAAACCAGTCCGAATAGCAGTTTTCGCATGGTTGCGATACCCCCTCTTCACATCTATGAGCCGATTATACAGAGATTTAATGACGCCCGCGCACCGGACATGATCCAATCACCGGATACAGGCTATCGTGTGTAGTTTTTACGCCACGCCAACCGCGCCAAACTCGAGGACCCTGCTTCGATCCATGAAGATGTCGCGCCAAATCTGCAGCGTCATCAGGACCCACGCCAGTTCCGTCGCCGTCTCGTCCTTTGCCGCCAACGCCGCCGTAACCTCGCGCATCTCCAGGCAATCGCCCAAGCTGTCGAGGTTCGCCAGACGCTCACGCCCAGCCGGGAGGTTCCACAGCCAATCCGCGATAGGCAGGTGGAAGCCAACCTTCTTGCGATACACAACGTCGCTCGGCATGTAATCGCACAGATAGCGCTTGACGAGCACCTTTTGCTCTTTGAACGAAGCCCGGTCGGTTTGCGCCAGACTCAGCCCGAACACCGCCATTCGAGGCGTGAGAAACGGAACCCGATTCTCGATCGAAGCGGCCATGCTCATCTTGTCCTGCCGGATGCAAAGCGCCGGAAGGTACGTCTCGAGATCGTACATCTGGCATTGCGTGGCGGCGTTGAACCCTTGAAACGACCGGATGCGGTTCATGCGGGTTCCCATCGAATTCTCACCGTTCGCGGATGGCAGAATCCGCCGCACCAGGTCCAGAGGGACAAATTGCGAAAAGCTGCACACTGCCTCTTCTTCCGGCATTCCTGCAAAGCGGGAGGCCTTGCGAGCCCAGCCCGGTCCAAAGCGGAGGTTGCGAACGCCGAACCGCCGGAACTGCCGCTGCCAGAGCAGGGCAGAATAGCGGGGGTAGCCGCCGAAGATTTCGTCGGCCCCTTCACCGGAAATCAGCACGGTCGCCTTGGGCCGCGCGAGGGCCGAAACCATGTGGACCCCGACGGCATTGGGATGGCCAATCGGCTCGTCCATGTGCCAGGTGAGCTGGTCGAGCAAACCGGAAAACAGCGTCTTGCCGTCGAGGGTCACCGCGTCCATCTCGACGCCGAGAATTTCAGCCGTCCTTCGCGCCCATTCGAGTTCGGAATCCTTGCTGTCGACGCTGCAGTGAAACGCATGCATCGCCCGGCCCAGGTCCCTGCGGGCTACCGCCAGTCCGAGCGTGCTGTCAACACCGCCGGACAACTGCGCACCTACCGGAACGTCGGACAGCAAATGCCGGTCCACGGTCTCGCGGAAGAGGGAACGCAAACCGTCGAGATCGCCAGTTTCCGGGGAAGGCGATTTTTCGAGCGCCTCCACGATCGACCAATAACGCTTGATTTCGAGGCGATCCGGATCGGGCTGGTAGCGGATGAAATGGCCCGGGTGCAACTGTTCGACGCCTTCGAGCATCGTGGCGCCGCCGGCGAGAGCGCGGAAACGTAGGTATTCCGGCAGCGCTTCGAGGTTTAGTT
>JACXTT010005054.1_pt1 | contig 19294 bp, 12 predicted proteins | sample 9270951 | NCBI WGS metagenome assembly JACXTT01 (sample SAMN15532306, study PRJNA645909) | rock metagenome | isolation source: weathered quartz diorite | place: Puerto Rico | collected 2017-06-21 | reverse complement strand
CGGTTTGACTTCGCTCGGCATGAGGGTGGGCATTGCGGGTGTGGGCTGGGTTCGGGGGTTGCAGTGGGCGCGTGTCCGCGGCGCGCACCAGGGCTTCGGTCGCCGCCCGAGGACCTCCCTTCTCCTGCTCGAGCGCGGCGAGCGATCGGAGCAAGCGATCCCCCTCGCTGCTGCGATCGGCGCCGAGCCGCAGCGTCGCCTCGGCGTCCGCGTACCTCCGTTGCGGGCGGAGCACCGCCATGGCGAGTACACGATAGCCTTCGGAGGTCTTGGGATTGGCGTCGATCGCCCTCCGGAGCACGGCCTCGGCAGTCGCCCAATCTCCCGCGGCGGCATAGCTCTCGCCCGCGAGCGGGCCGTAGACGTCCCACTGATCGCTCGCGTCCGCGGCGCGCTGCCACAGCGCTCCGGCTTCGAGGGGATGACCGAACCAGCGATCGAACGACGCGGCCTGGTGAAGGACGTACGCATCGTGCGGCCGCGCCACCACCGCGCCCTCGAAACCGCGACGCACGGCGTCCTTCATGGGCGCGCCGAGTCCGTGTCCGTCGGCGCGAACGTAGGGGTGGCTCGGCAGCCGCGGATCGCGGCGGACGGCCTCCTCCACTTCCTGCAACGCCTCGGGACCACGGCCGACGACGTCGAGGACGTGCGCGTGGCGCAGCCGTCCCTGCGCGTTCGTCGGATCGAGGAAGACCGCGCTGGCGAGCCAGCGGAGCTGCTCGTCGGTCCGGTCGGTGGTGAACGACAGCGCCCAGAACGCCGCACCCGATCCCGGGCGGCGGGCGATCGCGGCGCGAAGACAACGCGCCGCGGTCGGAAACGAGCGCGGCCCATCCTGGATCAACAGGACGCCGAGGCGGTTCCACGTGTCTCCGTCGTCCGGAGCGAAGCGGAGCATCGTCGATCCGCCGCGGACGCTCGCCCATTGCCAGAACTCGCGGATCTGCCCGATCGCGAGCACGCCGAACGCGAGTGCCGCGGAGACCGCTGCGAAGCGCACCGCGAGCGGTGCTCGCCCGGCAGCCGGCACCGGCGGTTCCGCGTCCCGGCGCCAGCTTCCGTTGCAGAGCAGCCCGACCAAGATCGTCGCCAGCAGCGCGTTGGCCGGCACCCGGAGGCCGAAGTCGAGCGTCTCGTGAAACGCCGCCGTGGTGAGCGCGCCGAGGATCGCCCAGCGGAGCGCGCGCGGCACGCTGTCGTTCCGCCGCGCGACGCGGGCGATCTGCAGCAGAAGCAGCCCGGCCACCAGCACGCCGACGATCCCGGTCTCGGTCAACCATTCGAGATAGTCGTCGTGGAGATGATTCGGAACGTGGCCGACGAGCGGAAAGGCCTCGTAGCGACGGAACACCTCGGCCCAGCATCCCGCGCCGACGCCGAACAGCGGAAAGTCGCGGACGATGCCGAGGCTCTGTCGAACGAAGAGCTCGCGGAGCTCGAACTGCTCGGGCGAGACGAACGCTTCCGACACGCGTGTGTCGAGCGTGCTGCGCGCGCGGCCACCGGCGTAGACGGCGCCGACGACGACGATCGCGAGCACCGCGAGCGCCGGGCCGAAGCGGTTGGCGAGCTCGCGTGCGCGATCCAGCGGCCGGCGGCGGTGTCGGCGCGGGGCGGCGGGCGACGGAACGCTCCGGGTCGCGCGGCTCCACCAGAGGAGCGTCAGTCCGAGCATCACGCCGATCAGCGCGCCGCGCGACGCGGCGCCGATCAATGCCGCCAGCATCACGGCGAGCGCGAGGCCGACGCCGCTCGAGCGCAAGGGGTCGACCGGGCGCGGGCGGCCGTCGCGACCGCGTCGACGATCGACCAGCAGGCCGGCACCGAGCGGGATCGAGATCGCCACGAAGAACGCGAAGTGGTCCGGGTTCACGAACGGCCCGACCATGCGGTCGAAATCGACCCGCACGCCGGTCTCGTACGGCTCGAAGAACCACAGCAGGTGGCCGTTCCAAGTGGCGAACTCGACGAGCCCGAACGTGGCGACGAGCGTTCCGACGGCGAACGCGAGCCCGAGCAGGACTCGCGGCGAACGCACGGTCGCCGCGATCCAGAACGCCGCGCCGAGCGCGAGATATTCGAGCAAGTCGGTCCGTGTCGCGAACGGGTAGAGCGACAGGGGCACCCAGCTCTCGGGAAACCATCCGCCGCGGTCCCGGGACAGCTCGTCGATCTGGCGCGCGCGCTCCGAGGGCTCGTCCGCCGCGACCGGCGATGGCGGGAGCTCGAGCAATCGATCGGCCGTCTGCTGCCGGAACGAGTCCGTGCCGGGGCTCAAAGTGGCGATCAAGCCGCGGGGGAGCGGGACCATCTGCGCGGCGAGATAGGCGTACAGCAACAGCCCGGACCAGAGGATCCCGGGGGGGAGTCGTCGGGCCCGGCGCGAGCACGCCACGCCCGCGGCAAGCGCCGCCAGTGCGATCTCGAGACGCCCGAGCGCCCAGCCGTGAACGGCACCGAACGCGATCGCAGCGCAGAGAAGGACGGCTGCGAGAGCGCTCTCGACCGCGAAGCTCCCTCGTCGTGCCGACATGGTTGCGCGGAGCTGAGCGAATCGCCGCGGAGCCGTCAACCCGCAGCTCGTCGGCGATGACCCCGCGCGAGGCGTTCACGGTACGCCGATTGACTGCTCGTCGACCGCGTGGGATCTGGCTCTCCTCGTCCGAAGGGGATGAGCATCCGTGATGATGGATCCAAGGCCGGCACGACGCTTCATGCGGTCCGGAAGGGCACCGGCGCCTCTCTCTCGAGGCGTGCACCTCGCGCTGGCGGTTTGCCTCGTCGCGCTCACGTCGTGCACGCAGCCGGTCGCGCCCGAGCCTCCCGCCGAGCAGGCTCGGGCCGACGAGACGAATCGGATCGAGCCCGCGGAATCCGAGGACGCCACGGCGACGACGGGGTCGAATCACGTTCCCGCGCCAAAGGTCGCCGCGGACAAGGCTACCCGCCCCACCGCGCCCACCCCGAAAGCGAGTCGCCGGCGTGGCAGCACCGATCCCGAGGGACACGACGAGTTCTACGTGGTGCCGCCGGAGGAGCTCGAACGCCGCAAGCAAGCAGCGGCACAGCGCGAAGCGATCGATCAGGCCGCGCGGGTGGAGCGCGACAAGGCGGCGGCCCGGGAGCGCGAAGCGGCCCGCGTGCAGCACGACAAGGACGACGCCCGCGCCAGCGAAACCGCCCGGCTCGAGGCCGAGAAGCAGCACGCGCGGGACGCCGCACGACGCGAGCTCGAGCTCGACGCTGCCGAGGAGAAGGCGCGCCGCGACGCGGTGAAGCCTCGCGAGCGCGACGCCGGCAAGTTCGAAGACATCAAACACGACCCGCCCGAAGTCGCGCGCGTCGAGGAGCCCGTCGCCGCGAAGCCCGCCGAGCTCCACGACGCGCGGTCGGACGACGAGCGCCTGCAGGCCTTGGTGAAGGAGCGGGGGTCTTCCGACGGCGATGCCTCCTACCGCATCGGCACCGACGATCTCCTGGAGATCAACGTGTTCGGCCTGCCCGACATGAGCCGCAAGGCGCGCGTCGGCACCAACGGCGCCATCGAGATGCCGCTGATCGGATCGGTTCGCGCCAGCGGGATGTCGGCGAGCGAGCTGTCGCACGACATCGCGAACCGACTTCGCAAGGGCGAATACGTGACCGACCCGCAGGTCGACGTGCTCATCGACGAGTACCGCAGTCGCCAGGTTTCGGTGACGGGATCGGTCGCGAAGCCAGGCCTCTACCCGCTCACCAAGTCGCGCTACACGATCGTGGACATGCTGTCCGAGGCCGGCGGCCTCACCAAGGAAGCCGGCGGAGTGATCGAGTTCCTACCTGCGGAAGCGGGCGGCTCCGATCTGGCTGCGGTGCAACCGCTGGCCGGCGTCGACGCCTCCGATCTCGGCGAGCGCGCGATCACGATCGATCTCTCCGACCTCTTGCGTGGGAAGAAGGGCTCGCTCCGCCTGCCGCTCACTGCGGGAGACGTGATCTACGTCCCCGAAGCCGGCAGCTTCACGATCGAGGGCTGGGTGGACAAACCGGGCACCTACCCGATCACCCGCAAGGCGACCGTGCTCGCGGCCCTCTCGGCCGGCGGCGGGCCGCTGATGCCGGCCTCGCTCTCGCGCGTCGAGTTGCTGCGGTCGAACGGCGAGAGCGGCGATCGCACCTCGCAGCGCGTCGACCTGGTCGCCATCCGGAACGGCCAGGCGAAGGACGTGGAGCTCCGCTCCGGCGACATCGTACGCGTACCCGGGAACGTGATCCTCATGGTTCCCTGGTCGTTCTACTCGGTGATCAAGGGCGTCGTCAGCGTCGGCGCCGCGCTGCCGGTGCTGTAAGTCGGCCCGCGACGGAACCGGCGGCCAGGCTCCAGCGAGGCATGACGCGGACGACGCGAAGCGGCGTGCGCGACTTGCCGACGGCCATCGTGGGAGGTCGGTCTCGATGCGGCCGCCACCGCACGGGGCCTCAGGCGTCAGCCTGGAAAGAGAAGCTCGCTTCGTCTGTCGGCTGACCAGGAACGTGCCGAGTCGCGCGCGGTTGGCGAGGAAGCGGGCGACGCCGTTCGGGACGAGCTTCAGGACCGCATCCTTCGCCTTGCCGCCGGGAAGCGGGACGAGCTGCGGCTTCTGACCGAAGACCGAGATCGCCTGCACGTCCATCGACCGAGACACGAGCTCGCGCCACTCCGAGCGGGTGAAATAGCGCGCCAGTGCGCCGTCGGTATGCCGCTGCATGGTGCGATGGATCGACCGCGTCTTCAGCAGATCGCCGCGAAGGATGCCCTGGAAGAGCCCGTTCCAGACGTACCAGTTCCAGGCGTTGCGGTGGTACACCATGGTCACCGCTGCACCGCCGGGGCGGAGCACCCGCGCGATCTCCCGGAGGATGGTCTCCGTGTTCGCGGAGTGGTGGATCACCCCCCAGCTCCAGACGAAGTCGAAGCTCGCGTCCGGGAACTCCATGGCCTCGGCGTCCATCCTGAGGATCCGTGCGGTCGAGATCTCCGCGAGCTTCATGCGTGCGGACGTCGCGTTGGTCGCGAACTCCGTGAGGTCGATCCCGGTGAACGTGCGCGCGTGGCGCGCGAGCAGACCGGCATGGCTGCCGCACCCGACGCCGACCTCGAGCACGTCGCGCTCGCGAAGCGCGTCGAAGTCGATCAGTGGATCGAACGGGATCTGCTTCCACGGCATGTATTGCCATGCGTCCTGGAAGAAGCGGGCATCGACGGCGTCGAAGTAGGGCTGCGAGAAGAGCGGCGCCCCGTCCTCGCCCCGCCAGTCGTACGTCATGGGATGGCGCTCCCACCACCGGCGGTTCGCGTCTTGCCAGCGCTTGGTCTGCTCCGCGGACTTCGGCAGCGCCGTCGGCGACGAGAAGTCCTCGGGTACCAGGTCTTCGAACGAGCTCATGCCTCCCCTACTTTTGCCGCCACTCCCCGGAGCGCCGAGACGCACGACTAGAGCCACGGGCGAGCCGTCTCGTCAAATCATACCGCCGATCGTCCGAGAGCAGCCGTCCGTGACGCCACGGCATCGCGGAACGCCGCGAGGATCCGCGGCGTCACGGCCTCCCAAGAATAGCGGCGCGCGTGCTCGCGGCAGGCGTCGCGATCGGGAATCACGAGCGCTCCGGCGAGCGCGCGTGTGAGCTTATCCGCCATCGTGCCGGCATCGGGGCGCTCGAACACGAGGTCCGGCGAGAGCGGATCGAGGATCTCCGGCGTCGCACCGACGCGCGTCCCGAGCACGGGCGTGCCCGCCGCGAGGCTCTCGACCGTGGTCATCCCGAATCCCTCGAGCGCGAGCGTCGGCACGACCGTGAAATCCGCCGCGGCGTACGCGGCCGGCAAGTCGTCTTCGGCGATGAACCCGAGCAGCCGCACCGAGCTCTCGAGGCCCGCGGTTTCGATCAGCGACCGCAGCCGTCCCTCGAGAGGTCCGGTGCCACCGATCAGCAGCAGCGCGCCTGGATGCGCGCGCCGCACCTCCTGCATCGCGAGGATCAGGCCCTCGAGCCCCATGCGCCGCCAGAGGCGGCGGACGGCGAGCAGGATGGGGCGATCCGGCGGCCACCCCAGCCGCTCGCGCGCCGCGGCGCGCGGCGGTGCCTCCAAGTGCGGCGCGATGTCGAGCCCTCCGGGGATCGTGAGGATGCGATCGAGCGGAACCCCGTAGCGGCGGTGCGCGACCTCGCGCATCGCCTCGGACAGCGTGATGAGTCGCGCCGCCCGCCGGTAGACGGAGCGCTCGATGAATCGCCCGAGAACGGCGCGAACGCGCTGTGCCAGCGAGTCGTTCTCGACCGCTAGCTCGTCCGCCCAAGGGCCCTGGAAGTTCACCACGAGCGGAACGCTCGGCGGCAGCAGATCGATCCACGGGAACGCATACAGCGCGAAGTGGCTGTTCACGAGATCGGGGCCGCGATCGAGGAGCCGACGGACCTCGCGGCGAACGCCCACGAGCCGCGAGGCGGCGTTCGCGTCGGGGGAGCTCATCGCGACGAGGTCCATCGACGCGGACTGTCCAGGCTTCAGCGCGGACACGACGGCGTGCCCGCGCAGCCCGGCCGCCGAGAGCGCCCGGACTTCTTGGAAGAAATAGCGACTCCCGCCACCGGGGTGGTTCGGAAACCAGTCCATCCCGACCATGACGACGTTCATTCGGAGTTCCGCGGCTCCCTGCCGAACCGTCCGTCAGCCGCCGAGCACGCCGCGGAGGAACTTCCCGGTGTGCGACCGCTCTGCGCGCGCGACCTCCTCGGGCGTGCCCGCGGCGACGAGCTCGCCGCCGCGGTCTCCTCCCTCCGGGCCGAGGTCGATCACGTGGTCCGCGACCTTGATCACGTCGAGGTTGTGCTCGATCACGAGCACGCTGTTGCCGGCGTCGACGAGCCGCGACAGCACGCCGAGCAAGAGCTCGATGTCGGCGAAGTGGAGGCCGGTCGTCGGCTCGTCCAGGATGTAGAGCGTGCGGCCCGTCGAGCGCCGCGCGAGCTCGCGCGCGAGCTTGATGCGCTGGGCCTCGCCGCCCGAGAGCGTGTTCGCCGGCTGGCCGAGGCGGAGATAGCCGAGCCCGACGTCGTGCAGCACGGAGAGCCGGCTCGAGGCCCCCGGGATCGCGGAGAAGAACGCGAGCGCCTCGGCGATCGTCATCTCGAGCACGTCCGCGATCGACTTTCCCTTGTAGTGGATCTCGAGCGCGTCACGGTTGTAGCGCTTGCCGCCGCACTGGTCGCAGACGACGAATACGTCCGGCAGGAAGTGCATCTCGATGCGCAGCGATCCGTCGCCGCGGCACGCCTCGCAGCGGCCGCCCTTCACGTTGAACGAGAACCGCCCCGGGCCGTAGCCGCGCACGCGCGCGTCCGGCGTCTCGGCGAAGAGCTCGCGGAGCACGGTGAAGAGACCGGTGTACGTGGCCGGGCTCGAGCGCGGCGTGCGGCCGATCGGCGACTGGTCGATGTCGATCACCTTGTCGAGGAACTGCCAGCCCTCGAGCGCCTCGTACGCCCCCGCGCGAAGCTTTCCCTGGAGGAGCTTTCGCGCGACCGCGGGCACGAGCGTGTCGACGATCAGCGAGCTCTTGCCCGAGCCGGACACGCCGGTCACGCAGGTGAGCGTGCCGAGCGGGATCTCGACGGTGAGGCTCCGCAGGTTGTGCGCGCTCGCGCCGACGAGACGAAGCGCCCAGCCGTTGCCACGCCGGCGCTCGCGCGGCACGGGGATCGATCGGCGGCCGGACAGGAACTGGCCGGTCAGCGACTCCGTCGCGGCGCTCACCTCCGCGGGGGATCCCGAGGCGACGACGCGTCCGCCCTGCTCGCCGGCTCCCGGGCCCATGTCGACCACGTGGTCGGCCGCGAGGATCGTTTCGCGGTCGTGCTCGACGACGATCACCGTGTTGCCGAGATCGCGCAGGCGCTCGAGGATGCGGATCAGCCGCTCGTTGTCGCGCGGGTGGAGGCCGATCGACGGCTCGTCGAGGATGTAGAGCACGCCGACGAGGCTCGAGCCGATTTGCGTCGCGAGCCGGAGGCGCTGCCCTTCTCCGCCCGACAGCGTCGCCGCCGGGCGCTCGAGCGTCAGGTAGTCGAGCCCGACCTCGGTGAGGAAGCCGAGGCGCGCGACGATCTCCTCGAGTAGCCGCCTTCCGATCTCTCGCTTCGCGGTCGGCAGCTCGACGGAGCGGAAGAACCCGAGCGCGTGCCCGACCGCGAGCCGCGTGACCTCGGCGATCGATTTCCCCGAAATCGTCACGTGCTCGGCTTCCGGCCGCAGGCGCGAGCCGTGACAGGTCTCGCAAGGCCGCGACGCGAGGTAGGCACCGAGGTCTTCCTCGTCGCCGTCTTCGCTCTGGCCTTCCTTGCGGCGCTTCTCGAGCAGGCCGATCACGCCTTCGAACGGGCGCGAGAACGTGTGCACCTTGCCGTCGCGCTCGTGGACGAAGTCGATCGCGCGCGCGCCGGTGCCGTGCAGGATCGCCTTGCGGATCTCCTTCGGAAGATCCGCGAACGGTGTGTCGAGATCGAACTTGAGGCCACGCGCGAGCGCCGCGAGGATCGCCACGTGGTACGGCGACGGCTTTCGCCCCCACGGCGTGATCGCGCCGAGCCGGAGCGACAGACGTTCGTCCGCGACGACGAGCTCGGGATCGAAGAACGTGTGCGCGCCGAGGCCGCCGCACGTCGGGCACGCGCCGTACGGGCTGTTGAACGAGAAGAGGCGCGGCGAGATCTCCGGATAGGAGATGCCGCAGTCGGGACATGCAAAGCGCTGGCTGAACGTGAGCTCGGTCGCGTCCGCTCCGTCGCCGACGAGCACACGGCTCACTTCCTCGCCGTGGCGGAACGCGACTTCGAGCGAGTCCGTCAGCCTCCGCTCCACGCCGGGTCGGACGACGAGACGATCGACGATCACCTCGATCGTGTGTGCGATGGTCTTCGCGAGCGAGATCTCCTCCTCGAGCTCGTGGACCCCGCCGTCGATCCGCACCCGCACGAAGCCCGCGCGCCGCAGCTCCTGGAGCTCCTTTCGAAACTCGCCTTTCCGGCCGCGCACCACCGGGGCCATGATCTGTACGCGCGTCCCCTCGGGGAGCGCGAGCAGCTGATCGGCGACCTCGGGGATCGTCTGCGCGCCGATCGGCTTGCCGCAGCGGAAGCAATGCGGCTCGCCGACGCGCGCGAACAGCAGGCGGAGAAAGTCGTAGACCTCCGTCACCGTACCGACCGTCGACCGCGGATTGCGGCCGAGCCCCTTCTGCTCGATCGCGACCGCCGGCGACAGGCCTTCGATCGAATCGACCTCCGGCTTCTCCATCTGCTCGAGGAACTGCCGCGCGTAGGCCGACAGCGATTCGACGTAACGGCGCTGCCCCTCGGCATAGAGCGTGTCGAACGCGAGCGAAGACTTCCCCGATCCGGAAAGCCCGGTCACGACGATCAGCCGATCGCGCGGCAGATCGAGCGAGACGTTCTTCAGGTTGTGGCTGCGCGCGCCACGGATGCGGATCGCTCCGGTCATCGGCCGGCGCGGCGCCCGGCCATCGCCGCCGCCATGCGGAGCGCGCTCACCATCGAAGACGCATCGGCGACGCCGCGCCCCGCGATGTCGAACGCCGTGCCGTGATCCGGCGAGGTGCGCGGGAACGGCAGCCCGAGCGTGACGTTCACGCCGTCGTGGAAGTGGAGCAGCTTGAAGGGGATCAATCCCTGGTCGTGATAGAGCGAGATCACCGCGTCGAACGCGCCGTCACGCGCGCGATTGAACACGGTGTCGGGCGGATGCGGCCCGTCGAGCTTCACGCCACGCTTGGCGGCCGCGGCGATGGCCGGCGCGAGGATGCGCGTCTCCTCGTCGCCGAATGCGCCGCCTTCGCCCGCGTGCGGGTTCAGACCGGCGAGCGCGAGGCGCGGCGTCTTCCGATCGAAGTGCGCGCGGAGCGCGCGGTGCGCGATCACCGCGGTCTCGGCGACGTGCTCCGCGGTCAGCAGCTGCGGGACCGCCGCGAGCCGGACGTGCGTCGTCACCAGCACGATCGAGAGCGTCGATCCCGCCATCATCATGCGCACGTCGGCGTCGCCCGCCATGCGCGCGATCAGCTCGGTGTGGCCGGGGAAATCGTAGCCGAGCTCCTGGATCGCGTGCTTGCTGACGGGCGCGGTCACGATCGCGTCGGCCTCGCCCGCCTGCACGAGCTCGACCGCGCGCACGATCGCGCGATACGCGGCCTCGGCTCCCGCGGCGCAGGGCTTCCCGGGCCGGCGTTCCGAAGCCCGCAGCGCGGAGGTCTCGACGATCTCACGCGGCGCCGCAAGCCCGAGTTTCGCGGCGGTTGCTTCGAGCACCCCGCGATCGCCGACGAACACGGTGCGTGCCTCGCGCCGCACGCGCGCACACCCGCGCAGCGCAACCTCGGGCCCGATGCCGGACGGATCGCCCATGCTGATCGCGAGCGTCGGCCGATTACTCGCCATCGGTTACGCGACCCTCTTCGTAATGGCGGCCGATTCGAAGCCGCGCCGCCCGCTCAGGGGATGAGCCGCCGCCAGGTCGGCTCCATCCGCGAGAATTCAGGGATGAGCGGCGGGCGGAACGCCCGTCCGCTCCATCCCCACTACCGCCCGACTCACAACTTATTCTCGACGAAATGCGATTTCTGAATGTCCTCGAGCAGCCAGCGTTTGTACCGCTCCTCGAGCGTGTCGTTGTACAGCTTCTCCTTGATGTCGGCCGCCACGTCTTCTTCGGGCCGGTAGCCGACCGGGATCCGCTTATCGAGCTTGATGAGCAGAAGGCCCGCCTTGGTGCGGATCGGCTGGCTCACGTCGCCGTCCTTCATCTTGTCGAGCGCGGACTCGATCTCGGGAACGAGCTTCGACGGCTCGATCTCACCGAGATCCCCGCCCTCTTGCGCCATCGGATCCTCGGAGACCTGCTTCGCGACCTTGACGAAGTCCTCCCCCTTGTCGAGCCGCTTGCGGATGTCCGCGATGCGCTCGAAGATCGGCTTGGAGATCTCCTCCGGAGCATCGGGGTCGAGGCGGAGCGTGATCTGGCTCACCTTCACCGCGCCCGCGCTCTCGTAGTCCTTCTTGTGGGCCTCGTAGTAGCGGTGCACGTCCTGCGGGCTGATGTTCACCTTGCCGCGGATCTCGCGGTTCATCAGCTGGACCTTCTCGATCTCGCCGCGGATCTGGTCGCGGTACTTGTCGTACTGCATGCCCTGCTGCGCGAGCGCCGCCTTCAGCTGGGTGTCGTCGACGTGGTTCTGTTCCTTGATGTGATCGATGTAGCGATCGATGTCGGTGTCGCGGACGCGGATGCCGCGGGTCTGGATCTCGCGCGCGAGCAGCTTCTCGGTGATCAACGCCTGCAGCAGCTGGTCCTGCGTCGGCGTCGGGATGTTCGGCAGCGCCTTCTTCTGCTTCGCGCCGTACTGCTCGAGCTCGTAGAGCGTGATCGGCTCGCCGTCCACGCTACCGACGATCCGGTTCACGACCTCCGCCCGGAGCGGCGACGCGCAGAACAGCAGCCCGGCGCAGAGCGCGAGGGCGGAACGCGATGATCTCATGAACGAGCCTCCAATGGCTTCATTTGTCGCTTTTCCGACGCCGTGTCCACCACGGCGTCCGGCCCGACGCCGAGCGCGGTGAGCACGCCGAGCACCGCATGGGCGATGCCCGGGAGGTCGATGTGGTCGACGGCCACGGCGATCTCGTTGTCGGGCAGCAGGCGGATCTCGCGCCGCGACTTCGCGAGCGCGACCACCCGCGCGGGATCGAGCGCGCTCGACTCGTGGAAGCGGAGCACCAGGTTGCCTCCCTGGCGGCGCATGCGCACGACGAGCGCGCGCTTCAGGTGGCGGCGGAGGTCCATCACGTCGAGCAGCGTGAGCACGCGCGCGGGAACCGGCCCGAAGCGATCCTCGAGCTCGCCGCGGAGCTCGTCCAGCTCCTCGCGGCTCTCGGCCCGGGCCATCCTCTTGTAGAGCGACAAGCGCTGGCTGACATCGGCGACGTATTCCTCGGGAATGAAGGCCGCGATGCCGAGCTGGATCTCCGGCTCGACCTCGGGCCGGACCGCGCCGCCGCGGAGCTCCTGGATCGCCTCCTCGAGCATCTGCGTGTAGAGCTCGAACCCGACCGCCGCGACCTGACCGGACTGCTGCTTGCCGAGCAGGTTGCCGGCGCCGCGGATCTCGAGGTCGTGGACCGCGAGCCGGAAGCCGCCGCCGAGGTCGTCGAGCGAGGCCAGCACTTCGAGCCGCTTCTGGGCGTCGCGGCTGACCAGCGTCTCGCCGGGGATCAACAGGTAGGCGTAGGCGCGGTGATGCGAGCGGCCGACGCGGCCGCGGAGCTGGTACAGCTGCGCGAGGCCGAACGTGTCGGCGCGGTCGATGAAGATCGTGTTCGCGTTCGGGATGTCGAGCCCGGACTCGATGATCGCGGTCGTCACCAGCACGTCGATGCGCTTCTCGAGGAAGTCGAGCATGACCTTCTCGAGCGGCTCGCCGCCCATCTGGCCGTGCGCGACGCCGAAGCGCGCTTCGGGGACGACCTCGCGGAGACGCGCGGCCGTGCGCTCGATCGTCTCGACGCGGTTGTGCACGAAGAAGATCTGTCCGCCGCGCGCGAGCTCGCGCATCGTGGCCTCGCGGATCATGGCCTCGTCGCGGCGCGTGACGTACGTGCGGATCGCCTGGCGGTCGACCGGCGGGCTCTCGATGATCGAGAGGTCGCGGATGCCGGACAGTGCCATCGAGAGCGTCCGCGGGATCGGCGTCGCGGTCAGCGTCAGCACGTCGACGAGCTTTCGCAGGCTCTTGATCTTCTCCTTGTGCGCGACGCCGAAGCGGTGCTCTTCGTCGATGACGAGGAGGCCGAGGTCCTTCAGCTTCACGTCGCCCTGGAGCAGGCGGTGCGTGCCGATGACGATGTCGACCTCGCCCTTCTCCATCGCCTTCAGCGTTTCCTTCGCCTGCTCGCCCTTGCGGAAGCGCGACAAGAGCTCGATCCGCACCGGGAACCCGACGAAGCGCTTCTGGAACGTCTCGAAGTGCTGCTGCGCGAGCACCGTCGTCGGTACCAGCACGAGCACTTGCTTGCCTTCCATGACCACCGCGAACGCGGCGCGGAGCGCGACCTCGGTCTTGCCGAAGCCGACGTCGCCGCACACCAGGCGATCCATCGGCCGCGTGCGCTGCAGGTCCGCGAGCACGTCGCCGATCGCACGCTCCTGATCGGGCGTCTCCTCGAACGGGAAGCGCGCCTCGAACTCGCGGTAGTAATCGTCGGGCTGGCGGAAGGCGTGGCCCTCCATGATCTCGCGCGCGGCGGAGATGTCGAGCAGCTCGTGCGCCATGGCGAGTACGGCCTCGCGCGTCTTGGCCTTCACGCGCTCCCAGCTCGTGCCGCCGAGCTTGTCGAGCTCGGGAGCGCTGGCGTCGGCGCCGACGTACTTCTCGACCACGTTGATGCGGTCGACCGGCACGTAGAGACGATCGCCGCCCTGGTATTCGAGGTGGAGATAATCGCCCTCGGTATCGGCGACCGTCAGGTGCCGTAGCCCCTTGTAGCGGCCGATGCCGTGATCGAGGTGGACGATGAAATCCTCGGGCTTGAGCTCGGCGAGGCTGGCGAGGAATTTTCCGACGTCGATCGAGCGCCCACGCCGGCGGCGGCGCTCGCCGAAGATCTCCTCTTCGGTGACGACGACGAGCTTCTCCGCCGGGAAATGGAACCCGGACGCGAGCTCGCCGAGCAGGATCACGCGGCGGAGCTCCTTCGGGATGCTCGGGAACGGCACGTCCACGATCGGCGCTTCGAGGTCGTGAACCGACAGAAGACCCTTCAGCCGGTTCGCCTGGCTGCGGTCGTGCGCGACGAGCACGATGCGCTGGCCGTCCTTCTCCCAAGCGTGGATGCGTTCGACGAGCGGGCGGATCGACGTCTCGCGGCCCTTGCTCGCCGCGACGACGCCGAGGTCACTCGTCACGAAGCTCTTCAGGCGGATCGTGCCGTGCCGTGCATCCTCGCCGGCGAGCATTTCGATCGCGTCGAGCTCGATCGTCGTGAAGCGCCGTCGCGCGCTTCGCGCGACTTCGGGCGCGACGTAGAGACGATCCGCGGAAGGCACGAGCCGCGGGTTCGTCGCGGCGATCGTGGTATGCTCGGCGACCCGCCGCGCGAACGATTCCTCGGCCGCCTCGACGGTCCCGGGAGCTTCGATCCACAGCAGCGTGTTCGCCGGGCAGTAGTCCGCGAACGTCTCGAGCTCGGCGTGGAGCAGTGGCACCAAGAATGCGCTCCCCGGGAACGCGAGGCCTGCCTCCATGCGGTCGAGCGCCGCCAGCCGCTCCGCGCGCGCGATGTCGCGGTCGCTCGCCAGACTCTCGACGGCGCGGCGCACGCCCGCGTCGGTCCAGCGGTCGAGCGCGTATTCGCGCCACGGCGTGATCAGCACCTCGGACAGACGCTCGAGCGAGCTCTGCGTGGCAGGATCGAACGTTCGGATCGACTCGAGCACGTCGCCGTCGAACTGGAGGCGAAGCGGCAGCCCCACGACCGCCGGGAACACGTCGACGATGCCGCCGCGCACCGCGAATTCGCCGCGATCCTCGACCTGCGGAACGCGATGATGGCCCGCCTGCGCCAGCGCACGGACCGCGTCGTCGAACCCGACCGGTTCGCCTTCCACCCAGTAGCACGAGGCGTCGAGCAACCAGCTCCGCGGCGGCAGGCGCTGCAGCAGCGCCTCGGCGGTGGTCACGATCACCGGCGCCTTCGCCTGGTTCAGGTGATGGAGCGTCGCCAGGCGCTCGGCGACGAGCTCCTCCGTCGGCGAGACGCCGGACAGCGGCTCGGTGTCCCAGCCCGGGAACCAGTGCACGCGACGCTCGAGCGGTGCACGCGTCTCGCTCTCGGCGAGGAAGAACCGCAGCCCGCGAAGCCAGGCCTCGGCTTCCGCGGTCGTCGCCGTCACGATCACGAACGGCCGAGGCGCCGCCTTCAGGAACTCCGCCACGAAGTACGGCGCGGCGCCGCCGCGCAGTCCGAACGCGCGTGACGCATGCTGTGCGGCGGGCTTCGCGTCGCTGAGCGCGCGGATGGAATCGGCGATCGAACGGCCGTCAGTCATGGCGACAACTCAATCGCCAAGCTCTAGCAGCGGCCGAGAATCGAGTCGACCGAGCGAGTCCGGTCGTCGAGTGGAAAATCAGACGATCCGGGCCGCGGCCGTCAGAAGGCGGCCGCGGCCCGAACCCGGGGGGATTACTGGCAGAGCGCGACGAAGTCGCCGAGCGCGCCGGTCTGAATGCTCTTCGACAGCAGCGTCGAGCCGCCGACGGTGACCTCGACGAGCGCGTCCGCCGCCACCGCGGTGATGTTGAGCCGGAGATTGATGCTCGGGCACTGGGTCAGCGTGCCCGCGGGGACGATGGCCACGACCGGCAGCGCGCCGACCTTCACGCCGACCTTCGCCACGACGGGGATCGGCGAGGTCACGGCCACGCACTTCGACGTCTCGCCGCCCAAGATGAGCGGATTTCCCGTCGTCGCACAGAGCGGCTTGAAGCTCGGGAGAGCCGTCACTCCGGCACTCAGACCGATCGTCAGGTCGAGCAGCGACAAGGCATTCGCCTGGTACGCCGTCCCTGCCATCAATGCCGCGGCGGCGACCGCCGCGATCCCCGCACGCTTCTTGTTGATCTTCGTCATCTTCATCGTCGTCCCCTCTTCGGATCGTGATCGGAATGGACCTGTAGCGCGGCTCCTCGTCATTCCGGCCGGAGAGCCAAGGAAGACCAGATCGGTCTCGAGGTTTTTCGGATTCGGCTGGACTTCGCCGCCGAGGCGCTACGGACGACCTAGCAACGCCACGCGAACCGAGGCGCGGACGCAGTCAGCGCGGAAGAGAAAGGGAAAGCTCGAGCAGCCGCGGTAGCGATCTCTCGAGCGCACCGCGGATCAACGCACAGGTCTGTTGAAAAAACTTTTCATCACGACTCGCCGGGTCGGCGATGTCGAGAACGTCGTCTCCGGCGAACTCGCGCAGCGTGTAGACGGGTTTTCCCGACACCTGTGGCATGCGGAGCACGATCTTCTTCTGCTCGACGGTCATCGCGAGCACGAGATCGGCCTCGACCAGAAGATGCGGGTTCCGCTTGAGGTCGGTCGACGTCTTGTCTTCCGGGAGCTCGTGGCCGTGCTCGCGAAGCGCGAAGCGCGTGTCGAGCGAGACCAGCGCTCCGTCCCGGGCATACGGGGCGACGCCGGCGGAACGCACCTGAAAAGCTTCGGCGTTCGGCAGCCGATCGAGCATCGCGCGGAACAGGATCTCCGCCATGATCGAGCGGCTGGTGTTCGCGTGGCAGACGAAGAGGACGTTCACGAGGGAAAAACAAGCCCGGCGCGGACGGTGCCGCGCCGGGCTCGAAGCTGTTCAGGAGCGAGCGATCAGAGGCCGCTCGCGAAGACGTCGTTCAGCGTCTCCTTGGTGACCTTGGCGATCTCGGGCTTCAGCGCCGCGCCGAGCGCCGCCGGCTCCCAACGGTCCTCGCCCTTCGCGCGGCCGATCGAATGGTACGGCTGCATCACCCACACCGAGCGGCCACCGACGCGGAACACCTGGCCGTGCACGTCCTTGGCATCGTCGCTCGCGAGCCAGACGACGAGCGGCGCGATGTTCGCCGGGTTCCATACGTCGAACTCGCCGGGTCCCGGGGTCGCGGACATGAGCGCGGCCGTTGCCGGAGTGGCGTCGACCGTGAGCCGGGTGCGCGCCACCGGAGCGATCGTGTTCACCGTCACGCCGTACTTGCGGAGCTCCTGGTCGATGATGCCGGAGAACGCGGCGATCGCGGCCTTGGCGGCACCGTAATTCGACTGGCTCGCGTTGCCGAGCAGGCCCGAGTCGGACGACGTGTTGATGATGCGCCCGTTCACCGGCTGGCCGGTCTCCTTGTTCTTGTTCCGCCAGTACTCGGCCACGTGGCGGCTGACCGCGAACGTGCCCTTCAGGTGCACCGCGACGACGGCATCCCAGTCGTCCTCGGACATGTTGAACAGCATGCGGTCACGCAAGATTCCCGCGTTGTTCACGACGATGTCGAGGCTCTTGAAGTTGTCGATCGCGCACTCGACCATGCGCTTGGCGCCCTTGAAGTCGGACACGCTGTCGCCGTTGCTCACGGCCTGGCCGCCCATCTTCTTGATCTCGGCCACGACCTCGGCTGCAGGACCGATGTCGCCGCCGCTGCCGTCGAAGCCGCCGCCGAGGTCGTTCACGACAACCTTGGCGCCATGCTTCGCGAGCAGGAGCGACTCCTCCCGGCCGATCCCGCGACCCGCGCCGGTCACCAGCGCGACCTTGCCATCCAATAGACCCATGTTCACGACCCCCTTTTGTTCATTCCAGAATCCGAAATGCCTGCCCCATTCCGGGCCAGCAAGTCAAGATTGGCTCCGGAAGGTCGCAGGGGCGCGAGCCGCGGATCACTTGGTCTTGCCGGATCTCGGGTCCTCGCTCGAGAGGCAGAACGCACTGTTCCGCGCGACCAATCCGGCGTGGATCTGCGTCCCCTCGGGGCCGTCCTGGGAATCGATCGACTTGATCGCCTTCTCGGCGTTCTGGCAGGCCTGCTCGGTCGGGAAGCTGCGATACACGGTCCACTTTCCGAACGGCGCCTTGGTGTCCGTCACGAACGTGCCCTTCTTCACCTCGTCGATCGGAGGCGTCAGCAGATACCAGAGCGCGAACACCGTGACCCATTTCGTCTTGCCACTCACTTCGTCTTGCCCTTTCTCGAATGCCCGGGCCCCGTATGGGGCTTTCCGGGCGCCTCGGCCCGATCGATCGCCAGCTCCGCGGTCGGAGCTGGGCGGCCGACCACGTCGGAAACCTTACCCGTATCGTCGAAGACGACTCGGTACGTCGACCAGCGATTGTACCAGTACGTCCACTCGTGCTCCTTCGTGGACGCCGTCCTGTGCGTCGGAGGATAGCCGAGCGAGGCGATCACCTGATCGCGCGTCATGCCGCGCTCGACCTTGCCGTTTCCGATCGCGCGTCGCACCGCCGACGAATACGCGGCGAGGCGTGGGCGAGGATCGCTCGCGACCAGGACCTTGTCCACGTACTTCTGCAGTGGCTCTTCGTCCGTGCCGTACTGGTGCTTCAGCGTGAGCCGCACGGGGCCGGCCAAGAACTTCACGGCGTCCTCTCGGGCGGACTCGATCTTCACGGGCGTCCCCGCCGGGAGCGTCTCGCCCACCCAATAGTTCGCGTCGGTCACTTCGTCGCCGTCTCGCTCGTAGTGGATGTTGCAACACGTGAAGAGCTCGTGGCTCTCGATCCGCAGGGGCGGCTCGGGGGAGTGCCCACGGTGGCAGGCCGTGCCGAGCAGCACGAGCAACACCGGGACGACACGCCCGTCGGCGATCCGCCGCATCGACGCACGATTCCGTCTCAACGAAACGCCGGGATCACTTCCTTGCCGAACAGGTCGATCGACGCGGCGTCGACGTGGCGGCCGAAGTTTACGATGAACGTGGTGATCCCCATGTCGACGCTGGTTCGGATCCGGGCCACGATCTCGTCGGGAGTCCCCGTGGGACAGAGGTCGGGCGCCCCGGTGAGGAAGCCGACTTCCTGATGGACGGCCTCCGTGCGCCGACGCGCCTCGTCCCGATCCTTGGCGATCGCGCCGATCGTCTGCTGCGAGATCTCGATCTCGTCGAAGCTCCGCCCGATCTTCTCGCAATGCGCACGCAGCACGGCGAGCTTCTGGCCGACCTGCGCGTGAAAGGCTCCGAGGTTGTTCCAGATGTTCGCGTGACGGGCGACGATCTTCAGCAGCACCTTCTCGCCGGCGCCGCCGACCAAGATCGGGGGGTGGGGCTTGCGGCGCGGCGGCGGCCAGCAGCGCGCGTTCTCGACGTGGTAGTGGACCCCGTGGAACGTCGCCGCCTCCGCGGTCCACATGCGCTTCAGGATCTCGAGCCCTTCCTCGAGCTGGTCCAAGCGCGTGCGGATGCTCGGGAACTCGTAGCCGTAGGCTTCGTACTCCTGGACGAACCAGCCGGCGCCGTAGCCGAGGATGAGCCGGCCGTCGGAGATCTGGTCGAACGTGGTCGCCATCTTCGCGAGCAGCGCGGGCGGACGGTAGCTGTTGCAGAGCACGAGGAAGCCGATCTCGACCCGGCTCGTGATCGCCGCGACGGCGGTCATCTCCGTCCATGCCTCGAGCGGATCCTCGGCGCCGATCCCGAGGAAGTGATCCGCGACCCACACGGA